>JAEEGI010018267.1_pt1 | contig 14267 bp, 8 predicted proteins | sample 8958751 | NCBI WGS metagenome assembly JAEEGI01 (sample SAMN16246545, study PRJNA631951) | gut metagenome | biome: gut microbiome; feature: rumen; material: KS-attached | host: Bos | place: Iran: Karaj | collected 2018-10
ATTTATTTAAAGTTATTATTTTTTAAAATAAAATTTTTTATTCATCATCAGAATCTAAATTAAAGTAATTAATTTCTTTACAATTTTTTTCTGCCAATTTATCTAATTTTTTAGAAAAATCTTGAAAATTCATTTGAATATTACTTTGTTGTAATTCTTCAAATATAGGAGTAAAATTTTTTAATTTATCATTATCTAAAGCAGATAATCTTATATTTTTAGAAGAAATAAAACCATCATTATCGCTATCTAATGAATCAAAAATTTTTTTATATCTTTCTAACTTAGATTGAATAATCATATTTAAAGTTTGTTCTAAATATTCTTTTTTATTTATTTTTTTTATATTTAATTCTTTTTCTTTTTCTTTATTCATTTCAGATAATAATCTTTGATCATATAAATTATTAAAATCTAAATAATTATTTCTTTGATTTATATTTTTAGGTCCTCTATTAATTTTAGGTTTAAATAAAAGTTGATTTGTTTTTTTATCTCTTAATTCATTAAATTTTATTCTTTATTATAACTTATTCCTTTTATTTCAATATTTAATAAATAATATTTTCTTTTCTAATAATTCTGCTTCTTTTTTCTTTTTTTCTCTTTGACGAGATAATCTCTCTGCAACCTTTCTTTTCTATCCTCTTAAAAAAGGATGTCTTTCATAACAATATTTAATAAATAAACAAGAATCTACTACAATAAGTATTATTACTAAAAACATTATTAAGAAAAAAAGACCTGTATGTTTACATAAAAAACTATCATCCATTTTACAAAAGATTCCTTTTTTTCCTTCTGATCTGTTTGATTTATTCTTCTATTAAACGAAATTGAACAGTTATATTGAATTAAATAACAAAAATTTTGTTAATAAAAAAAAAATTATACATTTATTTGTGAAAAATTATATAAATTAAATTAATTATTTTTATGTAATTTAACTAAAAAATGTCAACTAAAAAATTAAGTAAAGTTTCAAATAAATTAAAAGGAGAAATATTAAAATATATTCCAAATTTTTTAAATATAATTAAATTATCCAAACAATTTAGAAAGTTTATGAATGTAACAAAAAATGTTTATATATTTTCAGAAAGAATTCACAATTATTTATTAAAGAATAATCTGAAAATTTATTTTTTAGAAAATTATTTTAAAAGTAAGAACAAAAATTTTCCACATAATACTTTACAAACTATTTTAGAATTATATACCTTATATTATGGAAATGAATTTGGATGCAGTGTTCATGAATTTTTTTATAGATTTTCAAAAATAAATAATGATTTAATTTTTAACAAATTTTTAATTACTTTTGATAATTATCAAAGACAAGATGATGATAATATTAGAACAGAAAATTCAGCTAATAAACTAAAATTAGTTAAGAATATTTTAATTTCTGAAATTAATTCTAAAATTAATATGAAATTTATTTTAAATTCATGTAATTTAAATGAATTAAATACTTTATCTTTAATGAAAATTTCATTTAACGTCGAAATTGAAAAATTCTTTCTTGAAAATCTAATTAAAAAGTGTTTTAATTTGGAAACTTTAAATCTAGATTTGGAAATAACAAATAAAGAGAATATTGGTTTTTATTTTAAGTTAATTCAAAATAATAAAAATATTAGAAATTTAAGAATATATAATTTATTTTCAGAAATGAAGAATTTGAAGGAAATCTTAAATAAAATCAATAATTTAAATTTGGTTGATATTATTTCAAATAAAAATTTAATTGAAATAATTGAATTATTGAAAAACAATTGTAAAAATTTAAATGTTTTAAAAATAGAAAATAGATTTAATAAATTTGAAAATCAATTTGTAAAAAATATTGATTTTGTTTCTTCTTTAAGTTTAATAAAATACGAAAAAAAAATAAATAAAAAAGAAAATGAATCAAATATTAATTCTGTGAATATCCCAAAGATGTTAAAAAAATTAAAAATATTATATCTAAAGGATTTAAATAATTCATTGAATTTTATTTCTTGGAATATTTTATTTGAAATTTTTGAAAAAAATAAATTTCTTCAAAATATTAGTTTATCTTTAAATAATATTAATTTCGATAATTATAAAAAATTAATAGACAAATTTTGTGAGTTAAATTTTTTAAATTATTTAGAAATTTTTTCCCCTCTTGATGATGATCAATCAATATATTTATCAACAAAATTAAAAAATAATTCCTTAAGAACTCTAAAAATTACCCATTCATCTTTATTTAAATTTCAAATATTCTTTAAAAATTGTAAATTTATTAGCTCAATATATTTCATTTTAAATAATGAATCATCAAAATTTAAATTTATACTTCCTAATACCATAAAATTATTATCAATTAGTATCTCAAATTATCCCAATATTACAAATTCTCTTGATAATATATTAACAAATAAAAATATTGAAGAAATTATTTTTCAAAATATTATATTGAAAAAAGATGATTTAAATAAAGTAAAAGATTCCTTAAAAAATCTTATTTTCTTAAATAAATTAATTATTTCAATTAATCGTCATGAAAATCTTGAAGATTCTTTAGATTTATTAAAAAAAGAATTTTTGAAATATCCAATTGAAGGAGGGATATATTATTAAAAAATATTCTTAAATAATAATTTTTTTATAAATCTTATTATGACTAAATTTTATTCCATATTAAAAATATTAACTTTGAGATTAATTAATAATAAAATAAAATGTTAAAAACTTTTTATTTTTATTTATTATTTTTTTCCCAATTTCATTATCTCAAAATCCATTTTCTCCAAAAAATTTAACACATTAACAAAATTTAGTGATGTAACAATAAAAATGGATGGAATAATGTATAATTTAGTTTTAAATGTTGAAGATTTTATAATTTTTGAAGACACAATTTTAAAATTTTATTAAAAATAATAAAGAAATAAAAGTTCAAAGTATTCATTATAAATTTGTAACAAACGATAATTTTACATTTGATACTTTTAATCATTTAAAAAATAATTTAAAATTAAGTGTTCAATATTTATCCAAAAATTATTATTATTTTAAGTTGAAAAGATCAATCGGAGAAATATTAATTATTAAAATTAGAATTCAATTCATATGATTCATCAAATAAATTTACATTATCAAATACTGAAAAATTTGAAGGTGGATTATCTATATTTTATTTTTTACTAATTTTAGTGCTTTTCTGTCTATTCATTTCAAGAATATGTTTGGGTCTATTTCTGCAGGATATAAGATATTTAAACAATTATTCCCTCGTTTATTTTATAACCCAAATCAACAATTTGGGTATGTAAATGATATTTTTATTCAAATAATAATATCAATTATTAAATTAATCCATCTAATGTTTGTATTTACCCAATTATGCCAATGCCTAATCAACAAAATGCTATGCCTTCATATTATGTTCATTATCCTCAACTTCAATTTAATATTAATCTACCCCAAGTTTATGGGATGAATATGGAACATGCTCCTATTAATATACATTCTGAATCTACTATTGGTGATAATTCTGAAGTTGTTGTTAATGTTCCTTATGAAAAAAATTCATTAATTTAATAAAAATTGTTGTTTATTATAAAAAAATAAAAAAAATATATTAAATAATAATAAATATATAAAATTAGATAATATATTTCTAAAAAATAAATAATAAATCAAAAAAATAAAACCTTAAAAAATATAAAAAAAATTTAAAAAAAAACTCAAAAAAAATTTAAAAAAATAAGTCAAATTTCACAATTCAAGAAACATAAGATGGAAATAATATAGGAGAAACCCAAAACAACATTCATACAGGTAAAGGAACATTGTATTAGCGTAATAGTCGTAAATAAATGGGTGATTGGTTAGATAATATAAAAGTAGAACATGGATTTTTTTATTACGAAACAGGAATTATAGGTCAAATCAACTCAGATAAAAGAGAAGGATATGGAACATTCTACAATAATAAAGGAGAAGTTTTCGAAGGTTATTGGGAAAATGATATGGCAAATGGTAATGGAATTTATTATTATTCTAATGGAGAAACTTACGAAGAAAATTTTAAAAATGGTAAATTTGAAGGAAATAGAAAATATTATTAAGAATATGGTGATCGATATGAAGGAAATTGGAAAGATGGTAAAAGAGAAGGTAAAGGTATTTGTTATTATACTAATGGAGATATTTATGATGGAAATTGGAAAAATGTGAAAAAGATTATTAGTTATAAAAGTGGGAATAAGTATGATGGTGAATTAAAAGAAGGGAAAAAAAATGGGAAAGGAGTTTATTTTTTAAAAATGGAGATATTTTTGATGGGATTTAGAAAAATGGGAAAAGAAGGGAGTTATGTAAAGAAAGGAGGAGAAAAGAAGGATGATCTTTGGGAGAAAGATATTTTAAAGGAAAAGGTTGAAAAATAATTTTGGTTTTTTAAGGTTTTTTTTTTGGATTTGTTTTTTATTTTTTTTTGAGGGTTTGAGGATTTTTATATGGAAGATCATCTTTTTACAATTATTGTTTTGATGTCATTTATAATTTTTTTTGATTATTAATTTTTTTACTGATATATTATCATATATTTATTGTTTTATTGTTTAAAATATATATTATAGAAATCAAACTTATATTTTTATAAATAATTTATTAATTTTTGTTTATTAAAAATAAATTCAAAATCTTGAATATTGTAAAAAAAAAATCTTCATGGATTTTAATTGATTATTTAATAATTATTTTTCCATTTAATGATATTTATCAAAAATTGTTAAACAATCTTATTTGTTATATATTAAAAGAATAAAACGAAATTGATGAAAAAATATCCGTAGGTAGTCCTGTCCGCGGAAGCGTCCACGGACATTTTTTCATCCATTTCGGTTATTTTTAGATTTTTCTCATATGCTTTATTTGATTTTTTTTCTTTTTTGAAATAATAAATTTATTTTTATTGTTTATTGATAAGGGAAACATTTTGTTTTTTTTTATGATTTTTGTGTTTTAATGATTTTGAAATTATAATATATCCCGAGGTTTGAGGGCCATGGGCAATAGGAGGAAATAGTGAATGTAATCTTAAGAAAGATGAAAGGTTGAATTATTGTTTAAGTGTCTTTGACTCAGAACAATTAATTAATTGATTTTTATGAAAATAATATTTCTTTGAAATACTTATCATTTTTAAACAGTAATTATCAAAATGGAGAAAAAAATGTCCGCTGACGCGTCCATGGACAGGACGCCCTATGGACATTTTAACTTCCGCTATCGAATAAAAATCTATTTTTTATATTTTTTTAAAAACTTTATTTTTAATAAACTTTCCTTTTGTCTTTTTAAGTTAAAAAACTTTTTTATTTCAGAAAGTTTTAATGAATGAAAAAATTTTACATAATTTATCAGATTGTAAAATTTTATAATATATATGGATTAAAAATTAAATAAATTTAAATGACCCAAATAACTAAGTTATTGACCATAATCATATTATTAGTAAATTTCAATAAAGAAAGAACTTATAAATTAACAAAAAAAGATATCGAAATTCTAGAAAGAGGAAAATTTGTTGACAGTGAAATGATATCCCTTCATCAATTTCAAACTCCAGATAACCAAAATAAAAGTCAAGACCATTTAGAAAAAGAAAAATTCCTTCGTTCCCTTTCAAGTGAGACAACATTAAATGATGTAGGATTCATATATTTTCCTCAAAGAAATATCCGTTATACATATTGGGCATATCAACATATTTTAGGAAATATTCAAAAATACAAAAGTACATTTATAGTTTATCCATGGGCATTTACATATATTCATCAAGATGATGAAGAAACTACTTCAACTTTACAAAATCCTTATGGTGGTTTTTTTACATTAGCTCCAGATAATCTTCCTAAAGATGATGCTGCTCATCCATTTTGGCATATATCAAATATTACTGATGTTAATATTGGGAAATCAAAAGCAATTTATGATATTGATATTGCAATTTTATCAATTGAAACTAAATTTAATGGAAATTTAATGAATTTATTTACTGAAACAGATGCTTATTGTACTTTTTTCATTTCTAGATTAGAAAAAGTTGAAGAATGTTTAAATGGAAAGAATGAATTAGAAGAATATAGAACTAGTTCAACTACATCTGGTACTGTTGTATTAATTGATAATAAAGAATTAAATACAAATAATTTATTATTTACTAATGATGGTAGTAATAATTTTGGATTACTTATTATACCTGATCATGTTTATGGTTCTGAATCTGTTATTGAAAATTTATTAACTTCAAATGGAATTCAAAAAATTAAAACTTTTATTCAACAAGGAGGAAATGTTCTTGCAAGTGGAAAATCTGGTTATTTATTAGAAAAATGGGGAATATTATCAGAAGGTTCTTATGATACTAGTAAATTTCTCTATGCAAAAAATTCTGATAGTAATGCAGTTAAAATTAAAGGATGTGAAGATACAGTAAATAAATTGTCAAGTGAACAAACTGATTTTATCAAACAATTATTATGTGAGAATGATTTAAAAAAAAGTTATTTAGTTTCAACTTATCCAATGGTCAGTTATAGTCAATTAGATGTTATTATGACTATTGATGTTTCTAATTCACAAGGTGTTGAATATAAAAATGCAGATGGTGTTGAAACTGCTTTAGGTGCTGATTCTTCAAAAACTTTTCCTTTTCTTTTAACTAAACAAGATGAAGGTCAAGGAAGAATTTTTATTCTTAATGGAAATTCATTAACTAATTCTGATTATGCTTATCCAATTTTAAATTGTATGTTTTATTCAATGGGTAAAAATGTAATTTTTGATGCTTATATTAAATATGATTCGGATGATGATGATATCCCTGTTCCAGGAGGAGAAGAAGGTGTTCAATTAAATGCTTTTTTCCAATTTTTAAATTTATATGAAACTTCATTATCATCTATTTATATTGATATATTTATTCCAAATTTAGTTTCTTTCAGTGAAATTCCATCAGGATGTACTTTAACAACAAATGATAATTCAATATATAAGAGTGTTACAGATATGAATATATTATCTTATGTTCGTTGTTCTCAAAGTTCATTAGATGGATATTCAAAATATTCAAAATCACTCAAAATCGAAATTGAATCAGCAGAAGTTACACAAAAAGCAACAAGCATTCCTATTTTTTATCCATATATTAGATATCATGATGATAATACAGGTGAAGATATTATAATTGATAATGGTGTTGTTACAGTTGAAGCTGCTTTAGCTGCTATTTTAAGATGTACAGCTAATCCAGAACCAGGTGGAAAATACCCTTTAAAAGGTAGAGGAAATGATTTTTCTTTAGTATTTAATGTTGAAAATAAAGAAAATACTATAGCAAGCGATGTTTCTTTATATACAATTATACCATTAATTACACCTCTTGTTGAAGGCGGTGATCATGGAACTATTGCACATATAGTTGAATTTCATAAACAATATTATAGTTCACATGGTTTTACTTTTCCATGGAGTTCAACAGGGAGTGAATATGATTTTATAGATTATGCTGAATTATCTGGAAGTGGTGTTGTTGTTGTAAAAGATTTTGATACTCCTGTTAAATTTTTTAAAGTTGGTAGAGATGAAGTAACATATTCTAATAAATATAATCCTTCAGATACTTCAATTGATGTAGATGATTCACAAACAACTTTAACTAATTCTCAAACAATTTTAAAAGAAATGTATTTTGGAGATGCTGACTTATTTTATGAAAGTGCACAACAAAGGAAATTATTATTTGTAGATACTTCTACAACTGAAGGAGCAAATACACAATATGGTTCATCTATACCTGATGATATTAAAGATCCAGATGATGAAACTAAAGCAAAAGTTATGCTAGGATTTGCAAGATGTGATATATACTTTTTAGATAATATAAATTATCAATTACCAACTGGAACAAATGGTTCATTATTATTTTCAGTTGATCAATATGATGCACCTACAAAAAATTTTGTTAATAAAGTAGATTTAGCTAAATCTTATATTGTTGTAAAAGGTCGAGTTAACTCTTCTTATTCAGATGATCCGGTTGTTCCAAATCAATGGTCTAATCGTTTACGTCAAGTAAATGGAATGAAGTTATTAAATCCAACAAAAGAATCTGATATGAATACAATTAAATCATTTTCAAAGGGTGATATTTCTTTAAGTCATTTTTTAATTATTGAAAGTGGAGATCGTATAAAAAGAGCAGGCTCAGTAATGAACTTTACAGAAAATTCTGATGGTTTAACAGGATATTTAACGGAATATCCTTCTGTTAAATTTATTTATGCACATACAGTTTCAGTAACAATTGAAGCAGCAATGACTCGTCTAGGTGGAAAATTTGAAATTTCTCTTGGTTCATATGAATTTAATACAAATGATCCTGTTGGTAATGAATTAATTACAACATCAGCTGATGGTGTTTCATTTTATAAAACAGAATATGATTCTTCTTCAAATATTGTTACTATATATTTTAAAAGGGGTTTAATGCCTGATGAGTCAAATGATAATGATTCAAATCAACAAATAAACTTTGAAGGAATTACCACAAAATCAAATATTCCAGTTACTATTAAACTTTATGCAATGAAATATGATTTATCTTCACCAGATACTAATTATGAATCATATACAGTAGTTTCATCATTTTCTACTGATTATACAATGAAATATTGTCCATTTTGGTCATTCCCAGCATTAATAATTAAAAATTCAATGAATAGAAATGAAGCAACTACAATAAAAGAATATGAACTTTTAAATCCATATGCACGTTACAGATTATATTATCAAGAACTTTTAAGACATAGACCAATTTGGGGTTCTTCTCAGTCAAATCATATAACAGATACAGGTCTTCAATCTAATGTTGGTGGATTTTCATTAATTGGAAATATTGGGATATCATCAATTCCATTTGCTGATTATGTTAATCATGGAATTTTAGCAACACCTTCAGTAACATATACTTCACGTCTAGAATGGAAAGATGTATGGGGAAGACATTGGTCACAACCAATAAGAACAATTTTACCTGATACCCCACCATTACCAAGTCCTTATATGTCATTTATGATGAGTACAACATATGAATTATATGATTCAACTGGTAAAACAAGATTATTAGAATGGCCATCTGATGAAAATATGTTTATACATGTTCAAATGAAATTTACAAATAATTATTTTAAATATTTCAGTCCGACAGTTTGTTTAAAAAATCAAGAACCTTTTTTTAATAATAATGGTACTGATGCGACAGAAGATGTAGGTGATTCTTCATATATTAAATTAGGACATTCATTAGTATATGGAACTTGTTATCAAAGTACTTCTGCTTATTTAAATGGGACAAAAATCACTTCAAGTATAATTGATAGTATGACTGAAGCAATGGTTTGTGCTTCAACTGGTGATGCTGATACAATGGCTGCTTGTGCAAAAAAATTAAAAGAATTAAATTTACCTCAATTAAAAGGAAAATCTGAATATAGTGATGATGATGATGCTACTCCAAATAAAACTTGGAATTATTCTCCTGATGTTAATTCATATTATCCTAAGAATTATATAAATGAAAAAGAAATGTGGAGTTTTCAAAAAATTGATTATGCTGATAATTATTTTGAAAAAGGATATCCTTGGACATTTGATAATGGAATTCCTGGACTTGATGGTTTGGGTAAACCAGATAATATGGTTGCTTTTCCAATTTTTAAAGGTTTTGGATATAAAATAGACTATGACCCATCATATACTTTTTCTAAATATAAAAAATATAAAGGATGGTGGAGTGATAATTTACAAAATCAAGATAACACCTTATTAGCAGGACAAAGTAGTGTAAATACAATTAGTGTAGGAAAATCATCTTTACTTAAATCAACAGATTGGATTAATGCAAAAGATATAGAACCAAGTAGTGTAAAAAATAAATTAAAAAATATTTATGTTTGTTTATTCAATCAACATAGAGTTAAGGTAACTCCTTATCAATTAATTTTATCACATCCAGATAGAACTTATCAAAATAATGTGATTCCAGTTTTACCAGATTTAACATCTGAAGATACAAGATATACAAATTATGATTGTAGTGATAAAAATCAATATGATTCAACAAATATTTCAGAAGTAGATAATAGAGTATATACAAATAATGATAGAGATTGGTTATATTTTGCAGTAGCATTACGTGCTGAAGCTAAAGAAACTATAAATGTTATAATGAAATTATCACCATTTTCAGATAGACAATATGAAGGCTCTACCAAAATTCAAGATGGAGGACGTTTTGTATATTGGAATCCTGCATTATCAAAAAGTGCATATTTATATATTGATAATAATGTTAATATTGCATATGGTAAAAGAGTAGATTTATCAATAGGAGCAGCAATTTATCCAACTAGTTTAGATACATTTAAAACAACATTATATCAATTATTTACTATAAATGATGAAAATGAAAATCAACGTCAATATACAATGTCAACTTATACAAATTCATATGGATTTGGTGATAGTACAACATCAGTATATGTTGGAGGAACAAATGATACTGATTGTATTATTTCTCCAGGTGATTATACTTATGTTAAAATTACAATGTATAATAATGCTGGTTTTGATTGGAATATGTATGGAGGTGCAATAGAAGGAAATGGGGTATCAGTAAGTTCTTCTACTTTAATGAAAGAAACTATGAATATTGTTGAAAGTCCAAGTAAATATAATTTCTTAAAACTTTCTATTCCATCAGAAATTTCAAATTATATTACTATTGAACCATCTAATCATGTTGAAGGAGTTGATCCCCAATTCTCTGATTTTGAATGTATAAATGCAGTTCGAATTAGAGATGGATTTGAAGGAGATTATTATTATAAATTAACTGTAAATAATGGTTTTCCTTCTCAATATAGAGGACGTTTATGGGAAATTAATGTTACAATTATTGAAAGTTATTTCGATAAATTACCATCATATAATGATCCAACAAATATTCATGATTATAGTTTAAAAATACCTCCAATTGTTTTTGGAGTACCATATCCTTCAGGTTCAAAATATGCTGGAAAAGTTTTTTATACTTTAGGAAGAGCATCAGAGATCAAAGTGAGTTATACATATTATGGTGATTTTAGCATTGATGATATAAGAGTAATTGATGATGATAATACTTATTTATTAGGTGAAGCAACAGCTTCATCAGAAAATATTCAAGAGGAACTTCTTAAAGTTTGGAATAAATATACAGATTCATCTAAATCATATTTAAATAATAAAATTTCATATTCAATAAAAGATTCAAAATATAATTATAAAATAATAACAATTGACATGAGTCAATTATATCCTCTTTTACCTTATGTTGTATATGGTCAACCAGATATTACAAATTTTGATATTTTAGTTAAATCATCAGCAACACAATTAACTTATGGTAGAAGACATATAATTACTGATGCTAATGTTATTTATAGTGATGGAAGGAAAACTTTAAAAAAAGGAACAGGTTCACCTGAAAAGAGATATGCTTCTGTTTATGGTCCTTGGATGACAACATCTATAAGTGAATATTCAATTATTGTTTATAATGATGAAACAGGTGAATATGAAGATTGTGTTGATCAAGATATTTATGAAAATGATGAAGGAATGATGAAAATTAAAGTAGCAGTTAAAAATATTGGAAGTAAAGATAGTTATCAAACTGGTTTTAGATTTATTTTTCCACAAAATGTAACAACAGTAGAAGATGCATTAGATTCTGAACTTTCATTTTCAGTTTCAACAAATGATGATAATCAAAATATTTTAACAATTAATTCTGATACAACAATTTCTCAAAATACACAAAATCTAATGTATATTTATGTGAAATTTACTAAATTAGAAAATGAAACAAATTCAACAATTACTGATGATGGTGAAATTATTAATGATTCTGAAAGATTAAGAAGATTAGATTCAGATAAAAAAAATATAGTAGAATCTTTAGATGTATCTCTTTGTCAAAGTAGTGCAGGATGTGAAGATAGTAGTCTAGTAAATCAATTAATAGAAATAAATTTTGGTTTAAGTTATAAAGTAGGTTCAAGAGGTTCAGTTAAATTAACAGTAGTAAATGAAGGTACATATGATTCACCAAAATATTCTCTTTCAGCAGAAGCAGATGATGTAGATAATGTAAAATCATATATTTTCTATAGAAAAACTTCACTTTTAAATGATAATAAATATGTTCAATTACAAAAAGGAGAATTAACTAATTATACAGATTCTATTGATAAAAAAATTACTGTTTATAAATATACAATTGGATATAGAGTTGAAACAATTGATTTAAATGGTAGAATTATTGCATCTGATTACTTTTCTTCTGATTTATCTACTGCTGAACCTGAAGAAGAAAATAAGAATGATGATAATAATAAAAATAAAAAAAAATCCTTATATTGGATTATTATTATAGTTGTTTGTATATTAATTATAGTAGGTGTGTTAATGTTTATTTTTTATAAAAAAAAATTATTCTGTTTTAAACAAAAAGATAATATTGTACATATTCAAAAACCTAATGTTGTTGTAGGTTTTGGTGAAATTGATAATATAGATATTAATTATAAACAAACTCATGACACAAACGCAGATAAGGGAACAACGAGAACAATCAATTCAGACGCTGCATTCACTTATCAAGAAGGAACTACTCCAAAATTATTAATAAAAGCTACAACAAATTGAATAAAATGAAAGTTTAATATTTGGTTTTTTAAATATAAATAAAAAATAAAATTTATAAAAAATAAACACAAAACATGTAATTTTAATTTATTATTTTAAAATAATTTTGATAAAACTTTAGAAATTATAAATCTATATAAATTATTTTTTCCTAATTATTTATTTAATACCATATTATATATATATATATAGTTTAAAAATAAATAAAAAAATGTTTTAACCTTCAAGTTGATTTTCCAAATATATACAACTTTTAAATTCTTTCCAATTATTTACTCTTAATACCTTTAACTCATTTTTTAAATAAAAAAAAGTTATCGTCTAAATTTTCTATTTCCAATATAATAGTTTAGCATTTGGACTATTAATTTTTAAATTATTTAAAGTTTTTTCATTCACATAATAATTGATATAATAGAAATAGCTGCTTTATCAATTGGAATAGTTTAAAATAAAATTTTATTACTTAAAATAATATCATTAGCTTCTTTAAATTTAATTGGTCTATACATTAAAGTAAAATCATCTCTACAACATAATAAGCTTTCTATTTGATATTGTAAATCAATATCTTTAGGATATAAATTTAAATGTCTTGCTATATATAAACATATTGCTAATGTTTGAGTCATTTTTTTATTGTTTGCTTCAAATAATGGTAATTGCTCAAATTCATAATTTTTTTTTACTGTTTTCCATTCTTCCATTGTTATCATTTTGTTTTCAAATGGAATTTTCTTATAACATAACATTGCTCTAATTAAACCTACTCTTCCGTTCATATTGAAATATGTTAATCTAACATTTTCCATTTTTTTTTAATTTTATAAGATTGCTTTTTGGATATTTAATATAATAAAAAAAAATGAAAAACAGAAAAAATTAATTGGAATAGAAAATGAAAATATTTAATTCGAAATTATTATAACATTTTATCAAAAGAAATTCTTGAATTAATAGGTTATTCAGAAGTTATTTTTTTTTATATTTTATAAAAAGTTTTTTATGAAAAAGTATTATTAAAAAAAAATTTAATAACATATATTATTTATTTAAAGTTATTGTAATATAATAAAAAATATAATTTTTAATTTTTAAAATAAAAATTTTTTTATTCATCATCAGAATCTAAATTCAAATAATTACTATTTATCTAATTTTTTAGAAAAATCTTGAAAATTCATTTGAGTATTACTTTGTTGTAATTCTTCAAATATAGGAGTAAAATTTTTTAATTTATCATCATCTAAAGCAGATAATCTAATATTTTTAGAAGAAATAAAACCATCATTATCACTATCTAATGAATCAAAAATTTTTTTATATCTTTCTAATTTAGATTGAATAATTATATTTAAAGTTTGTTCTAAATATTCTTCTTTATTTATTTTTTTTATATTTAATTCTTTTTCTTTTTCTTTTTCTTTATTCATTTCAGTTAATAATATTTGAGCATATAAATTATTTAA
>JAEEGI010018271.1_pt1 | contig 14267 bp, 11 predicted proteins | sample 8958751 | NCBI WGS metagenome assembly JAEEGI01 (sample SAMN16246545, study PRJNA631951) | gut metagenome | biome: gut microbiome; feature: rumen; material: KS-attached | host: Bos | place: Iran: Karaj | collected 2018-10
GAAAACCCTCGCCGATATACGCCTTCGCGGAGGCCACGGCCTCGTCCCAGTCCTTCTGAGCACGCTTTTTGCTGGTCCAGCGTCCCGGCGCGATACCCGCCGACTGGGCGAAGAAAAACAGCGCGCCTCCCGCCAGAAGCAGATACCAGCCGAGCTGCGAGCTGCCCAGGAGGGAAAAGACGCCGAACACCGCCAGGGCCATCCCGCCGACCGTCATCAGCGCTCCCATCGCCAGCACCCAGGGCTTCATCGCGTCAACGATGCGCTTTTGTTTCGCCGCGGCCGTCAGCGTCCGGCCGATCTCCGGCTTCCGCTCGAGAAAGGCTTTCGCTTCGGTCAGTTCCCCGCGCGCGGTCTCTCCGGCGGGAGAGAGCTCGGCAAGGAAGCGCTTTTTCTCCTCGGCCTCGGCTTCGGCCAGCTTCCTGGCCGCGGCGGCGCTCTGGGTCGGGATGTCCGGGCGCTCCCGGCCGACCAGAGAGAGGAGCGTGTCCACCTCCGCCTCGGTGCGGAAGCGGAACTGCTTCTCCCCGCCGCTTCCGTACTGCACGACCAGATAGGCCATGGAGCCGAAGACCCCCTTGCCGGAAAAGCCTCCCGGACTCATGGCCACGCGCTTGAACACGCGGCGGACGTCGGTCCACGGCAGGTAATACCGGCGGCTCACAAAGCGTCCGCCCAAATACAGCGCCTTTTTCCCGACTCCGCAGGAGCCGATCTTTCGGCACTCTTCCTTATCGATCTCCAGCTCCCGGCGGTCAAGAACACGATCGCCCAGGGGGGTCAGCATCCACAGCATAGTACGTCCTCCGAAAGATAAAGGGCAGGAATCACTTCCTGCCCTTTATGATAAACCATAGTTCCGGTATTGACAAGTAAGCCGTTTCTCAGGCGGCGTTCGCGGCCTTGGCCGAAGCCTTCTTCGCGCTGTTGAGGAAGATGATCAGGCACAGGGCGGCGAAGATCAGGCCCACGGGATAGCCGACGGTCTTGTTGTTCTTGAAGAACGCGATCAGGCCCATGCACTCGCCGGCCATCATGAAGTAGGTCATGGAGACCGCGCTCATGAAGGTGGCGGGAACGGCGCAGATCCAGTAATTGCGCTTGTTCTGAGCCAGGAACATGGCGCCGGCCCACAGCACGATCATGGCCAGGGTCTGGTTGGACCAGGAGAAGTAACGCCAGATGATCTGGTAGTCGATGAAGCCGAGGGTGTTGCCGAAGCCGAGGAACGCGCCGATGCCCAGCACGGGGATGCACAGGGCCAGACGGATCTTCCAGTTGCCCATGTCCAGCTTGAACCAGTCGGCCAGAGTCAGGCGGGCGCTGCGGAAGGCGGTGTCGCCGGAGGTGATCGGGCAGGCAATAACGCCCAGCATGGCCAGGATGATGCCGATCTTGCCCATGGTCATGGTGCAGATGGTGTACACGGTGTTGGCGTTGCCGCCGCCCATCTCGTTGAGCTTCTCAACGCCGAGCAGGGTCACGCCGGCGGCAGCCCAGATCAGGGCGATAATGCCCTCGGCGACCATGGCGCCGTAGAACACGAAGTGGCCCTGACGCTCGCTCTTCAGGCAGCGGGCCATCAGAGGAGACTGGGTGGCGTGGAAGCCGGAGATGGCGCCGCAGGCCACGGTGATGAACATGAAGGCCCAGATGGGGGTCCCCTTCGGGTGCATGTTGGTGAAGTTCTTGAAGATCTCGGGGATCGGAGTGCCGCTGGTCATGGTGCCGAAGCCGACGCCCACGGCCATGACGATCAGGCAGATGCCGAAGATCGGGTAGATACGGCCGATGACCTTGTCCACGGAGATGAAGGTGGCGATGAAGTAGTAGATCAGGATGATCGCCAGCCAGAAGGTGGACTTGACCACGATGCCGCTCTCGACGCCGTTGTTCTTGAACAGGGTGACGAGCAGGCCGGCGGGGCCGACGGCGAACACGGTGCCGACCATGATCAGCAGGATCACGGAGAACACGCGCATGACGTTCTTCATCGCGCCGCCCAGGTAGATGCCGGTGACCTCGGAGATGGAGGCGCCGTTGTTGCGCTCGGACAGCATGCCCGCGAAGTAGTCATGAACAGCGCCGGCGAACACGGTGCCGAAGGTGATCCACAGGAACACCACGGGGCCCCAGATGGCGCCGGACAGAGCGCCGAAGATCGGGCCGAGGCCGGCGATATTCAGCAGCTGGACGAGGAAGAGCTTCCACTGGGGCATCACGACGTAGTCGACGCCGTCGTTGATGGCCACAGCGGGAGTCTCGCGGTCGTCCGGATTGAAGGTATTGTCGACGACTTTACCGTAAATCAGGTAGCCGAGGATCAGTACCGCAAAACAGACAAGAAAACTGATCATACGATTCCCTCCCAAAGATATTTCCTTTGCGGATGTTCATTGTTTGTTCATATCCGCACCAAAGGCATTATAAACGCTCATATACAAAAATCAATAGTAAAGTGCTTTTTTCATGTATTTTGTACGAAAGATTTGCCACGCACAACCAAATCCCGGGACATGGACGCGCGGATCTCTCCCGGATCAGAGCCGAACGACGTCGTCCGCGGGCTTTTTCCGCAGGGCGGCGTCCAACAGGACGTTCTCCTCCACCACCGGGACGATGCCGCGGCGGCGCAGGATCTCCCGCGCGCGCTCCTCATCCTCGGGCAGGACCTCCACGAAATAGATCTCACGGTCGATCTTTCCCTTGCGGCCGAAATCCCGGGGGTCGAGCTTGGCCCCGCAGCCCCCGCCCATGACCGTCTCCTGCAGATAATGGCCGGACCGCGCTCCTTTCAGGCCCTCCTCTTTCAGGGCCGCGCGGATCTGCTTCCAGGTCTCCCGATCCCGTTTTTTGAAGATCGGCACCCGCTTTCTGAACAGGTTTCCAAACATGCCGTCTCTCCCCTTTCCGCAGACACTATAGCATCCCGCGCCGTTTCGGTCAACTGCCGGTGATTGACACGCCCAACGCGCTCGCGCTATACTGTGAAAGCTTATTCTCTTCCCGATCGCGGGGTGCTGAACCATGACCACGAAAACGAAATACTTTGACCGGACGCTGCTGCCCGCCGTGTTCGCTCTCGCCTGGCCCACGATGCTCGAGCAGCTCATGGGCACAGCCGTTCAGTACATAGACACGGCCATGGTCGGCTCTCTGGGCACCGCCGCCACCGCCTCGGTAGGATCCACCACCACGGTCAACTGGCTGATCGGCAGCACGGTATCCGCCTTCGGCGTGGGCTTTCTTTCCTACGTGTCTCAGGCCCGCGGAGCGGGTCAGGATGAGCGGGCCAGGAGAGCCGCGGGGCAGTCCGTGCTGGCCGTACTGGCCGCGGGGCTCCTGTTCACGGCGCTGACTCTCTCCCTGAGCCGAAAGGTCCCGGTATGGATGCGCGTGGATCCCTCCATCAGGGATCTGGCCGCGCGGTATTTCTTTATACTGTATACGCCGATGCTCTTCCGCGCCGCGACCGTGATCTTCGGCACCGTGCTGCGCGCCGCGGGCGATACCCGCACTCCCATGCGCGTCGGCCTGGCGGTGAACCTGATCAACATCGTCCTCAATTTCCTGCTGATCTATCCGACGCGCACCGTGACGCTGTTCGGCGCTTCGCTGAGGATCTGGGGCGCCGGGCGCGGCGTGGTCGGCGCGGCGCAGGCCAGCGCCATAGCCGTCGCCGCCGGCGGGATCGCCATCACGGCCGCGCTGTGCCGTCACCGCGATATCTCTCCCGTAGGTGTCTCTCTCAGGCCGGACAGGGCCATTCTCCTCCCCTGCCTGCGCGTAGCCTTTCCGAATATGCTCCAGCGCTTCGGCACCTCGCTGGGCTATGTGGCCTTCGCTGCGATGATCAACTCCCTGGGCGAGCTGTCCACGGCCGCGCACACCATAGCCAACACCGTGGAGTCCGCCTTTTACATCCCCGGTTACGGCATGATGACCGCCGCCGCCACGCTGACCGGCAACGCCATAGGCCGCGGCGACGAGCGGGCGATGCGCGCCCAGGCCCGGCTCATCCTGCTGCTGGAGGTGAGCATGATGGTCGTATCCGGCGCTCTTCTGTTCGCCTTCGCCCCCGCCATGGTCCGCCTGTTCAGCGCCGACGCCGCCGTCATTCTTCTGGGCAGCACCGTGCTGCGCATGGTCGCCTGTTCGGAGCCGTTCTACGGAGTGCCTCTGGTGATCGAAGGCATGCTCATGGGCGCGGGAAAGACCGTTGCCTCGTTCGCGTTCAACATCGCGGGAATGTGGGGGATCCGCATCGTCGGGACCTATATCTGCACGCAGGTGCTCGGCTTCGGGCTGGTGTCCGCCTGGGGGTGCATGATCGCGCACAACCTGGCGCTGTTCGTGATGTTCACGGTGTATTACTTCCGCGGAAACTGGCGTCCGTTCGGGATGACACGCCGGTGATGACGATCCGGACAAATATAGGGGCCTGCGTTCATGGGAACGCAGGCCCCTGTGTTTTTTCTTTTATTTGTATGAGTGGAGTCCCGTGAAGAGCACGTTCACTCCGATGAAGGTGAACAGCACGCACACGATCCCGACCAGGGAATAGACCGCCATGCGCTTTCCCTGCCATTTTTTCTGCAGGCGCAGGTGCAGGTACGCCGCGTAGATGAGCCATGTGATCAGCGCCCACGTCTCCTTGGGATCCCAGGTCCAGAACGCGGACCAGGCCTGCTCGGCCCAGATGGCGCCGCTCAGGATCGTGACCGTGAGCATCAGGAATCCGAAGGCGATCATGCGGTAGGACAGATAGTCCAGTCTGTCCAGACTTCCGGGCTCTGCTTCGGGCTTTTTCTCGAGCATGATGTACCGCAGGCTCACGCACGCGGAGATCATAAACGAGCTGTAGGACAGCACCGCCGAGCCGATATGGAAGGAAAACCACGCCGAGCGCAGGGCAGGCATCAGTTCGGACACCGTCCGAGGCTGCAGCGCGGCAAAGGACAGTATCAGAAATGCGGCCGTGGATGTCAACGCGCCGAGCCAGGCCTCCCGGGTCCGCCGGTGAAGAAGGATCGCCAGAAGCCCGATGCACCAGGCGAACGCCGTGGCAAACTCGAACTGGTTGGCCAGAGGAAGGCGCCCGGCCACGATCCCCCGCGCGATCATATAGGCGAGGTTCAGCGCGAAGCCCGCGTAGAAAACCGGCCAGGCCGCCTTGGAGATCTTTTCATTCCGGAAAGCCAGACTCAGAAAGTGCGTGATGACACTGATAAAATACAGCACCAGTCCGGAAAAGAACAGAATATCCAGCATGTTTATCGCTCCTTTGCTGTGAAACGGATTTTATAAAACGGCGGCGAACCGCTCTTTAAGCTCCTGTTCTCCTTTCCGGCTGACGACGGCGTATCCGTCCTTCCCCACGGCCGCCGCGGCGGCGGGAGCGAAAAAGCACAGATACAGTCCGGCGGTCAGCAGCGCGAAGGACGCGTACAGAAGCGCGTATATCCCGACGCTCGTCGTTTTCACGCGGATCCCGGGGAAGTAGCGCGGGGCTTTGAATTCATAGACGGCGTCGGCGGTCTCCACGCTCTCGCCCGGCAGCACGATCATCGGCTCCTGCGCTCCGCCGCTGAGCCGGACGATATAGTACGCGGGATCGGCCATATCCCCTCCGCTGTGTCCGACCACCTTCCGCACGCCGTTCTCATCGGTGATGTATCCGGGATATACGCTGAAATACCATACTCCGTCGGCGCCGCCCGCGGTGATGAGCGACTGCTCCGTGAGATACAGAGGCCTGATCTCTCCGGTGGCGGTCACGCGCACATCCAGCGCACCCGCGACGCCGTAGGTCTGCTGATAATACTTGTTCGGGCCGAAGCGCAGCGGATGGTTGACGCTGATCTCACGTATCCCGCTCGCGCGGCCGTCGGGAGAGATCACCTCCAGCGTGCTGACATAGTCCGTTTTACCCTCGGCGTCGGCGATGCGGAAGTCCTCCAGCCGCAGTACGGTCCCGTCTGGCAGCTCGTTCTCCCCGGGCAGGATCTCATAGTCCGCCGTGCTGCTCAGCGCGAAGATGCCCGCCGCGCCGAGGATCACGCCCAGCAGCGCGAAATGGGTGATCACCGAGCCGAACCAGCTCAGCGCCGGAGAGAGCCATACGGCGCGCTCTCCTTCCCCCTGTCTCTTCCACCCGCGTCGGCGGAGATAGCCGGACAGTTTTTCGGCGGAGGAAGCGCTCAGCGGAAGGAGCTCGGCAGTCTCCGCCCTCTTGGCCGCCGCGGCCCTGCGGGCGGACACGGCGCGAAGCTGCGAGACCGAGCACAGCGCCAGATTCACCGAAAACAGCGCCGTCAGCGTCAGGAACACCCACCCGGAAAAGAGCCGGTCCAGCCCCATTCCGAGGATCATGTGATACGCGCCGGGAAAGGTCTCGGCGTAATAGCTCTCGCTCTCTCCCTGGGGGATCACGGAGCCGATCACCGAGCAGACGAGCACCGGCAGGAGCAGCAGCATGCCGAAGCGCATGGAGCGGAGAAAGGGAAGGATTTTTTTCATGATCGTTTCATCCTGTAAAATCGCAAGACCGCGCCGGCAGTTCATCCGGCGCGGTCGTATGCTTCATAAATGCCTCAGAGTGTCTCGAGCTCCTTGAGCGCCTGATCGATCAGAGCTTCCGCCTTGTCCAGGCATTCGCGGGAAAGCGCGGAGTTGTGGGCTCCTTCGCTGTTCTCCACGAAGATGATATCCCAGTACCACTGGCCGTTGCGGTTGAGCATACGGATCGGGTCGAGCTGCTCATCGGTGTACTTGCCGGAAGCGACGGCTTCCGCGAGAGCGTTGGTGAGCTTTTCAAGCTTCTGCGCCACCTCGATGGTGCGTCCCTCGATCTCCTCCTGAATGCCGCGGACCAGAGCGGTCATGTCCGTGTCGCCGTGGCAGCGGGCGCAGGTGGCGAGGACCTCGGGCTTATCCAGCGGGCTGACCAGATAGTGGTCGGAGTAGGTGCCCGTGCCGTAGCCCTGCTTGGAGGTCATGGTGCCCATGTGGCAGTCGGCGCAGGTGAGGAGGCCGGCGTGCTTGCTGCCCTCGCCCATGAAGGTCTCGTACTCGGGATGCTGGGCCTTGAGCTGCTTCGTGCCGGTGTCGGGGTTGGTGTAGTCAACGAACATCTCGCCGTTCGGGAAATTGCTGCCGTCGTTATAGAAGGCCAGCATATCGTCGAAGTTCATGCTCGCCAGAGAGACATACGGCAGCGTGGTGGCCTGATCGGTGGGGGCGAAGTAATACTCCACATGGCACTGGCCGCAGGAGAGAGTCTGGGGAGCGACCTCGCCGAGATCCTTGCCCATGGCGTTGGAGAGGTAGGTATGCGTCACGACCAGCTCGTTTCCGGTGTTGGCGTGGCAGGAGTAGCAGCTGATGGGGTCCATCCCGGCGATGACCTCGTCAAAGGGGCGGGAATATACGTCGTTCCCCTCGGCGTTGACCAGGACCGTGTAATCCGGGGTCTTGCAGGTGATGCACTTGGCCTGTCCGTGGGGACGGGTCGTTTTGGATACGTCGATAACGGTGAAGGAATGGCCCCTCGCCTCGGCGTAATCCTCGCCGAACTTGTTGCCGCCGTAAATGGTTTTCAGGGAGAAATAGGGGGAATACAGCTCCGGGATCTGCTCCGTGGCGCTGTTCTCCTCGTTGCGCATGTAGGAAGCGTACTCGTCGGGATATTTGCTCTGCCATTCGGCGGCCTTGACCACCGTGACGCTCGACCCCGTTTCGACCTTCTGCGCCGTGTCGTTGGCCACGCCGGCCGCGGGGGTGCGGTTCATAACGACCGTGTCCAGCGCGATGGCGCACACCAGCACCGCCAGGCACAGCAGCAGGATCTTCCCGCTGTATTTAGGTGCGTTCTTTTTCATGATGCCTCCTGAAAAGACGTTTTCCGCATAGTTGTAAACAGTATATCATCTGCCGGCGATAAATACAAGGGTTGAACGGAATAAAAACGCCGCCGGGAAAAATGGTTCCCGCGCGGCGCTTTCGCGAAAGTCACCGGTCCCCCCGGCTGCTGCCGCAGGGGCCGTCCTTTCCGTTATTTCCCGCTCTCCATCAGGCGGGTCAGCTCTTCCATGAAGGTGTTGATGTCCTTGAACTGGCGATAGACCGAGGCGAAGCGGACGTAGGCGACCTGGTCGAGATTCTGGAGCCGGCGCATGACCATCTCGCCGATCTCGCTGGTGGGGATCTCCCGCTCCAGCTCGTTCTGCAGCTCCTGCTCGATCTCGTCGGCGATCTTCTCCAGATCCCCCAGGGCTACGGAGCGCTTCTCGCAGGCCTTGAGCATGCTGCCGATCAGCTTGTTCTTGTCAAAGGTCTGGCGGCTACCGTCGCGCTTGATCACCACAAGAGGCAGGCGTTCCATCACCTCGTAGGTGGTAAAGCGGCGCTGACAGGCCAGGCACTCGCGGCGGCGGCGTATGCTCGCGCCTTCCTCGGCGGGACGCGAATCGATGACTCTGCTTTCCGTGTATCCGCAAAACGGGCACTTCATTTCCTTGTTCCTCCCCGGCTGCGCTCGTCCGGCGCAGGTTGCGTATTATTTGATATTATGTCAATCATACCACAAAATATGGGATTTGCAAGGGGATTCTTTCCGTTATTCCGATACAGAGGGCCGGTCTTCTCCGGACGGCGGCGATAAGCGCTCCCCGCCGAAAAGCTTCTCCGCGGCGGCGAGAAACTCCTCCCTGGTCCACAGCGCGTTGACCGCCTCGAGGAGGGCGTTGGACGACAGATTCGCGGGAAGGCCCAGCGCGCGCTGCAGAGCGAGCCGTTTTCCGGACGCCCCCGGCGCTCCCGCCAGGCCGAGGGCATAGAGGTCCGCCTTGGCGACCGGGTCGGAGGGCCGCTCGTCCGGCGTGGCCCCGCACCGCTCCAGGGCCGCGAGCAGCATCTCGGGAGACATGCCCTCCACTCCCAGCGTTCCCGCCCGCGAGGGTGCGCTTTTGCGCCGTTCCCTGCCCGGGATGTCCGGGACATAGGCATGGCGGAGATATTTCGCGTCGATGCAGGCGCGCAGCCTGTTGCGGATCACAAGCCCCGCTCCGTCGGGATCGGTCAGCACGATCAGCCCGCGCTTCTCGGCAACGGAGCGCAGCAGCGCCATTTTTGCCGCGTCGCGGAAAATGCCGAAGCCCTCGGTGGTAAAGACGGCCGTATCCACAACGGCCTCGAGGGCGATCTTGTCGTAGCGTCCTTCCACTACGATGGCCTCACGGATCCTAAGCATGCCGGCTCTCCATAATGAAGCGGATCAGCAGCTCCCGGAGCGCTTCGTCCTCGGAGAGCGCCGCGTTCTGCTCCCTGGTCCGCAGGCCGCATTCGGCCACGAGCCTCACGTCGTTCGTGAGCGCGGCGAGAGAAAAGCGCCCCGCCGCCTCCTTCAGCCGGCGCAGCGTATAGTCGCTGTTTACGGAGAGCGTCTCGCGGAGCACGCCGTCGCCCGCCCCGGAATCCATGATCAGCCGCGCGGCGTAGAGCCGGCGCATCTGCCAGCCCACCGCGCCGAGGATCTCGGCAAATTCGGCGTCTCCCGCCAGAAGCTCCGCCAGGTAGCCCGCAGCCCCGTCATAGTCGCCCAGAGAGATCCTGTCCGTCATCTCGAAGGCGCTCGCCTCCGGGATGTGGTGCGCCACCGCGTCCACGTCCGCCACGGTCACGCGCGTCTCTTTGGAATAGGCGCAGATCTTCTCGATCTCGGGGATCAGCCGGTTCATCAGCTCCCCCGACAGGAACACCAGCCTCTCCATGGCCGGGCGGTCCACGGTTTTGCCCGCCGACTCAAACCTGCGCTGGATCCAGCGGAACAGCATGGGGCGTTCCTGGGCGGTGAATTCCACCGCCTTTCCGTTCTTTTTGATCTGTTTTACCAGAGAAAGCCGTCCGTCGGGAGATACGCCCGCGGGCAGGGTGATGACCACCGTGCACCACTCGGGGATGTCCGAAAGGAGCGCGGGGAGCTTGTCGTCCTTGCAGCGGTTCACGTCGAAGCCGCTGAGTTCCACGAAGGTCCTGCCGCCGAAAAAGGGCATGGCGTTGAGCGCGTCCTCCACGTCCCTCGCGTCGGGGAGAGGCCCGTTCAGCCGCTTCGCGTCAAAATCCCGCATTTCGGCGCTGACGCAGATATCCCGCAGCGAAGAGACGAAATCCGCGATCAGATAATCTTCCGGGCCCCAGAGCATATAGAGGTTTTCGGGACCCTTGCTTTTCAGCTCCCGCTTGAGCGCCGTGTAGTCGAGCGTTTCCTGTTTTCGGATTTTAGCCATTCCGGTCGCCTCCCGCTTTCACGGTGATGTTCCCCTCTTCATCCGTGCGGTGTATTTCCGCATGACAGCTTTTCAGCCGGCGCAGCACCTCGTAATGAGGATGCCCGTAATTGTTGTATCCCACCGAGATCAGCGCCGTGTCCGGCCGGATCTCCTCAAGGAACGTCTCGCAGGTCGAGGTCCTTGAGCCGTGATGCCCCACCACCAGCACCTCCGTATCGGGCAGGTCGTTTCTCGCGCAGAGCAGCCATTCGGCCGCGGCGGGTGAGTCCCCGGTGATCATGACCTCGAAATCGCCCTGTCCGGCCATGACGATCAGGCAGTTCTCGTTCTCATCCCCGTCCAGAAGCGGAGCCCAGAGGGTAAGTTCCATGTCGCCCACGGTGAGCGACGTGTCCTCGGTAACCCGGCGCACCCGGGTCCCCCGCTCCCGCGCCGCGTTCAGGATCGGCTCGAGAAATCCGTCCGTATCCGGCGACTGCGGCAGGTACAGCGTATCCACGTCCATCCGGCTGATGAGTTCCTCCGCGCCGTTGACATGGTCGGAATGCAGATGGCTCAGGATCAGCGCGTCCACGCGCTGACGCTGGCCGGCCCGGAGGAAGGATACGGCGGCGCGCGCGGCATCGTGGGTGACATAGCTTCCGCCGCAGTCCACCACCACGCTTCGCGGACCGCAGGTGAGCACCACGCTCTCCCCCTGGCCCACATCCAGCGCCGTCACTCTCATGTCGCTGTCCCAGCTCAGGCGCACGGTCAGCGCCGAGGCGTACAGGAAGATCAGCGACAGACATACGGGCGCGGTCAGCCGGAAGCCCCGGCCGTTCCGCCCGCGGAGCCACGCGGCGATGAACAGGACATAGGTGAAAGCCAGCCACAGTGTGTTGAGCGGCTCGAGCATATATACGCAGGCGCACGGAAGCGTCCGCAGCAGGCCGGTCACCCACCGGATATACCGCACGCCCCAGGCCAGTATCCCTCCGACGGCGCTTCCCGCAGCGGGCATGAGCGCCGTGAGCAGGACCGCGGCGTACCCTCCCTGATAGAGCAGGGAGATCAGCCAGAGACACAAGATGTTGGACAGAGGGGACACCGCGGACACATAGCCGAAGCGTGCCGCCGCGATCGGGAGCGTGAAGAGCTGAGCGCCCAGGCCGCTTGACACGGCCGCCGCCGCGAAGATGAGGATCGGCCGAAACGGCCGGGGCGCTCCGCCGGTCCGTTCGGTCAGAGCGCGGTACATCTTTCCCGAGACGAGCCAGATGCCGGCCATGGCGCCGAAGCTGAGCTGCAGGCTGGTCCCCGCGACGGCGCTCGGGTTCTTCAGCAGGATCGCCGCGAGCACGATCGAGAGCGCGGTGAGCGCGTCGTCCTCCCTTCGGAACAGCGGGGCGGAGAGCAGGCACAGCTGCATGAACACGGCCCTTGTCACCGACGGGGTGAATCCGGTCATCGCCGCGAAGAACAGGAGTATCGGGAAGGCGGCGATCACCGCCCACCGCCGGCGTCCCAGCAGCAGGAACACGAACCCCGTGAGGAACGAGATATGCATGCCCGATACCGCCACCACATGGGACAGTCCCGCCTCGGCCAGGCTGTAATAGAGCTCTCCGGCGGCGTACAGGTCCGCTTTGTTCCCGGTGAGCAGCGCCGTCATAAAGGGCACGGCGTCGCCGGGGAAGCATCTCCCGCACAGTTCGATGACGCGCCGGCAGACCGCGGCGGGCGCGTACAGAAAGGAACGCTCCCACCGGCCGGTGTACCGGGGCTCCGAGACGCACGCCGCCCTCAGAAAGATCCCCTGTGAGGTGAGATTATCCACCTGTCTCCCGCTGCGCACCGAGGCGGAGGAGAAGCGGACCTCGCAGCGGATCATGTCGCCGGGAACCAGGCTGTCCAGCTCTCCCTCCTCGTAGGAGACCAGGCGGCAGCGCACGGCGGGCAGTCCCGGCTCCGTAAGACGGACCGTGACGTAGGCGCTGTCGTCGTAGATATCCGGATAATCGGTGACCCGGGCGCCGATCTCCCGCCTCTCGTCGGCGAGAGCCTCGCACGGGCGCAGCACGGTACAGAGCTGCGCGCTGAACGCCGCGCAGCCCGCCGCGGCTCCGCACAGAGCGAGGATCGCGCACAGGCGCGCTTTGCCGCGCAGGAGCGCAGAGGGGATCAGCGCGATGAGACACCCCGCCGCGCAGGCGATCCACACGCGCTCAGGCAGCAGGTAACGGCACGCCGCCACCGCCGCGGCAAAGGGCAGACACACCCACGCGGCCGTGCGCACGGCGATCCTCTCCGAGCGCCGGGACAGGGGCTTACGGTTCATACTCGGTCCTCTTACAAATCATTCCAAAAGCGCCGATCCCCGGGATCCGCCCGCAGGATCGGCGCTGTGCTGTTTTCGCTGATCAGGCCATTCTGTCGCCCAGGCGCTCTCCGCCCAGGATGTGGAAATGCAGGTGCTTCACCGTCTGGCCCGCGTCGTCTCCGCAGTTGGAAACGACCCGGAACCCGCCCTTGAGGCCCTCCTGCCGGGCGATCGCCGCCGCGGCCTCCAGGCAGCGCGCCGCGAGCGCGGAGTTGTCCGCGTTCAGATCGGCCACGGACTCGATGTGTTCGCGCGGCACCACCAGGATATGAGTGGGCGCCTGCGGGGCGATATCCCGGAAGGCGAAGACGTTCTCGTCCTCATATACCTTTGTCGACGGGATCTCCCCGGCGATGATTTTGCAGAACAGGCAGTCGGACATGGCTCTTTTCTCCTTTCAGTTCACCTTGGACGCCACGAAGTCGTCCACGGAAGCCATGGCGTCGTCGAGCTTGAGCGGGTCGCTGCCGCCGCCCATGGCGGAATCGGGCTTGCCGCCGCCCTTGCCTCCGCAGAGGGAGCACACCTGACGGATCAGGTCGCCGGCGCGCACGCCCGCGGCCACGGCGTCCTTGCCGCACACGGCCAGGAACGTGATCTTTTCGCCCTTCACCGCGGCGAGCACCGCCACGATCCGGCCGTCCTTGTCGCGCAGGAAATCTCCGATGCGGCGCATTTCGTCGGGGCTGGTCTCGCCGGGAAGCGTCGTGGTCACCACACGCATGCCGCCGACGGTTTTGGCAGAGGTCAGGAAGCCCTCGGCGTTGTGGAGAAGCTCGCGGCTGCGGAATTTTTCCACGGCCTGCCGCAGAGTGCGGATCTCGCTGCTGCGGGCCTCGGCGCGGGCGAGCAGCTCCTCGGGCTTGGCCTTGATGCGCTCGGCCAGCGTCATGAGGGTGCGGGTATTGTTCTCCATGATCCGGAGAGTCTCTTTGCCGGTAACGGCTTCGATGCGCCGCACGCCGCTGGCAACGGAAAACTCGGCAAGGATACGGAACGAGCCCACCTTGGCGGTGTTGTCCAGATGGGTGCCGCCGCAGAACTCCACGGAGTAGCCGTCGCCCATGTCCACCACGCGGACGATGTCGCCGTATTTCTCTCCGAAGAGGGCCATGGCGCCAAGGCTCTTGGCCTCGGCAATGGGCATCTCCTTCACATCCACGGCGAAGCCCTCGAGCACGGCCTCGTTTACCATGCGCTCCACCGTGGCGATCTCTTCGGGCGTCATGGCGGAGAAATGGGTAAAGTCGAACCGCAGGCGGTCGGGCTCTACCAGAGAGCCGGCCTGGTGCACATGGTCGCCCAGTACGCTGCGCAGGGCCTTATGAAGCAGGTGAGTCGCGCTGTGGGCGCGCATGATGGCCTTGCGGCGGGCGGTGTCCACGCAGGCGTTCACCGTTTCGCCAACAGCCAGGTTCCCGGAGACCATCACGCCCGTGTGCAGGACCTTTCCGGCCTTGTTTTTCTGAACGTCCCGGACCTCGAAAACCGCGTCCTTGAGGATCATCAGGCCGTGGTCGGCGCTCTGACCGCCCATCTCGGCGTAGAACGGCGTCTTGTCCAGCACGATGCTGGCTTCCGCTCCGGCGCCGACGCGCTCGCGCAGCTCCTCCTCG
>JAEEGI010018273.1_pt1 | contig 14266 bp, 8 predicted proteins | sample 8958751 | NCBI WGS metagenome assembly JAEEGI01 (sample SAMN16246545, study PRJNA631951) | gut metagenome | biome: gut microbiome; feature: rumen; material: KS-attached | host: Bos | place: Iran: Karaj | collected 2018-10
GAGGCTCGCTGAAAGTGGATTCAACAACACCCTGGCAGACCAGTACACCCACCAGGCATCCCTTGTACTGGAGCCTATAAAGAACTGGGTTACACACATCGAGTTCAACTTCAGGAACAACATCAGCAACACTTACAGGATGAGCCTGCCTCTCCAGGATCACGACGTGCAGGGCAACCTTGTTCCTACAACCTCCAGCTCTTCACTGCAGAACTCAGAGAACAGGTCCGACCATTACAACTGGAACATCTATTCCGACTATACCCTTAAAGTAGCCGACGCCCATAACTTCAAGTTTATGCTCGGTTTCCAGACGGACGAGGAAATAATCAAGGCCTTCTCCGTTAGCCGCAACGGTGTCCAGGACCCCAAGCTCCCCGTACTCAGCCTCACCACAGGCTTGAGCGGAACCGGTGCCACTACCAATCCAAGCATCTCAGGAACCGAGAACCAGTGGTCCACAGCCGGTTTCTTTGGCCGTATCAACTACGACTACAAGGGTAAATACCTGCTTGAAGGAAACCTCCGCTATGACGGAACCTCACGTTTCCGCCAGGCCAGCCGCTGGACCTGGTCCCCTTCAATATCCGCAGGTTGGAACATAGCACAGGAAGACTTCTGGGAGCCGATCAAGGGCACCGTCAATATGCTCAAGCTCCGTGCTTCATTCGGAACACTCTCCAACCAGAACACCAGCGGATACTATCCCACTTACAGGACAATGACCCTTGGAACCGCCAACGGAGCCTGGCTCCAGAACGGAACCCAGCCCAACACCGCCCGCGTAGGAGGCCTTATCTCAGCTTCCCTCACCTGGGAGAAGGTTGAGACCTACAACCTGGGTCTTGACTGGGGCGCCTTCAATAACCGCTTCACCGGAACCATAGAAGGATTCCAGAGGTTCACCCACGATATGGTGGGACCTGCACTTGACCTCCCTGCAACCCTTGGTCTGAGCGCTCCAAGCGCAAACAACTGCGACCTCAAGACCGTCGGTTGGGAAGTTAACTTCTCCTGGAGGGACCGCACTCCTTCAGGATTCGGATACAGCATCTCCGCCAACATCTCAGATGCAAGGACAATCATCCTCAAATACCCTGACAACACCACCCACGCCATCAGCTCTTACAACGAGGGCCACGAAATGGGCGAGATCTGGGGATTCGAGACCGTAGGAATGGCCAAGACACAGGCCGAGATGGACGCCCACCTCGCAAAGGTTGACCAGAGCGCCATCGGTTCAATGTGGGGCGCCGGTGACATAATGTACGCAGACCTCAACGGTGACGGAAAGCTCACCCGCGGCGCACAGACACTGGAAGACCACGGAGACCTCAAGGTTATCGGTATCAACGCACAGCACTACTTCTTTGGAGTCAACCTTCAGGCAGATTACAAGGGCTTTGACGTAAGGGCCCTCCTCCAGGGCGTTCTCCAGAACGACATCTTCATCTCCAACCAGAGCTTCTGGGGCGTTGTATCCTGGATATGGAACTCCTGCGCATTCCGCGAGCACGGAGACTACTTCCGCGCAGAGCCTACCGGACTTCCGGGACACGAGATTCCTGCCAACACGGACGCCTACTATCCAAGGCCTCTGTCCAACTCCGGCAAGAACCAGCAGACCCAGACCAAGTACCTCCAGGATGCTTCTTACATCCGTCTTAAGAACCTCCAGCTTGGTTACACCATCCCTCAGCACATCACCAGCAAGATTGGCCTGTCAAGGGCACGCGCTTTCGCTTCCATAGACAACCTGTGGACCGGAACCAAGCTCAACAAGCTCTTCGATCCTGAGACCGTACGCGGCGGACAGGGAGGAAACGCCTATCCTCTTTCACGTACACTTTCATTCGGTGTTTCTCTTACGTTCTAATCTTAAAGCACGATCGATATGAAAAATATATTCAGCAAAATATTACTTGCATCGGCAACAATCCTTGCCTTTGCGGCGTGCGATCCATTCCTGAACAGGGAGCCAATGTCCCAGATCTCTCCTGAAGGCTATTATTCTTCCGATGCACAGGTCAATGCGTCCCTCATTAGGGAATACGCCAACATCCTTCCGGGAAACTCAGGAGGATACGGATATCTGGGCAACGACGTGGACACCGACAACCAGATGGATGCCGGAATGGACAACAAGTTCCTCAACGGTATGTGGAAGGTTCCTAACAGCAGCAGCAACTGGAGCTTCAGCGCACTGTACTATGTAAACTATATCCTGGAGCAGGTCGTACCCAAGTTCGAGGAGGGCAAGATCACAGGAAACCAGGACAACATCAAGCACTATATTGGAGAAACATATTTCCTGCGTGCTTACTACTATTACACAAAACTCACCCGCTACGGAGACTACCCTATCATCAAGGAATGCCTTCCTGACGATATGGAGGTCCTCCGCGAGGCCAGCAAGCGCGCGCCCCAGAACGAGGTTGCACGTTTCATACTGGAAGACCTGGACAAGGCCGTCAGCCTTATGGGCAACCTGAACCTTGGAACCACCCGCATCAACAAAGACGCCGCCCTCATACTCAAATCCAGGGTCGCTCTCTTTGAGGGTACCTGGCTCAAGTACCACAAGGGCACTGCTATGGTTCCGGGAGGCCCCGAGTGGCCGGGCGGATCCAGCTACACCTATCCTGCAGGCAGCATAGACGCAGAATCATCCTGGTTCCTGAACCAGGCCGCCGCCGCTGCCAAGGAAGTGGCTGACAAGTATGTGGACAGGCTCACTGACAATACAGGTGTAATGCAGCAGGCGGAGAACGAGACCCCCAACCCTTACTACAATATGTTCGCTTCAGTTGACCTGAACGGATTCCCTGAGGTTGTTATGTGGCGTCAGTACTCCATTACTTACTCAACCCACTCCGTGCCGCAGGCCGCAGGCCGTGGAAACTATCTGCTTGGACTCACCCGCGGATATGTTCAGAACTTCCTGATGCTTGACGGAAGCCCCATCTACACCCACGGAACATATGCCGACGGCGACGGATACTATATGGGAGACAAGACCCTGGCCGATGTCAAGAAGAACAGGGACACCCGTCTTTCCATATTCCTCAAGGCCCCGGGAGAGAAGAACGTATGCTACAACATTGGCGACCCCAGAGGAACAGAGGTTGTAGTTACCGAGCCTTATCCTACAATCACCCTGGGAGACTCCGAGCGCGGATACACCACGGGATACGCCCTGCACAAGGGAGGCGCGCTTGACTGTAACCATTATGCCAACTACGGAGGTTACACCGGAGCCATCACCTTCCGTGCCGTGGAGGCGCTCCTGAACTATATGGAGGCAAGCTATGAGATAAGCGGAAATGTTGACGCAACAGCCGACAAGTACTGGAGAGCCATCCGCAAGAGGGCTAAGGTGAACGAGGATTATATGAACACCGTCAGCCTCACCGATATGGCCAAGGAAGGCGAATTCGACTGGGGTGCATACAGCGCCGGAAAGCTGATGACCGACAAGGTCCTCTACAACATCCGCCGCGAGCGCCGCACCGAGCTCCTCTCCGAGGGATTCCGCAACGACGACCTCCGCAGATGGAAGTCTTACGACTGTCTGCTTGACGGAGGCCCGCTTGCAGGATTCCAGCCTGAGGGAATCCACCTCTGGAACACTCCTATGGAGGCCTGGTACGGAGACTCCCTCATCGAAGGACCGGACAACCCCAAGGCAAATGTTTCCGGAAGGGTCAACAGCGAGTACCTCAGGGTATTCCAGACCGTACGTACGGAGAATGGCTATGACGGATGCCACTGGCACCTCGCCCACTACTTCGACCCTATCCCCGTAAGTGAAATCCTCCTCAACTCAGAGGACGGCGTTACTGCCTCCACTTCCACCATTTACCAGAACCCTTACTGGCCGGTAGAGGCGGACCTGAGCGCCATCAAGTAATTCGCCATTTATTATCAAGGAAAGGCTCCGCCCTTATGCGGCGGCGCCTTTTCCTTGTTTTTCTTACAAAATAATCCTATCTTGATAGGACTTTTTGAACTTCAATCATCCCACTGATGTCCAAGAGTATCCGTACAATATTGCTGGCGGCCTTTTCCCTTCTGTCCCTGACAGGATGCAAGGAGAAGGTCTCAGAATTCGCTCCCCTGCCCAAAGGCTCCGCCGTCACACAATATGACGGGATGAGCCTTGTATGGCACGACGAGTTTGACATAGACGGACGCCCCGGTCCGGTCTGGAGCTACGAGAAAGGCTTCGTCAGGAACCAGGAGCATCAGTGGTATCAGGAGGACAACTGTTTCGTGGAAGGCGGAGCCCTTGTCATAGAGGCCCGCCAGGAAACGGTTCCCAACCCTGATTACAGCCCGGAGGCGTCGCCAAGGGATTGGAAACGCTCAAGGGAATACGCCGGGTACACATCCGGCAGCATAAACACAAGACGCAGTTTTACGTTCAAATACGGCAAACTTGAAGTGCGGGCCAAGATCTCCACGGAGAAGGGTTCCTGGCCTGCCATATGGTTGCTTGGCAACCAGTGGGGCTGGCCACAGGGAGGAGAGATAGACGTAATGGAGTACTATCTCTACCGGGACACCCCCACTATCCTGGCCAACGTCGCCTGGGGGAATGAAAGGGGCGGAGCGGAATGGCGCTCATCCTACCATCCCCTGGCCCGTTTCCTTGAAAAGGACCCTCAATGGGTGGAGAAGTTCCATATATGGACAATGGACTGGACGCCTGAGGAGATAGTCCTCAGCCTTGACGGAGAGGTCCTCAACAGGGTCAGTCTGTCGGAAACGGTAAACGGAGGTTTCAGGGGCAACACTGAAAATCCTTTCAACAACACATACGAAGATTTTGCAGATTACATCCTGCTGAATTACGCCATTGGCGGCCAGAACGGAGGAGACCCCGACGGGTCCCAATGGCCGCAGCGCTATTATGTAGATTATGTTCGGGTATATCAATAACAAACACTAATAATAATCATTTATGAAAAGACTCTTCTTAGTTTTATTTGCAGGTCTTATCTCCCTGGGAGTGTCCGCCCAGTCCTTCAAGGAATGGCAGGATCCTACCCTGAACGAGGTAAACCGCGCCCCTATGCATACGCACTACTTTGCGTATTCACCTTCAGAGGACGCATCTGCACCTGAGAATTCCATCAACTACATCTCCCTTCACGGAAAATGGGCTTTCAACTGGGTTCAGAGCGCAGACCAGCGCCCCACCGGTTTCTGGAATCCCGGCTATGACGACAAGGGATGGGACACTATGGTAGTTCCTGGAATCTGGGAGCTGAACGGTTACGGAGACCCCATCTACGTCAACACAGGCTATGCCTGGCGCAACCAGTTCCAGAGCAATCCACCTGAGGTTCCCGTTTACAACAACCACGTCGGAAGCTACCGCAGGGAGTTTGCGATTCCCGCCTCCTGGTCAGGCAAGGACGTGATAATGCACATCGGCTCAGCCACTTCCTGTATCTACGTATGGGTCAACGGCAAGTTCGTAGGCTACAGCGAGGACAGCAAACTGGAGGCAGAATTCGACATCACCAAGTACATCAAGGCCGGCCAGAAGAACCTCATAGCAATGCAGATCTTCCGCTGGTGCGACGGAACATACCTTGAGGACCAGGACTTCTTCCGCAGCAGCGGAATTGCGCGCGACTGCTACCTTTACGCACGCTCCAAGGCCAGGATCGAGGACATCCGCGCCACTCCGGACCTGGACGCACAGTACAGGAACGGCGTGCTTAACGTAGAGGTAACCTTCAAGGGCAACGCCGGAGCCGCAAATCTTGAGCTCCTTGACGCAAACGGACGCCAGGTTGCCACCGCTACCGTAAAGAGCTCTTCAAAGGGCGGCAAGGCGACAGCCACGATGGCAGTGAACAATCCTGAGAAATGGACTGCAGAGACCCCTTATCTGTACACCCTGAAGGCTTCTGCGGGCGGAGAGATCATCCCCATCAAGGTTGGTTTCCGCAAAGTTGAGATCAAGAACGCCCAGCTCCTCGTTAATGGAAAGCCCATCCTCATCAAGGGTGCTGACCGCCACGAGCTGGATCCTGACGGAGGATATGTCCTCTCAAAGGAGCGTATGATCCAGGACATCCAGATAATGAAGGAGTTCAACCTTAACGCAGTGCGTACCTGCCACTATCCGGACGACAACTTCTGGTATGACCTCTGCGATGAATACGGAATCTATATGGTTGCCGAGGCCAACGTGGAATCCCACGGTATAGGCTACGGCCCGGCCACCCTCGCCCGCAGGGACGACTACGCGCTTGCGCATATGCAGCGCAACCAGCGCAACGTCCAGCGCGGCTTCAACCACCCGGCCATCATCATCTGGTCCCTTGGAAACGAGGCCGGATACGGCCCCAACTTCGAGGCCGCATATGACTGGATCAAGGCCGAGGATCCTTCCCGTATGGTTCAGTACGAGCAGGCCCGCATAGACGGCAAGACAGACATCTACTGCCCTATGTACGCAGGCTATGACGGCCTTGTACGCTATGCCACCAACCCTGACAACACCAAGCCGCTCATCCAGTGCGAGTACGCCCACGCTATGGGTAACTCAGAGGGCGGATTCAAGGAGTACTGGGACATCTACCGCAAATACGACAAGCTCCAGGGCGGTTTCATCTGGGACTTCGTAGATCAGTCAGTTCGCTGGACAGGAAAGAACGGCGTGATGATCTACGCCTACGGCGGAGACTTCAACCGTTATGACGGCAGCGACGGAAACTTCTGCGACAACGGACTCATCAGCCCTGACCGCGTTCCTAACCCGCATATGTACGAGGTTGGCTACTACTACCAGAACATCTGGACGGACATTGACAACCTCTCAAGCGGAAACCTGGGAGTTTACAACGAGAACTTCTTCCGCGACCTGTCCGCATACCGCCTCACCTGGGAACTCCTCAAGGACGGCCAGGTTGTACGCAGCGGCAGCGTCGAGAACCTGAACGTGGCTCCCCAGGCCAAGGGCAGCGTTCCCGTTCAGATTGGCGCTACCGACAAGAGCGGAGAATGGCTCCTCAATGTCAAGTACACCCTCAAGAACAGGGAGGGCGTGCTTCCTTCAGGCCACGTTGTTGCAAAGCAGCAGTTCACCCTGAACGGCTATGACTTTGGCAAGATTGAGCTCAAGAACAAGGGCAGCTTCGGCTACACCCAGTCAGACCCTGTGATCAAGACAAACGACCGCACCTTCCTCATTGTAGAGGGCGACAACTTTGTGGTCGAAATCAACCGCAGCACCGGCTACATCACCCGCTACTGCGTAAACGGCACCGAGATGCTCAAGGAAGGCTCCGCCATCACCCCTAACTTCTGGAGGGCGCCTACTGACAATGACTTTGGGGCAAGCCTGCAGAACAGGTATGCAGTCTGGAAAGAGCCACGCATCATTCTCAAGGGCAGCAACCAGCCAAGGCAGCGCGGCCAGCAGCCAGATCCTCAGGCAGTAAGGGAGCAGCCTCTGACCTTTGAGGTTTCAAACGGAATTGCCAAGATCAACGTCAAGAAAGAGATTGTTGACGTAGCAGACCTCAACCTTGCCTATGAGATCAACAATGAGGGCGCCATCAAGATTACCCAGAGCCTGAAGGCCGATCCTGAGAAGCAGATTTCCAATATGTTCCGCTTTGGAATGCAGATAGTTATGCCAAAGTCCTTCGAAAGGGTCGTATACTACGGAAGAGGACCTATCGAGAACTACTCTGACCGCAAGACCGTCACCGACATTGGCATCTACGACCAGAGCGTGGACGACCAGTTCTACTCTTATATCAGGCCTCAGGAGAACGGAACCAAGAGCGACATCCGCTGGTGGAAGATGCTCAACCCTGCAGGAAACGGAATCCAGATCACTTCCGAGGAAGCATTCAGCGCCTCCGCGCTGCACTACACCATCGAGTCCCTGGACGAAGGCCCTTCAAAGCAGAACGGCCACTCACCGGAGGTTCCCAAGGCTGACCTTACCAACGTATGCGTAGACAAGGTTCAGATGGGACTTGGATGCGTCACCAGCTGGGGCGCACTTCCTCTTGCAGAGTATATGCTCCCTTACCAGGATTACGAGTTCGTATACCTGATCTCCCCTGTCAAGAACGCAATCATCTACAAGTAAGCATATTACAGCAACACAAAAAAAGCCGGCGTCTACACGTCGGCTTTTTTGATGTGGAGCCCAAATGGGCACTAGAAGCCGCCAAAGCCGCCTCCTCCAAACTGCTCCATCATCTTGCGCTGATCCTCTTCGTACTTCTTGTACTGGTCCTCAGTAAGAACGCTCTTGAGGAAATCGGTCTGTGCCTTCTGCCTCTTCTGGAATGCCTCCATGTCAAATCCGCCAAAGCCGCCGCCCTGGCCCTGTGACATCTGAGCTGTCATTTCCTTAACGTCCTTTACGAAGTAATCAACGATCTTCTTGTACTGACCGTCATCTACCTTGCAAACCTCTTTGATGCGGTCTGCCTGCATCTTTGCAATGTCCTCCGGATTGAACTGTCCGAATCCCTGTGCAAAGGCGCAGGTAGTCATAATAAGGGCTGCGAGCCCGATCAAAAACTTTCTCATAGAAGATAATTTTAAAGTGTTTTAAAAAAACGTTACTGGTCTTTAGACACATTTCAGGCCAAGAGGTAAAAAAATCTTTTTAAAAATTTCTATATTCGTATGTAATACTTTTGATAAAGAATCTTAATACCTGATAATTATGCGCAAATCATTGTTGGCAATTGCCATCCTGGCGGCAGCGCTCACGGGATGCAAGACAAAGAATCCGGTCCTGACCATTGAAGGAGGACAGATACAAGGCGTCGAAACCTCTGTCAAAGGGGTATATGTTTACAAGGGCGTTCCGTTTGCTGCGCCCCCTGTTGGTGATTTGCGTTGGAAAGAACCTCAGCCCGTAATTCCCTGGCAGGGAGTGAAGGTTGCCGACACCTTCAGCGCCGGAGCCGTACAGTCTCCTCACGATTCCTCCAACCCCTGGACCAGCGAATTCTATATGACGGACCCGGAATTCAGCGAGGACTGCCTTTACCTGAACGTATGGACACCCGCACCTGGCCAGACGGACAAGAAACTCCCCGTAGCAATGTGGATCCACGGAGGCGGATACACCGGAGGCTGGAGCTGGGAGCCCGAGTTCGACGGAAAAGTATGGGCCCAGAAAGGCGTGGTGCTGGTTACTATCAACTACCGCCTTGGCATATTTGGTTTCCTGACCCATCCCCTGCTGGCTGATGAAAGCCCTCACGGAGTATCAGGAAACTACGGCATACTGGACCAGATTGCCGCCCTCAAGTGGATTGCAAACAACATTGAGCAGTTTGGCGGCGATCCGGACAATATAACAATCCTTGGCCAGAGCGCAGGCGCGGGAAGCGTTAAGACGCTGTGCGAATCACCCCTCACCGGAAACCTCATCAAGAAGGCAATCATACAGAGCGGAGGCGGCGTAAGCGAGCCGCGCCCTGCTGGCGCACAGCAGCCGCCGCAGGGCTTCAATATGCCCGCGGCGCCCACAGCGCAGGAAATCTTCGAGTGGGCCGGCTACGACACGCTTGAAAAGATGCGCGCCGCATCAACGGAGGACATTTTTACACTTGCTTCAAGGTACAGCCAGGCCACAGGCAGGCGCGCTAACCTGAGCACAAGGCCCAACATTGACAACTATGTCTCTACCAAGAGCTTTGACGCCGCAGCCTTTGACGGCACCATCAAGGATATCCCTTATATGATTGGCTACACCCGTGACGATATGGGCAACGGCAGTCCCCAGGGCGCCATTGACCTTTTCTGCAGCCTTCGCAACAAGGCCGGCAAACCCGTCTACGCATATCAGTTCGCCCGTCCTCTTCCTGACGATGCCGCCGGCTCACACGATATGAAGGGCGCTTTCCACTCTTCAGAACTCTGGTTTATGTTCAAGTCACTTGACCACAGTGACAGGCCGTTCACCCAGGGAGACTGGGAACTTGCAGAAAGGATTATCACCCACTGGACCAACTTTGCAAAGACAGGAGACCCCGGCAACGGCTGGAAAGCCTTCACCCAGGACGCTCCTGACTATATGGTATTCAAGGTGAGCGAGGACGAAAAGAAAGATGCCTCCGCTATGGGCCAGCCGGTAGCAAGAGGCATCTAGCAGGCGTCTAGAGCAGAGTAAGGATCAGAATCTGGGCGGAAACCACTCTCAGGAACATAGTCAGAGGGTATACGGTGGCGTAGTTCACGGCCACCCTGTCCCCTCCGTATGACTGCTCGCAGAAAGAGAGCAGAGGAGGGTTTGTGCCGCCTCCGGACAGCAGTCCGCAGACCTTGAAGAAGTCCATCTTGAGTATGAACCTTGCCACTATCGCAATGATAATGAGCGGTACCAGCGTGATGATTGCTCCGTAGAGAATCCAGATATATCCGCCGGAAACAAGGCTGGATACAAAGTTCTCCCCGGCACCAAGGCCCACCGCTGCGGTGAACAGGGATATTCCAAGTTCCCTGATGATAAGGTTGGCGCTGAGAGCGGTGTATGTGGTGATATGCAGTTTGGGGCCGAAGCGGCTCAGAAGGATGGCTACTATGAGCGGTCCGCCCGCGAGGCCCAGCTTAAGCGGCTGAGGCATTGACGGGAAACGGATTGGCAAAAGGCCAAGCAGTATTCCCAGGACAATGCCGATGAAGATTGGCGCAAGGTTGGGTTTTCTGAGGTCATCGGGCTGATTGCCAACCTGTTTGGCAAGATGGGCAATTCCGTCTTCGAAGCCTACCACCTGGATTACGTCTCCCACCTGAAGGATATAGTCCCCTTCTGCCTTCAGCTCAATTCCGGAACGCACTATCCTGGTTACGGTAACGCCGTATTTGTGCCTGATGTCCATACCGCGTACGGTCTTTCCTGTAATTGCGGGATCGGTGATTGCAAGGCGCCTGGAAACCAGTTTGGAGCCCTTTTTCTGCCATTCTTTCATATCGGCAGGGTACTCCTCTCCAAAAATCAGGCGGACTGTTTCCTTATGCCTGTTGTCGGTGACTATCAGAACACAATCCCCTTTCCTGAGGGTTTCTTCCATCTCCGGGAAAAGGACTTCCCCATCCCTCATCAGCCTTGAAACCACAAAATGGAGGTCATTGTTCTCCTTCAGGACATCTCCCAGCATCTTGCCTTCAATTGCGGGGTTCGCCACCCTGCAGGCCATACGGTACGCATTTGCACCGTCGTCTTCCTTGCCTGCGGCAAGTTTTTCCTTATCTATGTCGATGTGCAGTGCGGCCTTCATCGCAATGAGCACTATGAAACCACCCAGCACGCCAAGCGGATATGCTACCACATAGGCTGATGCCAGCCTGGACGATGCGTCGAATGCCTGCTCAACGCTTCCTCCCGAGGCTGTAACCATCTCAGACAGAGTCTCCTGCGCTGCACCAAGGCTGGGCGTGTTCACCACGGCTCCAGTCATTATTCCGGTCAGGAGGCCCATATCCTCGCCTGTGACAAGGTGAATGACCCAGGTGGTGATGGCCGCCAGCAGGACCAGTCCCACTGCCAGAAGGTTCATTGCCAGGCCGTCCTTGCGGAACGAACTGAAGAATCCAGGACCCACCTGGAGTCCTATCATAAATATGAAGAGTATGAGGCCGAAATCCTTGACAAAGGTGAGGATCACGGGATCCACCCTGAAGCCAAGATGCCCCAGGAGGATTCCCACGAACAGGATCCATATTGAACCGAAGGTGACGCCACGAATCTTTATCTTTCCAAGCAGGAGGCCCAGGCCCACTACCATTGCCAGGATAATCAGCGCTCCTGCTGAGCCGCTCAATGCCGACAGTTTTTCCATTTAAGTCCTTTAAGCGAAAAGTTTATGGTTTGATCGCACCCACAACATCGTGTGCGCGGTAGAGTTCTTCCAGGTAAGCGGCTTCCTCGTCGCTGACAGTGAAGTCAAGGGCGTGCACGGCCGCATCGAAATGGGAAATCTTTGTGGCGCCCACGATTGGAGCGGCGACGCCTTTCTTGAACAGCCAGCCTAGGGCCACGTCAGTCATTGCGGCGCCGCGTTTTTCTGCGACCTCCGCAACTCGGGCAATTATCTGCATATCGTTCTCCTTGGCGTGGTCGTACTTGCGCTTGAGGGTGAAGTCAGTCTCGCTGCGCTTGCTGTCGGAGAACCATTGCGTACGCGCCAGGTGGCCTCCGGCCAGCGGCGAATACGGAATGAGCGATACGCCGTACTGCTGCGCGACGGGGATGAGGTCGCGCTCGTCCTCCCTGTAAACCAGGTTGTAGTGGTTCTGGAGCGTGGAGAACTTGGTCCAGCCGTTCTTTTCCGCAGCAATCTGCATATTGTGGAACTGGTAGCCGTACATCGCAGATGCGCCAAGCGCCCTGACCTTTCCGCTGCGGACAAGGGAGTCAAGGGCTTCCATTGTCTCTTCTATGGGTGTGCCGTAGTCGAAGCGGTGTATCTGGTACAGGTCAAGATAGTCCGTGCCCAGGCGCTTCAGGGAACCTTCAATCTCCCTTTTAATGGCTTTTGCGCTGAGATGTCCCTCGTTGAAATAGACCTTGGACGCAATCACAACATCCTCCCTCTTAACTCCAAGGGCCTTGAGCGTACTTCCAAGATATTCCTCGCTTGTGCCGTGGGCGTATTCGTTTGCAGTGTCAAAGAAATTGACGCCAAGGTCCAGGGCGTGGGCCAGCATCACCTTTGTCTGCTCCGGATTAAGGGTCCAGGGCTGGAAATCATCGAACGGTACGCCAAAAGACATACATCCTACGCATATGCGGGAGACCTTGATTCCGGTATTCCCCAATTCTGTGTATTTCATATTCTGTTACTTTAATTCATTTATAATCTTCAGGTTGGCTTCCCTTATCTTGAGGACGTCAACTTTAACTTCTTTCCGGTCATAGGTCATAAGGCCGTTCACCTCTATTTCAACGTCGCTTGTCTGCGTGTATACGGCGCCGCTGCAGCCGCGGCCTACAAGGTCAAGCAGCTGGCCGGAGTAACGCAGGTACGTCTCCGTGACCTCTTCCTTGGACTTGTACTGGACATAGCCCCAGTTGCGGTCTTCCTGCCATAGATGGCCGGGCAGGGCAAGGCCTATTCCGCCGTACTCGCCAACTACGTTGGCCTCGGTTGGGCTCCAAAGGTATTGCTGCGGGTTGGGGTAATGGTGGCAGTCAAGGATATCGCCGCAGTTCTCGTAATGGTTTCCGCCGGAGGCGGCGTTTACCAGGCGGGTGGAGTCCTGGCGCCTTGTGAAATCCACCACGTCACGGGTGTCGAACTGGCCCCAGGCCTCGTTGAAGGGCACCCATACCACTATGCAGGGGAACTTCTTGTGCTGGTTGACTATTTCCTGCCACTCGTGGATGAAGTTTCCGCGGGCACGCATGGAGAGCTGGTCGGAGTTGCCGGCATCGTACTTATCTATGCCCTGCCCCCAGTCTTCACCCTTACAGCGATCCACGCTGGGCATGTCCTGCCATACGAGGATACCGAGCTTGTCGCAATGGTAGTACCAGCGGTCCGGCTCCACCTTAACGTGCTTGCGTATCATGTTGAATCCGAATTCTTTGGTGCGCTCCAAATCGTATTTGAGGGCCTCGTCGCAAGGGGCTGTGTAGAGGCCGTCCGGCCACCAGCCCTGGTCGAGGGGTCCGTAATGGAACAGGGGCTTTCCGTTCAGCGCCATGCGCTTGTGGCCGTCGGCATCTTCCACGATGGATATCTCGCGGAAGGCGGTGTAACCTTCAACCTTGTCGATGGTCTTGCCATCCTTCACGAGCTTGATGCGGAGGCCGTAGAGATAGGGATCGTCCGGGCTCCAGAGGTGCGGGTTCTCTATATTGAGGGAGGCCCTGCCGTCGCTTGCCTGCGCGCTTGCGATCACCTTTCCATCCTCCAGGAGTTCAACCTCAGCCTCGCCGTCGCCACGGATCTCGGAGAAAACCCTGAGGCTGCCATCGATCTTGGCAAGTGCCTGATAATCGGCAATATGGCCCCATTTATCCACGGCTTCGGCCCAAACCGTCTGCCAGATGCCGGACACCGGCTGATACCAGATGCTGCCGCGCTCCGGACTGAAGGTCTGCTTGCCGCGGGGCTGAAGGCTGCCGGTTTCGGTGGCATCCGTCACCTTGAGCACGATTTCCTGCTTGCCGGAAGTCAGGAAGGGACTGATATAGAAATCGAATGCAGCGTATCCTCCCCTGTGCTCGCCGGCCTGGTGGCCGGTAACCCAGAGGGCTCATCCC
>JAEEGI010018281.1_pt1 | contig 14264 bp, 10 predicted proteins | sample 8958751 | NCBI WGS metagenome assembly JAEEGI01 (sample SAMN16246545, study PRJNA631951) | gut metagenome | biome: gut microbiome; feature: rumen; material: KS-attached | host: Bos | place: Iran: Karaj | collected 2018-10
TTTCAAGCTGATGGGTTTTAAGTCCGGCGACAGCCGACCACATTGATCTCATCATAGTACACGTACCTCCAAAACTATTATAAGGCTCTTCATTCGTACATCCGTGTACCTTAGTGAAATCCCTTTTCCGAAGATTTTTACATATCAAAAGACAGGCGGAGATATTCCGTCATATTTTTTATCGAATGATTGAACGGATAACTTTAGAGCTAAATCAAACTTTTTGATATTATTTTTATTCACTTAGTGTATAATTGGTGAAAAGACCATGAATTATGGGAGATGATAATCTATGGATTTCAAACAGCATAATAATTCACCGGAACTCAAGAATGAGATAAAAGACATCGTGGATCTTATTCTCTCCGACTATGAGAAGGGACGCGACGTTGACAAGATGGATGTCTACAATCAGCCCGATCGCGACGCGGTAAAAGACATTGTCATCAAGCTCATTCGCATCATCTATCCGGGCTATTACAGAGATAAAGTATATAAGAGCTACAACGACAACAACAGGATCGCCGTTGTAATTGAAGACGTCATCTACAATCTGCAGAAGCAGATTGCCATAGCATTCCATCACAGTCCGGAATACTTAAGCGCAACAGATGAGACGCTGGAATGTGGTGCAAGATGCATTACTCATGAATTCTTCAAAAAGATTCCCAAGATCAGGGAGTATGTAGACACCGACCTTCAGGCCTGCTACGACGGTGATCCGGCTGCTTACAGCAAGGGCGAGATAATCCTTTCATATCCGGGACTTACAGCTTCCACCATAAACAGGATTGCCCATGAGCTCTATCTTCTTAAGGTACCGCTTATCCCCAGGATGATGACCGAATATGCTCACTCCAAGACCGGAATCGACATTCATCCCGGCGCAACTATCGGCAAATACCTTATGATAGACCACGGAACCGGAATTGTTATCGGTGAAACTTCCGTCATTGGCGACAACGTCAAGATATATCAGGGTGTCACCATCGGTGGTCTCTCAACCAAAGGCGGTCAGCAGCTCAAGGGAGTTAAGCGTCACCCCACCATCGAGAACAACGTCACAATTTATGCCGGAGCTTCAATCCTCGGCGGTGAGACCGTCATCGGAGAAGGCTCAGTGATAGGAGCTAACGCCTTCATCACATCATCAGTTCCCGCAGGAAGCAAGATCAGTATGCAGAACCGATAAATTCACAACCGGCGAAGATATTATTGACCGCAGCATGGTATTCACCCTTGCTGCGGCTTTTTCTTATAGCCTTAAGGTATTTGTCGCAGTCCTTAAAATGCACATGTAAAAACGCCCAATGCTCCAGCATCTTGAAGATCACATTTCTGTCCTCAGGAATATACTGCGCATAGCCCTCATAGAGCGCGCCAAGATACTCCTTTAGTTCGTTTGGATTAAGAGCCTCTCCGCCCCGCAAGCATCTTACAAGAGCGGGATTGGCCAGGAGCCCTCTTCCTATCATGACACTGTCGCAGGGCAGATCCTTTATTTTCTCAAAACTCTTTACAGAATCAACATTTCCGTTGTAGCAGATATCAGCCTTTCCGCCACTTTCCCTGTATACTTCAACAGCTCTTTTGTACGCCTCATACCTTGGATTTCCGCTGTAGTAGTCCTCCCGGACTCTGGCATGGATCGTCAGCTCTTTTACCGGGTATGCTGCATAAATATTCATCAGTGCATCTGCCTCTTTATCGTCACTAAATCCCAGCCTTGTCTTTAGAGATATTTGTGGAAAAGAGTCTTTTGCCGCCTCTTCAAATATCTCATCAAGCATCTGCTTTAAATACTCCGGATCCTGCAAAAGACCTGCTCCTTTATGTCTGTTTACGACAGTTGGTGCAGGACATCCAAGATTTAAATTCACCTCTTCATAGCCCAGCTTTTTGATCTCACCCGCTGCCCATAAAAAGTCCGCAGCATTTCCTGCCATAAGCTGAGGAACCACCTGATTTCCGTAGTCCTCAAAGGCGATATTCTTGTCGGGAAGCACATCTTTCTTTTCCCTGTTCTTGAAATGATGGTTATTTGTTGCAGTTAAAAAAGGCGTGAAGTATTTGTCTACTCCATCGCCCATAATCTGTCTGTGTATGTTACGGAGGGGATAAAGAGTTATCCCCTCCATTGGTGCATAGTAAAATCTCATTGCCTTACTTGTACTTCTCCTCAAATTCTTCAATTGGCATCGGCTTGTCGAAATAGTAGCCCTGGAACATCGTACAGCCCATATTCTGCAGGAACTCCAGCTGTTCCTTGGTCTCGACGCCTTCAGTAACGACGCTCATTCCGAGTTCGTGTGCCATGTCGATGGTATAATTTAAAATAACCCTCGCTCTTGTCTGATTCTCGGTCTTCCTTAGAAACCCCATATCAATCTTGAGCACATCGGCATTAATATCTTTTAACATATTAAGAGAAGAATATCCAGAGCCAAAATCATCAATCTCAACTTTAAAGCCGGCTTTCTGAAGTTCCAGGATCAGCTTGGCGCACTTGTTTACATCTGAAGTTACCGCTGTCTCAGTTATCTCAATATTAAACAGTGCCGGATCGATCTGATATTTGGTTATGAGCTCGGTAAACTCTTTTTTGATATCAAGATAGTACAGGTCCTTGGGAGATACGTTTACAGAAATCGCCGTCTTGCTTCTGTTGGTACCTTTCCACTTGGCAAGCTGAAGTGCTGCCAGCTCCCAGATATATCTGTCCAGCTTGTATATAAGATCCGCTCTTTCAAGAACGTCGATAAATACTCCGGGCTGGATCAGTCCGTTCTCCGGATGGATCCATCTGGCAAGAGCCTCTGCCCCGAATACTTTTCCGTCTGCATATACCTGTGGCTGCAGATAAATACCAAACTGTCTGTTTATGATCGCAAAGTCAAAGCTTGACAGGATCTCTTTTTCCAAAAGAGCATTTACAAGCATCTCATCGCTGTACCAGGCTATTTCACATACGCCGTCCTTCTTGATGGACTTGCATGCCATATAAGCCCTGTCGCACATGAGCGTGATATCCATATTGGGATCGATAATCTCGTAAACACCGACCTGCATATGAAGCGAATAGGACTTGCTGGTGACCTTGCCTGTGATCTCCCTGACGAGTTTTTTAAAGCCCTTCTCGTCAAACCTTTCCCTGGGCATACAAAGGGCAAAATGATCTCCGTTGATCCTTCCGTAAACATCCTCATCCTTTACGTGCTGTATCATCAAATCCGCGATGTTTATCAGAATATCATTACCCTTCTCAAGACCAAAAAGCTGGTTAAAGAGCTTGAAATCTTTGATATTTGAATATAAAAGAATGTAAGGTTTGTCGGATTCATGGATCCTGCTCTGGGCCGCCTGCACAAAACCTTCCCTGTTGTAGAGTCCTGTGAGATCATCATGAGTGAGTCTGTACTGCTCACCGGTTCCATTCTCAACTATGTCTGAGAGGTTCTGGATAGTGTACATAAAACCAATAGGCTTGTTCTCATCATTAAGAAGACGCCTGTAACGAACCTTATACAGTCTTTCCCTGTCCTGGTTTTCAAAAAGCCTTGTCCAGGCTGCTGCAGTATGCTCGACTCCCAGGCTGTTCATCCAATCCTTAAACGCCTTAAATACACTATCTAAGTTCGACTCGGAATGGAGCAAATTAAAAGCGTGCCGATTGGCATAGACACACCGTCTCTTCTCATCAAGAAACAGTATGCCTATGCCCATCTGTTGCACGCCGAAATTCAATAGCCTTGCTATATCACAAGGTTCAACAGTATTATCAACATAGTATGCATTTTTTCCAAAAGGTTCAATTGCATCCATAATGTAATTTTACTGTTTTTTTGTAATAAAATCTATTATATTTTGGTTTTATTTTGTAAATACTGCGTTGAGATACAGGAAACCGCAATATCCCTTCTCATCCAGAAGGCTCATTACATCATATCCTGCGGGAACTGTAATCTCCTTAAGCTGGCCCTGAAGAGGGAAAGCAACCTGGAATGTAATGTCAGGACGCTGTGCAAGAGCTTCCATCATCATCTTGTCGATGCATGAAGGAGCGGATGTCTCAAGTCTTACGATTGCATTCATAGGAGCATTCTTAACGCTGTCGATAAATGCACTCTTGTACTGATTAGCTGTAAGAGCACCTGCCTTAACCTTTACAACAGCAGAAGGAGTTACAGCGCCGTCAAGTGCGCCGCCGTCTCTTGATGCACCAAGAACCTCCGGAAGGCTTGAATCTGTGATCGTAAATGTTGCAAAGATGAAGGTTCCTTCCTCTTCCTCACGTGGCTGGCTCTGTGAGCTGCTGCCCTGCTCTTCTGATCTTGCCTCAACAACAGGAGCTGCTGCTCTCTTGAGAACTGCCTTGATCGTGATAGCTCCGCTGTTATCAGTAACTCTTATTGTGTAAGTTCCATCTGCGTTAGCTACAGCCTTGAATGTTGATCCGCTTGCGATCTCATAGCCTTCTGCAACTGCAACCTGGAGTGCCTTTCCAACACCTACTGTAATAAGATTATAGTCTTCTTTCATTTTCTCGTTGTATCCGGAAATCTCAATTCCTTTATCAAGAGAGGACTCATCAACCCTTACGATGTAGTTGAGCTTTTTGTCTATGCCTTTCTGTAAATATTTATCGAAGATATCAGTTCCTTCTCGGGAACTATCTGCAGTATATGTTATTGATAATGCCTGATTACTGTATTCATAAGCATAGACCTCAGGAAGAGCTTTTAAAATAGCCTCTGCCTTAGCCTCTGTATTTCCTGCTTCCTTGAAGCTGTTTCCGTTATCATTATGGTAAACAATACCAATCTTACCGGGTGCCTCCCTTTTGATCGTGTCATCTGTTGATCCAAGGGTGCCTTCAACGATAACAAGGCCGCCTTCCTGACCATTTACAGGGTTGATAAGAATACCTTCTGTAAGACCGATTGCATCACCGTAAACCACTACTGTAGCTGTACCGTCTGTGAGGATACCGCTTCCCTGCTTACTTTCAGTTTTCTTTGATCCGTTTAATTCACCGGCAGACTTACCGTCAACACCTTCAGAACCTGATGCATTTACATTGCCGTTAACAACTACTTTTGCGCCTTCTTTTGCATCAATACCGGCAAGAGTTCCGCTGACGTTTGCTTTGCCATCACCTTCAAGATCACCGTTCTCATCCACATTGGCTACTGCTGCTTCTGCTCCGTCTGAAACTGTAACAGCTGCCTTACCGAGCTCCGTGGAATTTACATTTCCATCGATAGCGACATCAGCATCCTTGCCGGAAACTTCGTAGCTTTTTTCATCTTCAGGAACAATGATGGTTCCTGACCACTGCTCTCCGGATCCTTCTGCCGGAGCTTCTGACTGCCCCTCTGCAGGAACTTCCTGAGCCGGAACTTCGTCTGCAGCAAATGTTGTAACTGCCGGAGCAAAGGCCATTACTGCAGCCATTGTCATAGCAGTTGCGTTAAATAACACTTTCCTATACACTTTTTTACCCTCCTAAAATAAAAAATCACGAACGTTAAAAAAATAACACGTTCGTGATTTTATTTCAATAATTATTTTATTGATGAAATTTTATTCCAAATACAGTTAATTCAGCTTCGCTTGTTGCGCCTCTCAAGTGCCCACCAGATAAGGCCAAGAGCAACAATAGCCATCAAAAAAAGATACTGTTTCTTTATCATGAATCCGGAATCATTTTGACCACTTTGGTTTTTGCCATCCTGATAAAGCATTAGCGTTGTTCCGACATTACGCGTGCTTATAGAGAGTGTATCAGCCGCTGCATCCACATCTTCTTCCAGTTCGCAGACCCCCATGACATTGGTCATAGCATAGTAAACACGCTTCTCTGCCACAAGATATCTTGGAATCTCGTATTGAAACTCCACATCATCATAAAGGACGCCTATCTCGTTTGCCTCTTCGCCGCCGACGCTCTTTACTGCTTCCACCTCAAAATACACGCCGCTCTGCAAGGGTCCGGTCATCATCTCTGCATGTTCTATCCCCTCTTTAAAGCTCCGTGCTTCATCCTCATCACATGGCTTATCCGTCATGCTATATTTAAAATCAAGGGCAGCACTGCTGCCCTCACTTATCTCTTCCAGCTCTTTGGCGGTAAAACAGGCTTCCACAGCCTTGTAATAATCGCCAAACCTGATATCCGGTGCAGCTACTTCTATCTCGCTCTGTGTGCTCTCAGTTATCGTTATTGTTCCGGTACCATATGAAACCTGGGTCGTTTCCTGCATCTATATCCTCCAGCATAATCTCTTTATATTAATTATACCCCTATTAACGCAATGAAGATATTATCAAATTGAATATATATACACTGCCTTCTTCATTAAAGTGCAGACCATCCACCAGCTTATAACCGTTGCTCACAAGGACTGAATGAGTGTCAATCCAGGTGACTCCGCTGAGAAGCCCGGGCATTGCAGCATTAAAGCTCTGCACTTCTTCCTCCGTCCTGTAGGGATTTGTGCTCACAGGATTAACCGATACGTAATAGGTCTTAGCGCCTCTTGCAGCCCATTCAGCAGCTTTCTGATTTACAAGTGCTGCATACTTCTGTACATGCTCTGTATCGTTAACGCCCAGGCACACAACCACCTTGGTGCCCTTTCCAATGATCCTGTCTGCCTGACCGATAGCCTTGGATTCCAGCCAGTCATAGCCCTTGGAATTCTCACATATCCAGGAGCATCCGCCACCTCCGACAGCAGCTTTCATCTGAACACATCTGGAGTCTCCGATAAAGAGGATAGATGCAGCCTGTGGCATATCCTCCTGAGGCTGAGCCTGCGCCTGTTGGGCAGGTGCTGACTGCGGCTTAGGCTGTGGCGCCGGTTGTTGCTGTGGTGCAGGTGACGGTTGCGTCTGTGCTTCAGGTGCCTTAGCCTGTGCCGGTTCCTCCGCGGGCTCCGGTTTGTCTTTTACCAGATAATTATGACTTACAAAGGCTTCCTGTCCGTTGTAGTTGATCAGGTACCAGCCTTTATCTGTGTATCTTCCAAGTACTTCAAGTTCGGTCCCTGCAGTAACATTTCCCACAATGTCATAGTCGGTCGTGGGGCCGCTCCTTACATTTACGGGAGATTTAACATACATTGTGACAGGGCTTTCATTTCGTACGATATCTTTATCATCAAAAGATTTCTCAACAGCCTGCGTATCCTCTGCAGGATCCTTTTCCGTTTCCGGCTCAGCCTTGATCTCTGCCTTGATCTCTTCCTTCTTTTCCGGCTCAGCCACGGCCTGCGTTTTCCCGGTCTCAGGTTCAGCCTTAGCCTGCATCTTATCTTCAGCGGGCTCTGCAGCTTCCTTCACTTTGGCCTCTTCAGGAGCTTCTGCTGCGGCCTCCTGCGGCTCTTTTACCTGCATAACTGTCCTCTGGGCGTCTGCAGATACAAAGGCAAAAGACATCATTCCCAAAACCAGTAATATTGAAATAACACGTTTCATTTCTTCACAACCTTACCTATAACAAATTCCATTATATATCCCACGATCACTGAGATGATCAGGGTCACAAGACCTGCTATGACAGTCATTTTAAAATATCCGAGGCTCTCAAAATACTTGGGAGCCTGCCAGAAAATTCTTGTGTGGAGCAGGTAGATATACAAAGAAAACCTTCCCAGAACAGGAAGCACCACTCCTCCGGCCTTAAACTGTACGCAGAGAGAAAGAGCCATCAGCGTAAAGAAAATGCTCGAAAGGACATGAGCACTCATCTGCCCTGTAAATGTATGCCAGAAGGCGCAGACCACCATAAGTGCAAAGCTTATCATCGTCAGGTTGCAGTCCCTTATGATGTTTCCGACCTTTTCACCAAATCTTCCCTCAAGGGTTGCAGCATACACGCCTATGAGAAATGCCGGATTTGAAACAATCCAGAAATCCGCAAAGTCCCTTGAATTTAACCACAGTGAAAATGCTATTACAGCTGCCGTAAGGAGGATTTCCTTGAAATATCCGATCTTATAAAAGATCATAAACATTATATAGAAGACAAACAGAATGCACATGAACCAGTAGTCATAGCCTATGATCAGCTGATAAACGTCTTTAAAACCCGTCACGCTGCGATCTATGACAACGGCAAAAAAGCCTGCTATCAGAATATAGGGAATATAACTGTTTGAAAATCTCCTTATGACAAACCGGGAGTCGATCCCGTTTTTGGCATAGGCCTTGACCAGTCCATACCCCGAGAGCATAAAGAAAATATCAACTCCGTAAACTCCCCAGGTGGAGATCCACACCCTCCAGGTCTCATTAAAGGGCTCGGTGTACATCCATCCTGCATAGTGAGAAGCAATTACCATCAATATGGCAATTCCCCTGAATATCTTTGATGTCTTATTATCTATCATCTGCTCCTCCGTCAGAACCTGAAGTAGTCTGCAATACTGTAGAACAGGTCCACATTGTCTTTTTCCAGATTAAGTAAACTTCCTGAGGATATAAATGTCAAAAACGAGTATACAAGCCCCAGCAAAATACATATATGCGCCACGCGGGCCCTTATCAGAGTCGGGCCATCCCCGCTGTTTCTGTCAAGAAGTATCAGCCAGCATGCTGCAGCCGCAAAGAAAAATAAAGGTGCAAAATCGCAGGTATATCTGTAAATAACTCCTGCTGCATTGGCATCAAAACCGGCAATCACAAGGCCTGATGCCAGCATGAATCCGATAAGCGCACGGATCCTCTTATCTGTCTTTTTAAAACCGGTAAAAAGCATGATCCACAAAGAGAACATAAAGGTATTGGCCACCATTATTCCGCCATAGGTGTGCTCAAACAGGAACTTGCCCATGTAACTGCCGCTTATCATCGCAGTATCCATGAACGGGTAATCGGCGTTTATGACAGGCGGCTGGAAAAGATAGTAATAAAGGCTTCTTACAAGTCTGCTCACGCTAAAGCCCCTGTGAGTCATGTCATTGGTGGTCAGTGAATATGCGGCGCCAAAATCAAATATGCTTCCGAATCTGGCGTAGTTATACATGCAGACGATGATCGCCACAAACACGTAGGGCAAAATGAAACACAGAGTTTCCTTTACCCTGCCTTTAGTGAAGATGATGCGCTCTTCTCCATCTCTTTTCCACATAAATACTATGATCGCGGCAAAAGACAAAAGGGCAAGCTGAGGTCTGCATCCCACAACCAGCGCCATACAAAGGCTTCCAAGAGCCAAAAACACACTCTGCAGTCGTTGTGATCCCGTGTATGCAGAAAGAAGCCACAGTCCAAGTCCTGTGAAGGAAAAGGCCACGGCACCAAAGATCGGGATGTTGTATATATCAGGTCTCATCAGAAGATAGACAAAGTTCGCCCCCATCACAGTCCCGATGCATATCAGAAGGTAATAGACAAACGGAACTTTAAGATCGCATTTCCTGACAAGCCCATGAACGCAGACGAAAACTCCCGCAACAAACAGCAGATAAAAGGCATAGATTGCCATGTAATTGGGGAGATTGCCCCCTGTCAGCATATGATAGGGATAGAACAGCAAAAGCTCCGGAACAATGCCAAAATAGGCATAATAATGGCCGTTATAGTAGGCGTAGTCCATTGAATACGGAATACCCTCAACCTGAAGAGCAATGGTGTCATAGGGGTTTTCCGCTGATAAAAGCCCCGGTGCCACTTCCTGTTCATCAAGGACAACGCTTCCCTTTTCAAGGCTCCTTGCCAGTTCCTGGTACTGAAGATGATGAGGCCACGGGTTACTAAGAAGGAGTATGTCGCTTCTTACGATAAAGATTCCAAATACAATCAGCACCAGCGCAACTGCCGCTATAACTATCCTCTGCCACCTTCTTGACGGATCGTAACAGATCCTGTGAAGAACAGAATCCGTCCAGATGAAATATGTCAAAAGAAGGATAAGGGTAACTGTCCAAAATCTGATCCCCTTGAAATCAAAGGGTTTGTGGGCATTTAAGGAAACGCTGTTTATATGTACAAGTGTATCCTTCGGAATCCTGATCCTGACTCTTGCGGTATAAGCCTTGCCAAAAGGATATATGCCTCTGTATCCGCTTCTTTTTACGCCGCTGCAGACAGCATACTCCGGGGTTGCGTACTCATACTTATCGCCCTCGTCAGTCATGATGACGCTGACACGAGCAACTACATCTGCATCTCCCTCTGCATCCACGTCGACGCAGACGCTCTTAAGGCTCTTTTCCAGAGTGATCGTGTCCGTTTCATAGACATAATCTTCATCGGCACCGGCAGAAGAAAGCGCCACATCACTTGCAATGACAATCTCCTCTCCCTTACCAGTTACATAGGATGAAAAATTAAAGACAAATATCTCAAGAAGCAGTGAAATGACGATGATCACTGCAGAACTTACTATGTATTTCCTGAATATCGCAATATCCATAGGATCAACTCTACCTTTACATTTCATTCGTACAACAACCCTATTTTAATACGAAACTCAGCTATATACCAGCAAATAAAAAAGCCGCATTTCTGCGGCTTAAGTTCATTTACCAGAAAGAAATTCCAACACTTCCGTCTTTTTAGGCATTACTGAAAGCGCGCCCCTTCTGGTTGTGATTATGGATGCTGCTGCGTTTGCAAAGTTCAGGCACGTAAGGAGCTTATCCTCACTTAAGTCCTCAAGGCTATTCCTTCTTGCAAAATCGATGGCACAGGCACAGAATGTATCTCCGGCGCCAGTGGTCTCAATGGTGTCGGGATTTCTGTATCCATCCTTTTTCACGACCATATCCCTGTAAAGTGCCATGCTTCCGTCGGGGCCAAGGGTTGCAAACACCAGAGGAATATCAAACTCCTCTTTTATCTTACGCGCTCCTGCCTCGATATCCTTCATTCCGGTAAAAAGCTCCACCTCATTGTCAGAAATTTTCAGGATATCACAGTGCTCAAAGCCGTATTTCATGGCCTTTAGAGCCTTCTCTTCAGACTCCCAGAGAGGTGCTCTGTAATTTGGGTCAAAAGAGATCATAGCTCCGCTTTTCTTAGCCATTTCAACCGCAAGTCTTGTGGCCTCGGCAGCCGGCTCATCCGTCATTGAAAGTGTGCCGAAGTGGAATACGCAGGCTCCCTCCAAAAGGTCTTTTACCATATTCACATCAGTTGCGGTAAGCATCATGTCTGCTCCGGGCTTTCTGTAAAACGAGAAATCGCGGTCGCCGTTTGGGAGCTTATTTACAAAGGCAAGAGTTGTATGAACATCACTGTCCAGGAAAAGACCTTTTGTATCAATCCCCTGCTTCTCAACGCGCTTCTTTAACATTCTTCCGAAAAAGTCATCCCCGACCTTTCCGATAAAAGCTGTCTTATTGCCAATATTTTCAAGCATGGAAAGCACATTGCATGGTGCTCCGCCGGGATTAGCCTCGAACATGGGATTTCCCTGAGTACTCTCCGCATTGTTGGTAAAATCTATAAGCAGCTCTCCCAGAGCTACTACATCAAATTTACTCATCTGTCGTTCCTTTCAAGTTCGTACATTTCAACATCCATGAGCAGCTCTCCGACTGCCTTGAAGCTGATGCCTTCAGCCTTGATGTCGGTGAGCACCACCATTGACATTACCTGCTCGCCGTCGTTTATGAACAGTTCGCAGCTGTATCTGTCGAGGATAAGGCGCAGTTTGATGCTTCCCTTGCCTCCTGAAACTCTGCATCTTCTCTGATGTACGATAGCTCTCCTGCTGCCGGAGTGCTTCATGTCTATCTTGACGATGTTCAGTTCGCGATCATATTCAATGGTTGAATAAGCCTTACCGTTGTCTGCAAAGCGCAGTTCGAATTTCTTGTAGGAGATATCCTCGCCGCTGCTTCTTACATTTATGGTCATGTCGATGCATCTGCCCTCGATGCTGGAAAGCGATACGCTGTCAGATACAAGTACATTCTGTCTGCTGATCCTTTTGCCATAGTAGTTCTCAATTTCCCTTATAGGCTTCTGGATCAGTTTGTTATTCTTAAGGCTTATCTCTCTTGGAAGGCTCATCTGGCCAAACCAGGGAAAGTCGTCACGTCTGATTCCGCAAGTATCCCAGTTCTGCATCCAGCCTATCATGACTCTTCTGCCGTCGTCCGTAAGGATAGTCTGAGGCGCATAAAAATCAATTCCGTAGTCTATTGCCTGACAGTTCTCCTCGCAAAAATCGCCCTTATCATCGAACTCTCCTATCACGCAAAGCGTTCCGTTTCCGTTGTGGAACTCCAGCTCCTCGGGGAGCATGTCCTGCGGACTTGTGAGAAGAAGCTGTTTGCCGTCCAGAGAAAAATAGTCCGGGCACTCCCACATCACACCGAATCTGTGATTATTCTTGATGACAAGTTTATCGTAGGTCCATTTGAATCCGTCATCGCTGACAAACTGCAGGATCTGTCCATCCTTGTCCTCGGTTTTGTTGCCGACCACCATGTAATATTTACCGTTTTCTCTCCACACCTTAGGATCTCTGAAGTCAAACTTACCGGCACCGGCAGGAAGGGCATCCGCTGTGATCACGGGATTTCCTTCGTATTTTGTATAGTTCACGCCATCGCCCACAGCAACACACTGTGTCTGATACTCGTGGATCTCTCCGCTCTCAGCCTGAACCTTGTTAACTCCCGTATAGACAAGGAGCTGTTTTCCGTCTTCCATCTCTATAGCACTTCCTGAAAAACATCCGTCGCCGTCATAGTCTGTATCCGGCGCCATTGCAGCAGGAAGATACTCCCAGGTTATAAGGTCACGGCTCCTGGCATGCCCCCAATGCATTGGCCCCCAAACCGTATCATAAGGGTAATACTGGTAAAAGAGATGGTACTCTCCCTTATATGTGCTAAACCCGTTAGGATCATTCATCCATCCGCACCTGGGAGTAAGATGAAACATTGGTCTTTGCTCCTCCGGAATAGCCTTCTCCTTTTTTACTTCATATTCCCTTGCCTTATCTAATTTATTACTCATAATAACCTCATTAAAACGGGGAGGAGATTCCTCCTCCCCAAAATTCAAATCTTATTTGTAGAACTCATCCAGATATTTCTGGTAGATTGAAAGGTAATTCTCAAGTCCGTATGAATCAACCTGCTTAAGATAAGCATCCCAATCTGCGTCTGAAAGGCCGTTCATTACGAAGTTACTTCTGCTTGTGTTAATGTAGCTGATAAGATCCTGCTGGATTGTTGTAAGCTTCTCTGTGTCATCTGCTGTCATGAATACGTTAGGATATACATACTTGCAGTTCATATCATCTGTGTAGTACTCTTTGATCCAGTCGAGACGATACTGAGCATCATCAGGACATGTAACGTATACACCGTAGTACTCGTCAAGGATTGCAAGAGGTCCGCCTACAGCCTCAGCCTCACGAACTTCTACAGGTGAAGCATCTCCGAGAGGTGCATGCTTAAGCATCTTCTCACCGTTTGCATTCTCTGAAAGCTCAAAGATATCAAACTCATCTTCCTCACCGTATGTTCCCCAGTTGTTCTGAGGTGACTGGAAAGGATCGTACATAAGATCAAGCCATGCGCATACGAATGCAGGGTTGTCACACTTAGCAGTAACTACACATCTTCCGCGGTCAAAGCCTGATGTAAATGAACTGTTCATAGGAGTTACATTTGTTGTATCAGCCTTAAGTGCTGCAAGAGGCTCAAAGTCCTCAAGGTTGTCGATGTTGGCAACATCCCATGTAAAGCATACGCCGTATCTGTGAGATTTTCCCTTAGCTACATATGTTGACCAGTCCTGTGTAAAGCACTCGGGATCGATAAGTCCTTCTTCATAGAGTTTATGAAGCCACTGCATACCTGACTTGAAACCATCCTGTGTAGCTGTGCAGATAACCTTCTTGTCATCTGTTACTGCAATGTGCTGTCCCATGTCGTTGTCACCGTAGCCCTCACCAAAACCGTTGATAAGAAGGCTTGGATCCTGATCGTTCATGATGCAGCTCATAGGAATGATATCACCCTCGATGCCGAACTCAGCCTGAAGCTCTGAAGCGTGATCCTTGAATGCCTTAAGAACTTCTTCAAATTCATCAACTGTTGTGGGCTTCTCAAGTCCAAGGAAGTTGAGCCACTTTGTGTTGATATATGTGAAGTTGTTACCTACTGTCTGGATTGCTGTCTTGTTTGATCCGAGCTGCTCAATCCAGGGAAGAGCCCAGATGTGTCCCTCAGAATCCTCACACATTGTGCGGTACTCAGGATACTTGTCAAATACTGCCTTTAAGTTAGGCATGT
>JAEEGI010018286.1_pt1 | contig 14261 bp, 14 predicted proteins | sample 8958751 | NCBI WGS metagenome assembly JAEEGI01 (sample SAMN16246545, study PRJNA631951) | gut metagenome | biome: gut microbiome; feature: rumen; material: KS-attached | host: Bos | place: Iran: Karaj | collected 2018-10
TAAGGCACTCATACCACTTTTGCAGGTCGTCACAGTTCGAAACCAGCGCCCCGGCTCCCATCAGGAACAGGTTGTTGACATACGGTACACGAACCGTTTTCCCGTAATCATGCATATAATTGCCTGCTTTGTTTTCCAGGACAGCCAGGCCGTCGTCAAACGCGGTGCCGGTCATTCCCAGCGGGAGGAATATGTTATCATGCAGGAATTCCGCGCAGGACTGTTTTGAAACATGTTCAATGATCCAGGCCAGCAGATTGTAATTTGAATTATTGTAATTGAACGATTCTCCCGGGGCGTTCATCGGCTGCTTCAGAATCCATTTGCTCAGGAAGGTTTTCCGATCGTAGGGCAGTCTGTCCTCCCCGATGTAGAAGTCATCCTCGAAGTTGTAGAAATTATACAGTCCGGAAGTATGGGCAAGCAGATGATGGACTGTGATCCCGGCGGGAATCTGCATGTCCTCCGGGAGATATGTATTCGCATCCGCATCCAGGGATAAAAGGCCCCTGTCATACAGAAGCATCACCGCAAAAGCAGTAAACTGCTTGGTAACCGATGCAATGGTATACCGGGTCGACATGCTGTTCTTTACGCCGAACTCAGCGCAGGCATAGCCACGGCTGGTCTCCCAGAGAATGTTTCCGCCTTTTACAATGCGAATCGTGCCCCAGAAATCCCAGTACTCTGTCTCCCGCTCTATGAATGCAGCCAGGCGCTGCTGGATATCATGTTCTTCAACCATCGTTTTCTCCATCGTAAGCATTGTTCATAAACCCGCTTTTTCTGTCCGGGCTTTTCTTCATAAGAATATCTTATCGTTTGAATCCCGACTGTCACAGATGATTGCCAATGTAAACAAAAGCTCTGCAGCCTCCGCACATCCACAAATAATGAATTGTCGGGATTAACATGCATTACTTGAACGTGAACGCGATATAATCGGAAGCGGCATTACAGATCAGTATTCCATCACATCAATCTTTTTCTGCAGCACAGCCGCATAATCATGTCCGGTTTTCATCACATGTTCCGGATTCATCTGGTAATGAATGTTATAAAGAAGTCCCTCTTCGCCAGTCCTGTCTTCCAGATGATCCTCATCGATATGCACACCCAGCACTTCCAGGCAGATCATCACATGATCGTCTCCCGGTACGATCTCTTTTTCCCATACATACCGGCATTCCAGGTTCATAAAGCATTCTTTGACCACCGGAGCGTTCACCTGGCTTGCTTTTTCCGCTGTCAGCCCGGAAGCTTTAATCTCGTCTGCCTCAAATGCGTTGTTCCGGATGGTTGCCATGCAGGCGGCATGGTACTCTGCCGACATGAAATTGATCACAGCTTCCTGCTGTTCCCTTAAGGTCTGATAGAGATGTCCGCTTTTATTCACACTGGCCAGGATTGCATAGAAACCCTTTCCGTGGTCAGCACTGGTGAAAGTAGCCCAGGACTGCATACAGGCATTGGGCAGGCCATTTGATTTATAGGTGGTTACCAGAAACAGCGGCGACGGCACCGTCGCCACGAACTCCTTCCATGAGAAGCCAAAGTTCCTGGAATAATCTGCATAGGTTCCCTTCAGGCTTTCCGGCATTTCAGAATAGATGTGTTTCATCCGTCTGCTCCTTTCTTCTCCCGGTCTTTCAGATCTGCCTGTACTGAACAGAGCAGCTGTCCCTGTTCAGACCGTACTTTTTGTATTATGAGTTATTTTCTGAGCTCTTTGACCATCATGATGCGTTTCCCCTGATCCTCGTAATCCGAATATATCAAGCATAAATATCCACATTTTTTCCTCCCGAAACACCTGCCCATTATCATCGTCAACCGTTAGATTTTTCTGTAATTATCTTAACAAACGAAAAACAAATTGTCCATCTGTCAGGAATTGTAACGAGAAATATCAAAGTGGACATTTTCAAAGCGGAAAAAGCTGGAAATATGCGGAAATTCCCGGAAGTGATCTTTTCCGCCTGCCAAACCAGTGCCTTGGCGACCTGCTGCAACCCTCTCGGTTGCAAACCGGAAAAAAGCGGAAAATCAGCAGGAAAAGCAAAACCCCGGGAGCATTGATTTACAATGTCCCGGGGAGTCGAAGTGGGCGAAGCTCTGATGACTGCCAGTGGCAGAAGTTTCATCAGAGCTGAGGTCAAACTTTAAGGAGCAATCTCTCCTGTGGAGAGTTGCGACTATAAAGTTTGCGGAGGGGATTCGATACCGTTCGCTCAATGGTCGCCCGAAACCCTTGGAGCGGGTTTCGTTCTCCCTTTCGCGCTAACAAACTCGGGGCGTTTCCGGCTTCGCCGGACAGCCCACCGGGCTGACACTTCCCTCGTTTGCCGCGGCCGCCGCGGATTCTTTCCCCATCATTCCGGATAGCAGAAATCCGAAGCACCCATGAAGGGCACTTCGGATTTCTGTGTCGAAGTGGCGGGATTCGAATTAACAAAAGGGGGATTTTTTACTGGATTCCATTTTCCAGAATCAAGGAAAATCAACGCTTTGAGAGTTTCGCATATTTGATGATACTCGATAATATCATTCCCGTTGTGGTACGGTTGTGGTACGGTTATGGTACGGTTATGGGATATTTTAGACGTAAAAAACGGACATTAATACAACTAATCCCCACCATTATTCTGTTGTCACAGTATCAACTGTTCTTGCATCAAATCCGATTATCTGGGCAATCTTTCTTAGTATGCTTAATAGAATATTTTAATAAATATTACCACAAACAGCAGAATTTGAACATATAGAAATGATGGGGTAATGCCCCACCATTTTTATTTCCACGCTATTCGCAGTCAGCAGTTTTTCTTTCAGTTCTTTTGTGATGTTCGTGATTTTGTTCTCCTATCAAACTTGATTCCATCTTGTTTCCCTTTTGCTTCCTTCCAGAATCATTGACAGATAAGGCTTTTCACAGTATGATTCTGAAGAAGGACATGAGCAGCCTTTGTTGTCATGCCCCGTTGTGGGCCGAAGGCCAAGAGATGGCCCGCGATGAGGCGCGACATGGAAAGGCGTTTGCGGGGCTGCTGAAGAGGTATTTCGGGAAGTAAGAACTTTGAGGGGAGCGGATTACTTTCGCCTCCTTTGTAGTGATTTGCCATGAAAATCAAGCGCATAATTGCATGGGTGGTTCCCATATTTGTGCTTGTCTATTTTCCGATCATGTTTTACGTGGGCATCGCGAACTACCAAGCACACGCTGATGATCCATTCACCATCATGTTCGGAGTCCCGTGTGCGATCAGCTGCCTGATCATCGGCATCATGTCGCTCAGGCATAAGAAGTATGGGCTTGCAGCCATCTGCTGTCTGGCTGTTGTATCCTGTGTATTCTTCTGCTACTGGATTTACCGTATTCCTTTCTGTACTATGTGCGAGCCCGTTAGCAGGGAGGATCTGGGATTCATGCTCAAGCCATTCGCCGACAGATTCTATGGCCCATGATCTGCGGACGAGGCCCGTCACAGCAAAGCCTTCAAGGGCCTGCTGGAGAGGTATTTCGGGAAGTGATGACTTATGAGGGCATATAAGAACATGAGTACCAAACACAAACTTAGTTTGATTGCCGCTGTATTAGCCAATCTTTCTCTACCCATCTGGTGTGTTTTCTACAGAGCTGGCTACCCTCTTTTCTTGCTACTCATGCTTATCTCGCATTTTGTCCTGTACAGGCTGAACTGGCATGTCGGAAGGAAAAAATGGGAAGCCATCCTGCTTGGCGCTGCACAGATCGCCGCAACCGTTTGCGCACATTTATTGTTCATGTGGTTCTGGGATCAATATATCTATTTTGGCCAAACAGATTATGAAACCGTGTTTGTTTCCCAATCATTGACAATCTTTGGCGCCTTGATTGCCCTTTACCTGATGTGGCGGAATTTTCAAGAAGCAGAATAGTTGCCTGTTTTTTGAAGCTCAGCACGGCAAAGCCTTCAAGGGCTTGCTGGAGAGGTGTTTCGGGAAATAATTGATTAAGGGGAGAATGGCAGGATCCATCCTCCCTTGTCACAGATTAAGGAGACTGATGAACACTATGGTCCGTTTCATCATATCCCTGGTTGCGAATGTGCTTTTGCTCATTTTTACCCTGTTGTACCGCATTGAAAGCACTGATGTGTTTCTGATTTCAGTGGCAGCGGCGCATATCGCATTGTTCGTGCTCAATCTGAAAGTTGGGACTTCATGGCCACGGCTGCTGTCGCTTTGCAGCATTCATATCGTCTCGACATACTTCGTACATCAGTTTTATACTCTGCAGTACTTTTGGTTTCACTTTGGCAGCCTGGAAGGCAGGAAATATGCGCTTGGATGGTGCGTGATCGATACATTGTGCATCATTGCTCTCCTGATCGTATGGTGTTTGCTCCTGTCTGGCAGGTACTGTTTAAAGAAGAAGAGCGTGGAGAGGAATACACGAGCTGGGCTGAGTTTAACGCAATCAACGGGACTACAATTGATGCAATCTTCCGTTAATGGCATAGAACAAACGACTTTCATTGAGATACCACAGGCAGCTTCGGCTGCCTTTTCTTTTCCTACATATCTTGATCCTGTTCTTGACGGTATACTGTCTGTGCTTACTGAAGAGGAACGTATACAGTATGATCCGGATATGGTCTGCAGTATCTATATCAACGCAGTCACCGGCGAAATTGAGCCTACCGTCAGTTTTTAGTAAAATACAATGTCTTTTTCTTTTCCTATCTTTTCATACTATAGGCTGGCGGCTCATGGCCGCACCGCGCCAGCCCAACACAGGACGGGTTGCTCTTTGGGCAAGCCCAAGAGAACACCCGGGTACGGTGTTTGGGCCAGCGGCTATGCGGCCACAGCCGGGGGGAGGGGCGGGCGAAATAAGCGACGGTTCAGGCCAGCCGCGATCCTCTCCCGAGAGAGCGGAAGTGCCCGCAGGGCCCTGTAGCTCTTGAGGGAGAGGGCCTGGAGACGCCGAAGTGCGGCTCCAGGAAGCGGCAGCCTGACCGGAGCGCCCGTTCCCGGCGCAGCGAAGGGGCTGTCGGAGGGTCGCAACGCGTCCCGAAGACAGGCCCGAAGCGAAGCCGCGTTCCCCGACAGCCGTCGATCTCCGGCGGTCGCGGCAGCGTCCGAAGGAGATCACCCTGGAGAGGCGCATGAGCCTCTCCGGGGAGGCCGGAGGAGCGAAGACCGCCGGCAGCTGAAACGAGGAGATCCGGCCCCGGGCAGTGCGGCCGCAGCGCCTTCAGGCGCGAAGGGCACACTGCCGAGGACAGTCGAAAAGGAGCGCAGCGACATGAGACTGTCCGAGAGGGGCCGGATCTCCGATGACGCCGGCGGGCTGAGCGATAACCCGCGCCGCAGCGGAATAAGCGACGGTCCGGGCCTGACGCGATCCTCTCCCGAGAAAGCGGAAGTGCCCGCAGGGCCCTGGAGCTTCTCGAGGGAGAGGGCCTGGAGACGCCGGAGTGCGTCTCCAGGAAGCGGCAGGACAGACCGGAGCGCCCGTCCTTGAGCGCAGCGGAGTATCTGTCGAAGGCAGAACGAAAGCGTCACCGCAGCCCGGCCACCAGCCGGCTGAGGCTGGTGGAGAGCGGAGACGTGAGGCTCCGCGAAAGAGCTGCTGGTGACGCGAAGAGAAGCCGGAGACAGACACGAAGCGGAGCGAAACTGCCTTACAATACAGGACAAGCCGAGAGAAGAGCACTCGCAGGGCCTACGGACGCACAGCCGCCAGCCCAAAGACGGGCGCGGGCTCTTTGGGCCTACCCAAGAGAACGCGAACCGGCTTTGTGGCCAGGCTATGCGCCCGCAGGCCCGGTGGCTGCTGATGCTGCACCCGGAACCAACCTGGAGAAATGAACACTGCAGCAACGGGAGCTCGCGGAGCGAGGCACAGCCGAGCGGAGCGTCAGAAGTCATCTGTTATTTATCTGTTTTTCATCTGTTATCTGAAAATGCCTAAAAGCCGGAAATCATCATATATCAACGTTCCAAGATCTTTCTGGCTTCAAAAGCCCCTGTTATTCATCTGTTATCAGATGAAATCCCTGTATTTTTGTGTTTTTCACCTGTTATTCACCTGTTTTTGCCTGTTATCGCAATAAAAAGAAAATGCCGGAACCCTTTTGAAACAAAGGACTCCGGCACTTTTTGAGGTGAAAAGCCTCTGTTTTTAACCTGTTATCAGGCGCTGTCCGGACTATTCCTGTAATCCTGCCAGCAGCGTTTCGCCGTCCGCCGTGCTTCATCACAGGCCCGATGCACCCTCAGGTGGGTCTCCATTTCAGACCACGTCTGGATCTCATTCAGATCATCAATGGTCTTGTACGGAGCCTTTTCCTGCTCATACTGCATATCCTTTGCCAGATCTCCCCTGGGGGAATCCTCGTTCAGAAATCGCAGCATATAGGTATAAAAGGTTACACCCATCCTTACACCTCCTTTCATTCGGATCTTTCCTGCCTGACAAACTGACAGGTTTATAAATCATTCAGACGAAACTGTCAGGCATGAAAACCTTATGCTGCTTCAGCTGAAGGACACCCGCTGACAGAACTGACACTTTTTTCCGATATTCATAAACACAATACTTTTGCTGATTCATTTTTTTTCATTTTTGCACAATCCTCCAAATATCCATACAGAATACAAAAACTGTCAGAACTGTCAGCCGGCACCGGCAGGCCTTGTGGTGAAAGCCTCCGGAGGCTGACAGATTTCTGACAGATCTGACGGTTCATCCGCTGAACATGGAACCATACTCCCGAATAGCTTCTTCCGTAAGGTCATAGTCCCGGAAGCATGTTCCTTTTTCGTTATGGCACAGCAGATCGCTTACTGTGACCCCTTTGTGTTCTGCAATCCGCTTCCTGAATTCATTCATCGTCTTATGATGCTCGATCCCGTTCTGGCGGCAGTAATTCCTGTAAGCGGCATAAATAGTGGAGATATTTCTGTGGCTGGCCTTTATATCGTCTTCCTTCCGGCACATGCATTCTGAGAAGAAAGCGATGACAGAATTATTCTCCTTCACATATTCATCTCTCTCGGCAATGACGGATTCCGGCTCGGTGAAGTTCAGGCCGTTTGCAAGAACAGTCTGCAGGGCCCTGACGAACTTGTAGCAGATCCCTTCCGTTTCCGCCAGCAGCCTGTCGATCAGCAGCTTGTCCTGCTTTTCCTTGGGGATTACATTCCTGCAGCGAACAATGATGAAACGGTCATATACATGCCTGCCGTCATCTCCGCCGAACATGGGCAGCCGGTTCATACCGAAGATCAGAAACCCGTTATAGACAAACGTGAAGCCCTGTTCTCCCTTGAACTCCCCGAAGATGCTGTCCCCGCCGGTAATGGTCTTGAACATCTTCATTTCGTTCACCCGGGCAAAGCTGATATCCGAGCAGCCCACCAGCCGTTTGCCGTACATCCGGCCGGTTGTAAACCGGGTTTCGAGATCCTTCAGGTCCACCGCGGCAAAGTTTTCCTTGCCCAGGATCTTCTCCAGGACGGTTTTGAAAACCGATTTTCCCGTATCTCCGGGCCCGACCAGGAAGAGCGCCTTTTTCATATGCCAGCCTTTAATGTTGGAGATCACCACGCCGGCAATCTCCAGCAGGAGCTGTTCTATCCCCCTGTCCCCGCCGGAGAGATCCTTCATGAACTGATCGAATACAGGCGTCGGAACAGGCCGTCCGGGCCAGTCACAGGGGATCTGCACCGTAGAGAGTACTGCCGGGGAATGTTCCCGGAGTTCATATCCGTCCGGAGTAATATACAGCAGCCCGTTCCTGAAATTGATGACGCTCTCATCCGCATTCAGATCATCCTGAGAGGCTGTGACAGGATCGGTCATCAGCTGGTTATAGGTTTCCGTGATCCGGGGCATTTTGACGCATAGCGGGCTGTAATCCATGACCGGCTTCTTGATCACGGACAAGAACGATTCCCGGTCACAGCGCCTGTAGCAGCCCTGGTCATAGAGATACACCATCCTCCCCTGCGTATTGCTGTCCCGGACAATGATATAGGTGATTTCCCGGCGGATATAATCGGCCAGCAGGGACGGCTCCAGGACCGGCGTTCCCTGCTTGTTGAAGACAATGAAGTACGGATGGTCCGTCCTGGAGGGATGGAATACCCCGTTGCAGAACTGTATCGCCTTCCGGATCGTTGCATCCCGGTAATCCTTCCGTTCCCATTTCTCCCGGTACAGCCTGGACTGACGGAAGACAGCATCGATCAGCGAAGGATTATTGCCGGCCCGGTATGCGATAAGCGTGCACAGGGCGATCTCCGCCTCAGACTGGGAGCCGTAACCCGAAGTATCGCCGTCCCGGAAAAGCCGGATGAATTTCTTTCCGTTTTTCTGCATGCTCAGCGCCAGGATAACATCATCCGCTTCCGCCCTCAGTTCCTCCGCAGTCATTGTCTGTGGCTCCGGTTCGGGAGACATCTGCACGGAAGGGGCCGGTTTCTCCGCCGGAAGATATCTGCGCATCTTCGTATCCAGTGTGGTGAGAACCGCTTCCGTGCAGTCCTGCACAGGATTATCCTTCATGCCCTTCCCGGAATACGTCGCATATCGGTTGGTCAGTCCTCCGATGTACAGTTCCACCTGGAGCCCGGGATTCTTCTGATAGAATTCTCCGCTGAGCCGCCGCCTTCCGTCCTTATCCGTAACCACAGGAATTTTATCCAGATCACACTTTCCGATGATATGAATCCCCTGGCCGCTGACAGATGTTTCTGTATAGGTAGAGAACTGTTCCAGCAGTTCCCGGGTCAGCGGATCATCCGCAGACCGGTGATCAATATCCAGCAGGAAGTATCCGTCAGGAAGAACAAAGCCGATCCCGTTGCAGTGCATTGCCGACGCAGCACGCCGGGCCTCTTCATACGTTACCCAGGTCGACTGATACTTTCTGTCAGTACCGGTCGGCCCGCCCTTTGCCGAAACGGGCACCTTGGTCTTCTTCCCTTTTACAACGCGATATTTCCAGCACAGCCAGATTCGCATCTGTTTCAGTTCCTGCATGTTTTTCCTCCTGTGGATATAGGTTCATTTCATTAATAAAACCCGGCGCCATTTACACGGTTTTTCAGCCAGCCGCAGCGGGCGCCGGAACGCTGTCAGCCGGCCTGGTCGAAATTGGCCTCCGTGCCAGTCACATGACGATCCATCCAGGCTTCCAACTGCTTCTTCGGTACCAGCACACGCCGGCCGATATGCAGTGTAGGAAAATCAGGACGGTGAATCAGCTGGTAAGCCACCTGCCGGGAAACACCCAGCAGCTTGCCCGCTTCTTCCACGGAGAGAGTCAGTTTCTCATTCATACGGGGTACCTTCTTTCTGCCGGTCAACGGCTGAATATTTTCTGTACTTGATGCTTGCATCAGGTACACTTTCATGTTATGATCATACCGAACGTACCGTTAACAGTCAACAATAGTAAACATATTGTTAATTCTTGAACGGAGGAGAACCGCATGAAACGCTACGATAATATCGAGAGGTCAGATATTGGGGAAAGAATCAATCAGCTGCGTACCAGGAAAAACCTGACACTGAAAAAGCTGGCAGACAAGCTCGGTATCACCGATGGCGCCCTGAGTATGAAATTGTCAGGAAAGCGGCCTTTCACTGCAGATGAGCTGTTTACCATATCAGATATTTTCGACCTCACGTTGGACGAACTGGTCCGGGGAGTAAGAACCGAGAATGTGAATGCTCAACGGGCAACAGGGCTTGGGGAACGGGCCATTTCTGCGCTGCATTGGTTTAGCAGTACCGAAACCATCAGAAAGCGGAAGGCTCTGAACAAAGCCCTCTCCCATCATCAGGTGCTCGATGCCATTGCCCGATATGTCTGCTTTGTTCCCAAGAATCCGGGATTCTATCTGTCTGAAAGAATTACTGGAGATGAGCAATTGGTCAATTGCACCATGAGTCAGAGAGTGTACCAGAATGTTCTTGGACAGAATCTTATAAACATGCTGGATGAAATCCGATCCGGCAAGGAGTATTCCCGGGGATATAACGCCTATGAGGAATTCTCGGAATATGCACAAAGCGAAAATGAAATGAATCTTGCAGAACCTTCCGAATTTGAAAAGGAGGATGCTTCAGATGAAACGACCGAACGGTGAAGGAACTATCCGGAAACGGAAGAACGGCCTATGGGAAGGCAAGTATGTTGCCGGCAGGGATCCGGAAGGAAAGCTGATCCGCCGGTCCGTCTACGGCAGAAGCCAGGCCGACGTATCCAAGAAGATAACCGCACTGACGAATGATCTGAACAATGGCGTCTATATCGCACCGGATCAGATTACTGTAGCAGAGTGGTTTGATCTCTGGATCGACGAATACCTGGGCAATGTGAAATCTTCCACGAAGGCGCAGTATGACTACCAGAAGCGGATCCATATCGTACCGGTGCTGGGGAAAACTCAGCTGCAGAAACTAACCGCTCCCATGATCCAGCGCTTCTACAATAACAAGCTCAAGGACGGACTGTCTCCGAAGTCCATCAAAAACCTGCACGGCATTCTGCACAGGTCGCTGAACCAGGCGGTTCTGTGCCAGTATCTGAAGGTCAACCCTTGCCTCGCCTGTCAGCTGCCGCGGGTTGAAAAGAAGGAAATGAAGACCATCACCGGGGATAATCTGAAAGCGTTCCTGGCAGAGATCAAGGGAAAGCCTTATGAAGATGAACTGTATTTTGCCATCTTCACCGGTCTGCGGGAAGCGGAGATCGTCGGCCTGTCCTGGGATTGTGTGGACTTTGACAAGCAGATCATCCGGGTGGTGAAACAGCTGAAAAGGGAACGCAAGTTCTCCGGGAACAACGAATACGTCTTCGACACGCTTAAAAACGGCAAAACAAGAACCGTATCCCCCGCCCCTGCTGTCTTCAGTCTGCTGAGGAGAGTGAAGAGCAAACAGGCTGAAAACAAACTGAAGAATGGAAAGCGCTATCATAATGAATACAATCTCGTCTTTACAGACGAACTTGGAGAGCATATCAGCACCAGCACGATGTACCACGCCTTCAAAAAGCGCGCTGCTGCAATCGGCCTGCCGGATATCCGCTTCCATGATCTTCGGCACTCCTTTGCCACAATCAGCCTGGAAAACGGCGACGATATCAAGACCGTTTCCGAAAACCTCGGTCATGCCACCGTTGCATTCACGCTGGATGTATACGGCCATGTGACGGATAAAATGCGGAAGGACAGTGCCGATCGGATGCAGAAATATATCTCATCACTTGGAGGATAATCCTTCTATGATCGTTTGTCTTTGATTTCACTGACGAATCTTCCGTTGACTGCAGGATCGTTTTCAGGAATGATTAGTTTACAAAAAATGGATGCATATGGTACGTTAAATTACAGTTTATCTGAGCATCAGAAGGGTTTGTGGGGGGATAGAATAATTGCGTAAGTATAAAAGGCTTTGGATCATATTGGCAATTCCGATAGTTGCCATTGCTGCTTTTGTTGCTTTTATTCTGTTTCACAGTAATTGTGATATTACTATCTCTGCATCGTTTCAAATGCCACGCTGGGACGATGGCATTAGTATTAAAACAATTTATCCTGCGCAGAATGCAGAATGGTCCAAAGGATCTCACGAGGCTCCATTTACGCCCATCAAGATTACAAATGGTAAACTGAGTTGCTCAATTGGTTACGGGCCTATAGAATTTACAGGACATTTTTCTCGTGAAGAAATACTTCAAATATGGCCAGAGGCTCCAATTGATAAGGATTGGGACTTTGGAATTGGACTCTTTGATTGTCACGTCGAGGATAGGGGCTATCATATGTATTGCAATGTCCAGGTTGATACACAGACAGGATTGAGTACCGCAGATCTCTATATTTTTGAGAATGGATTCGCAAGTCCAGGAATTGATCACTGGGAAGGCAAAATCGGAGAGAAAATCATTTTACGTACAGATTTTTAATAGGCAGCTTAGCAAGAAAAACCGGAAGTTAATCAAACAAATTCCTGTTTGTCGGGATATCCGTTGGAAAGAAAACTCGGAAGTTAAACTTACAAACGCTAGTATTTTCAAGGCTTTCGTCAATATGCACCCCCTTGCACCCCCTTTTCTGAACAGGGGGTGCATTTTATGTCATCGTATTGATCTGAGGAATCAGGTTTTGGTGTTTTTCACTGGGCTGTTCTTTTCTTTTTCCGGAAGCATGAAAGATACTGCTGCGGCAACTTGCGGCAATTTGCGGCGAGCTGCGGCCTGAATTCGAATTCGAATACGAACATGAATACGAATCAGAATACGAATAGGAATCCGAAAGGAAAGAGAAGAAGAAGCAGAAGGAACTCCCTCCTGTATAAAAGATCACTTCTTCCAAAGAACGAACAGTAACCGGAACACCTTGTAGTATAGGGGGCATGAGAGTGCCGGGAGAATAGGAGGAGAATAGGATGATAGTACCCGGAGACTTGAAAAATAAGGGTTCCTGGTGTATTCTGTAAGTAGGGAGGTTCGCCTGATGGGCGGACCTTTTTCTATTCGCCAAAAAAGGAGGGCCTGAAATGGGCAACAGAATCCTGAAGGATACGATCCGGATCAACAGGCGGATCGACGCACTCAGCTATTTCGAAGAGGTGGTGTTCTACCGCCTGATCACTGCGGCGGATGACTTTGGCGTGTATTCCGCGAATCCGGTCATGCTGGCGCGGACCCTGTTTCCGCTGCGGGAGAGCGTTGACGGAAAGACGATGGCGGAAGCGCTGAAGCACCTGGAGGACGTGGGCCTTGTGCGGTGCTACAGCGTGAAAGACGAGGGAGACTGGCTGCAGATTGTTTCCTGGGGGAAGCACCAGCGGCTGCGGAACAGCAGGCGGATCTATCCGGGACCGGAGGAAGAAGACTGCGCGCCGGAAGGGGAGCAGCCTGTGCAGGAACATGAACAGGATTACCCGGAACCGGAACGTCCGGAGCAGGAGGCGGAGGTCAGGGAGCTTCCCGTGGCGGAACTGCCGCTGAATGATAATACCGTTTACGGCGTGACCCGGCAGCAGGCGGATGATTATGCCGCGCTGTACCCGGACGTGGATGTGGACCGGGAGCTGTGCAGGATGCGGGAATGGTGCCTGTCCAACGGGGAGAAAAGAAAAAGCCGGAACGATATCCGGCGGTTTATTAACGGATGGCTTTCCAGAGAACAGAAACGGGGCAGCCCGTCGGGGGTGCAGCCGATGAACCAGTTCGCCATGATGGCTGCAGCCGAAGGGATAACAGAGACGTTGGACTGGCTGACGGGAGAGTAACCTGCTTCAGGGACGGTCCACGGTCTGGAGGACGTTGGAGTAAAGCCGGCCGTGGACCGGGGTGACGCCTTTGCGTTCAAAGAGCTGGGCGACGGTGACGAACTCGAAGCCCCGCTTTTTCAGCTCGGGAATGATGACCTTCAGGGCGTCCGCGGTATTCTGATTCCACTGCATGTCATGCAGGAGGACGATCTGCCCGTCTTCGGCATTGGCGAGCACGCGGTCGATCCGTTCCTGGGCGGTGACGGTGGGAACCCAGTCCTCACAGCCGGCGCCGCAGATGAAGGTCAGGTCGATGTTGTCATACATGGTTTGGTTAACGGCGATGAAAGGCGGACGGAAGAACTTCGGCGCAATGCCGGTAATCTCCACAATTTTGTCGGTGCAGGCCTTCACTTCCGCCCGGATTTCCTCCGGGGTCATCTTGTCCATGAAGCCGTGCGTGAGGGAGTGATTCTCGATATCACAGCCCATGGCTTGTGCCCTGCGCACAACTTCCGCCGATTCCGGGGTGATGTTCTGCGCAATGAGGAAGAAGGTACCGACAGCACCGTATTCTTCGAGCGTGTCCAGCACCTGAGGTGTGATGACGGTATTCGGCCCGTCGTCAAAGGTCAGCGCGATAATGGACATGACAAAACCCCCTATGCCAATTTAGTTGTTCGTACAAATAATTGTATACAGGACGAACATTTTGTCAATTGAAATCATGCAGAACTGCACAGAATGCACTAATCATGCACAATAATGGTTTTTTGTTGCGAAGAAAACTTATCTGTGAGTATAATAATAGATTGTGAAGTGTTTTGCTGAAGAATGTTTCGGTGCAATACGGAACAGATCATGGTTAACAATGTTCATAATTATGAATTGTGAATTGTGAATTATGAATTAATATTTCTGGAGGGATCGTCGTGAGGGAAGAGATCAGGAAGACGGTGGAGGCGCTTGACCGCGTGAC
>JAEEGI010018289.1_pt1 | contig 14259 bp, 1 predicted proteins | sample 8958751 | NCBI WGS metagenome assembly JAEEGI01 (sample SAMN16246545, study PRJNA631951) | gut metagenome | biome: gut microbiome; feature: rumen; material: KS-attached | host: Bos | place: Iran: Karaj | collected 2018-10
GCAGACATTGAGAGCCAGCGAGACATTGTCGATGGCTGCCGGCGGGTTAGTGCCGCCGCTGGCGTCGTTGGCCCACATGAAGAGCAGATGGTAGGTGCCGGCCGGGACATTGAGTTCCTCTTCATGGCTCTGCCACGAGTTCGTCAGGTTCAGCTTGACACCGCCGTCGATTGAAATCCAGCCTGCGGGTGCAACTCCACTGCTGTTGAAGGTGGATGTGGAGGTGGAGCCGTCGGGCAGATAGCCTGCCGTGGGCATCTGCGATGCAGGAACAAGCCATGCACGGATATAGTCCCAAGTGCTTTCGCCGTAGGCCTTCCAGTCGTAAGAGACAGCATACTGACCGGCGGTCAGAATCACGTCGCGGTAGGCGTAGGTGATGCTGATGCCAGAGTTCGTATAGGTGTTCGTGGCACCGTTGTCGTTGCTGATGTAGAGTGCTCTCGGAGTGCCGTTGCTCTCAGCGCTACCCACAACCCACTGGTTGTTCTGTGTGCCGTTCACGACCTCCCAGCCTGCATTGGTCAGGGTGGTGTCGGTGAAATCGCAGAAGTAAGGCACAGTGGCGGGATCGGCGTTCAGTGTGCCGAAGGTGTAGACGCTGCTCCACTCGCTGGTGTCGCCGGCGCCGCAGATGCCGCGCACATAGATGTCATACTGTGTGCCCAGAGTGAGGCCGCTGATGCCATAGGGAGCGCCGTTCCAGGTGCCGGTGGTACCGGTGCCGCGAGTGAAGCCGGCGGGGCCGTACTCATACTCGTAGTCCGAAGCCTGGCAGATGCTCCAATCAAACTCGGCGGTGGTGGTGGTCAGACCCGTGGCATGCACGTCGACGGGCCACACGCACGAGGGCATGTATCCCACCTCGATGTCGTCGATGTAGTGGTAGCTGTAGTCGTAGCTGTTGTTATTGTAGTAGTTCTTGAAGGCGATATAGCGGCCGGTGCCGGTATAGGTGCTCAAGAAGCGCAGCACGTTGTTCTCGCTGCTGGTGAAGGCAAGGGTGTCGATAGCCACGAACGAGGAATCGAAGCCCGGAGTGATGCTGTCCACCGCACCGATGATGAGCTTGTAGCTGGAGGGGCTGCTGGTGTAGTGGTGGAAGGTGATGTAGAGACTGTCAACCGAAGTCGGCATCTCGGGCAGCACGGTGAGTGCAGTGCCATAGAGGTACAGGCAGTACTGGCCGGAGCTGGTGTAGCCGGTGCTCGAGGTATAGTACACGGCGGGGGTGTAGCTTGCGCCGGAATAGGAACCGGTGCTGAGCATGGTGTAGTTCCAGCAGTTGGGCAGCGGCGAGCGGGTGGTACCCGGGTCGGCGCAGTTGTCGAAGTTCTCGAAGTAGGGCAGCGTGGCCACGTCGCATGGCGTGGTGAAGCGGGCACGGTTCGAGTTGACCGAAGTGTCGTTCAGGCCACTGCAGACGGTGTACACGTACACGTCGTAGTCGCTGCTGTGGTTCAGACCCGTCAGGGTGATGCTGTTGGTCGTAGCATTGACGACGGTGCCGTTGCCGGGCGTGAAGTTGCGGGGACCGTATTCAACCAGATAGCCTGTGGCGGAAGCGCCGGCGGTTTCCCAGCTGATGGTGGCATCCGTGGTGGTCACGTTCGAGGCGGTGACGCCAGTCACGGCGACGCAGGAGGGAATCGGCTCAATCACCAGATTGTCGATGAAGTTATAGTTGTCGTTGAAGGCATCCCAGAAGGTGATGTGGCCCGTGACGCTATCGGCCAGCATGTCGAACGGGAAGGTGATGTTCACCGTGGCCGACGAGGTGTCGAGCTCCGAACGAACCAGAGTGTCGAGGGGAATAATATTCTGAATGGATGCCGTCGGGTCGCTCATCAAGCCGATGATGAGACGCACTTCGTCGCCACCCTGCACAAGGGTGAAGCGAGCCTGCAGGGTGTTCAGCGGGGCATTCATCTCAGGCATAATCATGTAGCCGCCGTTGTAGATGAGGCAAAGCTTGTTGGTCTCGTCGCCAGTGAGGCTGATGACGTAGGGTATCGGGTAGTTGGTGCCGAGGTTGGTAGAACCGATGGTCCAGCAGTTGCGGCTGTACACGCCATAGTCAGAATTTTGGAAGTCCTCGGTATAGGGCACTGCGACGGGTGCGCACTCGGTGGCGGCGGTGGCGTAGCCAGCCATGTCGTTGTTGCCGCAGACGGCCACCACCTGGAATTCGTAGTCAAGACCGGGATTCAGGTTGGTGGCGGTGTAGTTGGTGGTGCTGACAGTGCTCAGCAGGGTGTAGGCGGAGTCGCCAACCTGACGCTGGTAGACCATCCACGAGGTCTCGTCGGCGCCGGGAGCCCAGTTGAGTTCGATGGCATCCGTGCCAGCAGCGTTGGCCACCACGATAGGAGCTGCGCAGGTGCTGGGCGTGAGGCAGGTGCCACCCTTGAAGTACATGTTCAGCCTATCGCTGGAGGAATAGCCGCCGCTAGGAGGATTGGTGACGCTGTAGGAGCTTCCATCCTCATAGATATAGCGCGAGATGCCGCTGGTGGCAGAGGTGACCATACCATAGTTGCCGCTGCTCCAGCTGCCGGTAACGTCGCGGAAGGTGACAAGAATGTTGCCGCCCGAGTAGTTGAACGGCGTGGTGAGCGTGATGTTGTTCCATCCGGCGGCAATGTTGCCGGTGGTGCTGCCGCTCCACACCAAGTCGCTGGCCGCGATGGGTATGAAGGCCGACGAGACATCGGTGGCCGACGTGTTGGTCATGTAGATCTCGATGTTGCGGGCCACGGGGACGGCGCTCATCTGGATGCCGATTTCTTCAATCTGGCCGCCAGCCACCGAGGTGAAGTCGCTGGCAAGGTAGATCTGCTGCGTCAGGGTGTAGTTGTATAACGAATAGGTGGGGAAGTAGCTGCTGGTCGAGGTGCCGGTGCCGATGGTGTCGTTGACAAGACTGGTGCTGTCGGCCACGAGGCATCCGAAGTTGATGGTGCGGAAGTTGGCCGTGGCAGCCACGCTGGTGCCTTCGACGCAGGTGGCAATGATGCGGAAGTTATAATCGGTGGAGGGGGTGAGACCCGTCATCGGGAAGTAGTTGTTGCTGGTGGTGGCGCTGGTCCAGGTGGTGTCGCTGGCCTCCTTATACTCGACGGTGAGGTCGGTCCAGTCGCTCGTGCTCTGTGTCCATGTAGCCATGGCGCTGACGGGACCGGGGGTGACGCTCAGGCCGGTGACGGGATAGCAGCTGAGCAGCGTGGTGAATGTTGCATCCATAACGCGCGAGTAGCCATCGGCGCATGTGGCTCTGATCCAGACGTGATAGTTGGTGTTGGCGGCAAGGCCGGTGATGATGTAGCTGTTGTCGCCGCTGACGACGGCGCTGTCGGTGGCAGTGGCAAAATCGTTGCCGGTGCTCCAGAACACGGTCATCTCGTTATAGTCGCTGTTGTCGCCCCAGCTGACGGTTGCCTCGTGGACACCGACATTGAATACCGATAAACTAGGACTTACACACGCGGGCAGAGGTCCGAGGGAGACATCGTCGAGCATCAAGTAGATGTATGTCGAGGTGCCGGGATGCTGCACGGCACGGAAGGCCACATAGGAGCCGGTGCCGGTGTAGCTGTTCAAGGGTACTTCGAACTCCTCATAGGTGGTGCCGTTAGGGTGTACGCGGCTTACGGCCGTAAAGGTGGAGGCATCGGTCGGATTGGTCATCACACCCACCTCGAAGTCGCAGTTGTAACTGGTGCTGTACTGACGAGCCCAGAAGTTGACCTGCAGGGTGTTGACATCCAAATCGGGGTCGACGGGAGGCATGATGGCATAGCAGTAGCCGCCAGAACTGGAGGCATAGAAGTAGAGGCCGTGGCTGTTGTTATGACCGTAAGAAGTGTTGTCATTGACGTAGGGGCGGTCGGCCGTGCTGCCCATCCTGGTCCAGCAAGTGGGGAAGGCGGTGGAACCGGTGCCATAGCTCTCGAAGTCCTCGGTGAAGGGAAGCGAGCTGGAGGTGATGTAGGAGCAGGCGGTGCGGACAGTGATCATACGGCTGAGAGAATAGCCGCCGTCGGAGCAGGGCGCCATTACATAGATGTCATAGGGGGTGTTGGCGAGCAGGCCGCCGATGCTTGCGAAGTTGTCCGTAGTATTAATGACGTTTTCAACGGCAGTGTCGGGGTTGAAGCCGGAGAGGCCGTAGATAACCACCCACTCGCTGTTGATGTCGTCGGAAATAGAAAGATAGATGCTGTCGGGGGTAACGTTGGTAGCCGTCAGACCTGCAGGACGTGGGCAGGCGGGAGCGTCAACGCAAGAGACGTTGATCTGGAAACCATCCTTGACCACGCTGGCGTCGCTATAGAAGGTGACGGTGATGGCGCTGCTGCTGAAGGGTCCAAAGGTGAGGGTAGCATCGCTGCCACTGATATTGTCGTTCCACAGCATTTCGCCAGTGGTTCCGATGCCATCATAGATGGTCAGATAGTCCCACGAACCCTCGGTGTGCGACGTGCCGCTCACGGTCACCCACTTGGTGGGGTCGTTGGGAGTGATAATCAAAGTAGCGTTGCAGCTGGTGCTGTACTGGCCCGTGGGGCCGCCGTTGTCGTAGATGATGGCGTTGCAGGTGCTGATGGAATCAGTGCCGCTGGTGGCCATGTTCATAATGAGCACACCGATGTTGAAGTTCACCGGCATCCAGTTGCTGTAGCCGTCGGTGCCGCAATCGGCGCGCACATAAGCGGTGTACATGCCGTCGTCAAGGCCGGTCCATGAGTAGGAGGTGGTGCTGACATAGTCGATGTTGACAGACACCGTGTCAGGGTTGAAGCTGCCGACGCCCCAGACTATCTGCCAGGACGAGTTGTTGGCGTCAGTCCATGTGAGGTCCACATCCGAACCGGTGACCGTGGCGGCCAGGCCGGTGGGGACACCGCATGCGGGACAGCTGACAGTGTCCATCGTGTAGATGGTGCCCGACATAGGCTCGTTGACGGTGAATGCCAACGTGCCGTCACCTCTGTAAATCCAGATGGTGACTTCGTCGTCGTAATCGCCGCTCGTCCAGACGAAGGTGACGGGGCTGGCGTCGCTGACCACGACCGAGATTGAGTCGTAAGCGCCGACCTGCATACCGCCGTCGTCGGCACCGGCGGCGTCGAATGTCGCCAACGTGGTGCCGCCTTGGACGATGGCCAAGCTGCCACCGTTCCAACCGTCGCCGTAGCCGTCCTCGCCGACAATCTTGATGGGACAAGCTGTCTGCGCCGACGTTACAGTGGGCAATGCCATGGCCACTATCGCGACCAATGGCATCAGAAACTTGTAGAATCGTTTCATTTTTTTTTGTTTTTGGTTAATACTAAGGTTATTTAACTTTGTTTTTTTCTTCCTTTTTTTTCTTATAATTCAATGTGTTAGCGCCATTTATAGGAAAAAGACACTACAACAATGATAACAGCAAAAGTAGGAAGTTTTTTTCTCTTATGCAAGAAAAATTTTTCCTTCCAACCTCAACAGACTCTTTTCGTGCGCTTTATAGCACAAAAAAAGTTTTTATACCGTATCAACCCCTTACCTACCCCTTACCAACACCCTATCAACTCCTACCATGGTAGGACTTGGTACGGTGTTGGGTAGGAGTTGGTACGGTGTTGGTGCTAAGTATCAGTGAGTTGCAAAAGTGTTAAAAAAGGCGTTCTTTTTTGTTGTTTTGGAGGGGAAAAAAGCGGCGGGGCACCCGTGATGGATGCCCCGCCGGAAGTTAGGGTTACTAGGATTCTCCTAGGGTTTAGCGGACGATAAGTTTGCGGATGGCATTCACCTTCTCGCCGGTCACGCGCACGAAGTAGGCTCCCTGCGACAGACCGCTCACGTCGATGCTCAGGCTGCCTTCCTTCACGCTTCCGCTGTACACCTGGCGGCCGTTCATGTCAACGACGCTCACCTCGGCCTCGCCCTCGATGCCCGTCAGGGTCACCGTGCTCGTGGCAGGATTCGGGTACAGGCTGATGCTCGCATTGTCCACATCGGCTATGCCCACCTCGTCCTGCGTGGTGAAGTTGTTGCCCGTGGACCACTCCTCGCTCACGACGCCCTCGGCGCACACCGAGCGTACATACACCACGTAGCTCACGCCGGGCTCCAGACCCGTGATCACGCAGCTGTTGGTGGTCACCGTCATTCGGGCGCACTGGTCCGTCGTGGTGCCCACGATGCCGTAGGCCACCTCGTAGGAGGCGCTGCCGTTGGAGGTCCAGCTCACGCTGGCGGTGGTCTGTGTGGTCTCGGTGACTGTCACGCCCGTCACCGTCTGGCAGTCGAGCGTGTGGAAGGTGGCGGTTTCGCTCCAGTCGCTGTAGGTTCCGTAGCCGCAGTTGGCGCGCACCTTGACGACATAGTCGGTGTTGTGCGGCAGCCCGGTGACCGTGACGCTGGTGCCCGTGGCGCTGACGATAGTGTCGACGCCCACGGCGGTGATGTTGACCTCAAAGTCGTTCTGAGTGGCAGAGGCGGGAGTCCAGCTGATGGTGGCACCCGTGAGGGCGACGTCGCTGACGGTCACGCCGGTGGGTGCCGGGCAGGGCTGCTCGGCGGTGGTGACGGTGTCGACCACCCACTCGCTGTAGATACCCTCGGCTTCGTCGCATACGGCGCGGACGCCCACGGAGTAGCGTGTGGTGGGTGTGAGGCCTTCGAAGGTGTAGGTGTTACCGGCCACGGTGGTGGCGGTGGTGGGCTCGACCCAGTTGCCGGCGGCTATGGCCACCTCATAGGCTGTGGCGTTGCCTCGCCACTGGAAGGTGGCAGAGGTCTCGTCGGCGTTGAGGGAGACGACCTCGGGGATACGGCAGCTGAGGCCATTGCAGGAGACGAGTTTCATCGTGGCACGGTACTGGTAGTAGGACTTGCTGCCGTCGTAGGTGGAGGAAGTCGGGTCGGGATTATAGCTGTCACTGTACCAGGCCAAGGTCTTGTAACCTGTGCAGGAAGAGTTATTGAAGATGTAGGAGGAGCCGTCGTAGTCGCCGGAGTTGTCGTCGACGATGACCAGGAGGTTGCTGTGTCCGTCCCAGGTGTAGGTGGTGTCAAACTGGAAGTAGTTCCAACCCTGCGAGCAGTTGAGATTACCCTGATAGACCCTGACAGCGATAGTGGTGTCGAGCAGCACCAGGTCGCTGCTGCTAGAGAAGGCTGTCTTGTTGGTGGGCTGCAGCCAGATGGAGACGTTGATCTTTTCGGAGGAAGCCGTGGTGTAGGCATAGCTGTAGGCTATGGCAGAGATGTCGCCGATGCCGTCCAGTTCGGCACTGTCGATGATGGTCTCGGTGAGGGTGTAGTTGTAGTAGTTATTGAGCGGGGTGTAGTAGCCGGTACCGGTGGCGGCGCCAGTGGTGGCGGCGACGGCATTGTCGCACATCTCGGTGGCGAGGGCCGTCGTCTGGCTCCAGGTGCCGGTATCGGAGGCCGAGCAGATGGGACGCACGGAGAAGGTGTAGGTGGTCAGGGTGTCGAGGCCGCTGATGGTGAAGGGATGACTGGTGGTAGACACTGTGGTTGTGGCGGTGCTGCCGCTACGTCCATAGCGGATCTGCCAAGCCATTGTAGAGGTGGCCTGGTCAACCCAGTCGACCGTGATGTTGTCGACACCGGCACTCACGGCATGGATGCCAACCACTGGCGGGCAGGTGGGCAGGTAGTCGACCTCCACATTGTCGAGGTAGTGATAGGAGTAGTAGGTGGTGGTGCTGGTGGTGTAGTGGTTGCGGAAAGCGATGATGCGGCTGGTGCCGGTGTAGGCACCGAAGTAGACGGTGTGCTGCTGGTGTGTGGAGGTGGGAGTGGTGATGGTCTGGACAGGAACGAAGGTGTGGCCCTCCATCACACCGACCTCGAGGCCATAAGAGGTGGAGGTGGTGTAATCCCAGAAGGTGAGCTGCAGGTCGCTGAGGTCCGTAGGCATCGGAGGCAGCATGTGGTAGCCTTCTCCATAGAGGCGGTAGCTGTAGGAGCCGCTGTGAGCATAGGTGCTGCTGTAGTAAATCTGCGGCAGGTAGCTCCCCGTCTGGTAGGTGGCGGTGCCGGTCATGATGTAGTCCCAGCAGTTGACAGCCACGCCGGTGGCGGCGGTGGTGCTGGTGGTGTAGCTGTCGAAGTTCTCGCTATAAGGCAGTGAGGCGCTCGTACAGGGGGTATGGAAGGTCTCGGTGTAGGCCATGCTGGTGTCGCCCGCGCCACAGATGGCACGGATGCGGACTGTATAATCGGTATTGGGTGTGAGGCCCGAGGCGGTATAAGAGGGTGTGGTCACGACGTCAACGGTGTTGCCGACGGCGACTTCCCAGCTTGTCTCGCTGCCGCCAGGCGTCCACGTCAACGAAATGGTGTCGGACAGAAGGGTGGCAGAGACATTGCTTATCACGGGGCAGCTGTTGATTATGAGCTGTACATTGTCGATGGCTGCCGGGGGGAGGTTGTAGACAGAGGGGTCGTTGCGCCACATGAAGACTAGCTTGTAGGTGCCAGCCGTGGTGATGGGGAATTCGTCCACTCTGGTCTGCCAGTTGGTCTGGAGGTTCATGCGGTAGCCGCCGTCGAGGGCTATGGCGCCGGCTGGCATTGCCGATTCGTTGTTGAATCCGCTGTAGTCTCCGGGGGTCAGAATGGTGGTTGCGGGCACCAGAGCCACGCGGATGAAGTCGAAGGAGCTTTCTCCGTTGCACTTCCAGTCGTAGGAGCAGATGTAGTTGCCTTCCGCCAGGTTGAAGGTACGTGTGGCGAAGACATACGAGGCGGCGCCGCTGTAGCTATTGGCGGTGCCGTTGTCTGTGATGTACAGCGAGCGGCTGCCACCATGGTTGGTAGCGCTGCCGACAACCCAGTAGTTGCCCTCGTTGCCGTTGAGGAGATCCCAGCCATGGCCGTTGGACTCGAAGTCGCAGGAGTAGGGCACCGTGGCCGGAGCGCCGGCGAGGGTGGTGAAGTGGATCGAGGCTCCCAGCGAGGTGTCGCCGGAGCACTCGGCACGCACGGTCACATAATATGTATAGGCGGCGTTCAGTCCCGAGAGGATGTATGAGGTGTCTGTTGTGCTGATGCTGTTGCCGGCGGTGCCGATGGAGAAGGGCACCGAGTCATACTCGACCACAAAGGAGGTATGACCGGCCTGGCCCGTCCAGGAGATGGTGGCAGAGTCTAAGCCTACATAGGTCGTGACAAGGTTGTCGACCACCGGGCAGGTATTGTGCATTATCGACACATTGTCGATGGCCGTCGGGGGATTGGTACCGCCGCTGCCGTCGTTAGCCCACGCAATGACTATCTTGTAGTTGCCGGGGGTGGAGATATTAAATGTTCCGGTGACCGTCTGCCAAGAGGACGACTGTGCCAGGGTGTTGGGAGTGGCTCCACTCTGTGTGAGCTCTATCCAGCTGGCGGGAGCTGTGGCAGAGGCGAAGCTATAGGTGGAACCTCCGAGCACGCTGCCGGCGGCGAACATCTCGGACGCGGGCGTCACAAAGATGCGGGAGAAATCGTAATTGTGGCTCTCGCCCTGACCCTTCCAGTCGTAGCTGTAGGCATACTCTCCGGTATCGCCGAGGTGCAAGGTGCGTACAGCATAGGAATAGCTGATGCTGGTATTGGTGTATTCGTTGACGGAGCCGTTGTTGGTGATATACAGGGAGCGGGTGCCGCCATTGTTGGTAGCCGAACCCACCATCCAGTAGTTGGTCTGGCCGGCGTTGAAGAGGTCCCAACCGTTGGGGCCGCTCTCCTCGAAGTCACAGACATAAGGCACCGTGGCCGGAGAGGCGGCGAGGGTGGCTGTGGTGAGGTAACGGTAGCCGATATAATCGTTGCACGTGGGATAGACATAGATGTGATAGGTGGTGGCAGAATCCAGATTGGTCAAGGTGAAGAAGGTGTCGGTCACGGTGATGGGGGTCACGGCGTTGGTGCCGGGGATGAAGTCGACATCGCTGTATTCGATGACCCAGGAGGAGTTGGTCGTGCTGGTGTCGGTCCAGGCGATAGAGATGCTGTCGAGGCCAGTATAGGTGGCATGGAGATCTTCGACACGCGGGCAGGCGGGCTGCAAGTCGAGGGTGACGTCGTCGACATAAGCATACCAGCTGCTGGAGGGACGCAGGGCACGGATGGCTACATACTGGCCACCCAGGCCAGGATAGTCACTCAAATTTGTGACATACTCTGTCCATTCCGTGTTGTTACCCACATTGATGGTGTTGATGAGATAGAAGGAGGTGTCGCTGGTGCTGTTCATCACGCCCACCTGGAAGACCGGGCTGTAGCTGGTGCTGCTGCTCTTGGCCCAGAAGGAGAGCTGCAGGGTGTTGATGGGATAAGTATTGGTGTCGACTCCCGGCAGTATGATGTACTGGTAGTCGCCATAGGAACCCGTGGTGGTGGAGTTATACCAGTAGAGACCCTTGGAGCCTCCTTGGGTGTGGTTGTAAGTTGACGAGCTGGAGACATAGGGATAACCACCATAAGAAGAGCCGTTGTTGAGGTGTGCCCAGCAGGGGATGAAGGCAGTGCCTGTGGCGGACGAACCCGTGGACTGGTTTTCGAAGTCCTCGGAGAAGGGCACGACATCGATGAGACCGCAGCTGGTGCGGAAGGTGTAGACATAGGACCAGTTGCTGGTGTCATCGGTGCAGATACCGCGCACATAGACATCGTAGGCAGTGTTGGACTGGAGACCTGTGATTGCGAGGCTGTCATCAAAGATGTTGTCTACGAGAGTGCCCGTGGCGAAGGAGAAGCCCGAGGGGCCATACAGCACCTCGTATGCGTCGGCAGAGCTGGCAGTCCAATAGATGGTTGCATCGCTCTGGGTGATGTTGCCGGCCTCGACATCAGAGATGCGGGGACATGACGGAGCATTCTCGATGGTGAAATCGTCGGTGTAGGCATACCAAGAACTGGTAGGACGGTTGGCACGGACAGCGATATAACGGCCAGTGCCGGTGTAGCTGCTCAGGACCACCTCGTACGGCATCCAATCGGTGGTGGTGTGGTCCACGTTGATGGTGCCGACGGTCTGGAAGGTGCTGATGTCCGTCGGGTCGGTCATGACACCCACCTGGAATACGGGAGCATAGCTGGTGCTGGACGGTCTGGCCCAGAAGGAGAGCTGCAGGGTGTTGATGGGATTGGTGACGGTATTCACAGGAGGCATGACGACGACCTCATAGTCTCCGTAAGAGCCCGTGGTGGTGGTAGCATACCAGTAGAGGTTGCGGGAACCATTGTGAGGCGTGGAGGACGAGACATAAGGATATCCGTAGTAGGTAGAACCGTTGTTGAGGTGGTGCCAGCAGGGGATATCGGGACGGGTTGTGGAGGAGCCAGTGTTCATGTCCTCGAAACCATAGGTATAAGGAATGCTGATAAAGGAGCAAGGAGTGGTGTAGTGGACCGTGGTAGCCATATTGCTGTCCGAGCAGTTGGCAGTGACGCGGATCTCATAGTCTGTGTTGGGCAGCAGGTCGCTCATCAAGATGGTGCTGCTGGTGCTGCTGGTGCCGGAAACCAAATTGGTCCATGTGGAGTCACCGACAGCACGATAGTCGACATCCCACGAGGTCTCCTGATAGCCAGGAATCCAAGAAATATCGATATCGCCCGCGGCATCCATTTCGGCAGTAGCGATAGGGGCGGCGCAGGAAGCCGTTGCAATGCAGGTGCCACCGCCGGTGACGAGTTTCATGTTGGTACGCCAGAAGGACTGGTTGGCACGGGCAGCATCCATTTCTGTAGGTCCGTAAGGTGTGGTGTTGTTGTAGACACGGTGGGTCATGGCGCCGACACCCCCCGAGGAGGTGGTCTCATAGCGGAACACATAGGATGTGCCGTCGTAAGAGCCGCTGTTGTTGACAATAGCCACCACAATGTTGCTGGTACCGTCGTATTGGAAAGACCCTTGGTTGAACTGGAAGAAATTGTATCCATTCGTGGTGCAGTTCAGCGGACCTTGGTATACCAATGTCAGCTGGCTGTAGGGTACAAACATGGAGTCTGCCGGTGAGCTGACCGTGAAATTGGTTCGTGTCGTATTACCCATATATATCATGCAGTTAGTGGCATGGGTCATCGGCTGCGAGTAAGCATAATCGAAAGCGATACCACTAATTGACAAAGGACCGGTGTGGGCTATCTCCGAGGCATTGATCAGATGCTGGCAATAACTGTAGTTATAGCCAGTGTTGACAGGCATACCATTGGTTGTGCTGGTGCCGGGGGTGCCAACACTGAGGGTATCGGCGGGGCCAGCGTTGGAGTCGTCCCAAGTGAGGCAGGGAAGCGCCCGCGTGGTGAAATTGAACGTGTAGGCAGGGCTATAAGAAGTGCCGCAGTCGGAGCGGATCGACACGGCGTAGGCCGAGTCGGCATCGAGGCCAGTGAGTGTCAGCATTCGGTCAGTCGTGGTGACCGTTGTGGCGCTGGAGGGGTCGGAGACAAGGCTGTAGCTCACTTCGTAACCTTGGGGATCCGTAGCGAAGCCCTGTTCGATGTCCCAGGTGATACGGGCCGAGCCGGCAGTAGCGACGACTTGGTGGGACTCAATAGGAGCACAGGTCGGAGCCTCCTCCAGAGTGAAGTCGTCGGTGTAGACATAGTATGACGAGGTGGGACGGTCAAGACGGACGGCGATGTAGTTGCCCGAGCCGGTGAAATTGCCAAACATAACGCTGAAATCCTGCCAGGAGGTGACATTCTGCACATTGACAGTAGCCACCTGTTGGAATGTGGACACATCGGTAGGATTGGTCATCACACCCACTCTGAAAACCGGGTAGTAGCTCGTCGAGCTGGGACGTGCCCAGAATTTCAGGCGCAAGGTGTTGATGGGGTAGATGGTGGTGTCCACTGGCGGGAGCACCACAACCTGATAGTCGCCATAGGTGCCCGTGGTGGTGGAACCATACCAATAGAGGTTACGGGTGCCACTGTGAGGCGTGGTGGAAGAGACATAAGGATATCCGAAGTAGGAAGTGCCGTTGTTGAGGTGGGTCCAGCAGGGAATCTCAGGACGGGTCGAGCTGGAACCTGTATTCATGTCCTCAAAACCATAGGTATAGGGCAAGGAGCTGATTTCCATACAGGCGGTGCGGAATGTCGTCATGCGGACCGAGCTGGTGTCATCGTAGCCGCAGAGGGCACGCACGGCAAAGGTATAGAGGGTGTTCCCCGTAAGGGTGTCGAGGGTGAGGGAGGTGTCGTAGACATTCGTCCATTCGCCGCCATTGAGGCTGACGAGCCATTCACCCTCGCTGCCCATGGATTCCCAAGAGAGGGTAGCCTCGGTGGTAGAGACACTCACTACCGACGGCGTTGTAGTGGCCGGGCAGGAGATGACGGGACGGGTGAAACGGTAGTAGCGGTTGGCATCGGGCCAGGTACCGGAAGCGATAGTGGTGGAGGTGCCGTTGGTGAAGTGTGTGGCCACATGGGAGGCCGAGATGGTCCAGCCGTCGGTGGCATCGACGCAGAGACCGCACTGGCGTGACACAGCAGGTGCTGTCGTGGGAATACCAGCAGCATCGGGATAGACAATTTCAATATTGCCGTTAGAATGCAGATGGACTTGCCATTTATAGTTGTAAGAACGTGTGGTAGAAGTGTATGTACCCACACAGATTTCCACTACAAGGAGCGAGTCGCCCTGGTTGAGGGCTTTGACATAATGCGTCGATTCGGCATAGCCATCACAACCGAAGACATTGATCTTCGGGTTATTAACACTGGCATTAGCCGAACTGAACGGGGTAGAGTAATTGCTTGTACCCGTAAGGGTGCTGCCCAGACGCAGGTTGCCGTCGGAATTGACGGAATACTGGGTGAAGGTGGCCTCTCCAAAGGGGAAAGCAAAACCGATGTTGTGCACTGCCGTCAACCCGTAGTCACCAGTGGTGGTCCAGGGTTGCGTCGTGGCAGAAGACATGTCCACCCAGAGGGAGGAGTCTGTTCCGGTGCTGAACGTGTAGTCCGCCAGCACCTGTGCGCGCATTGACAATGGCAGCAGGAGCGCCAAAGCGAATGCCAGAAGTAATGGTTTTCTCATAACGTGTTTTTTGGGGTTAATTATTATATTGTTTTTTTTATCTACACACTATAAATCATATACTTAAACGGATATTCATCTCCAGAACATCCGAATAAGACAACCGCAAATATACAGAATTATCTGTTTACTTGCAAGTTTTTTTTAATATTTAACATTCCTAAAACCGCAGCGGGGCACCCGTGATGGGTGCCCCGCCG
>JAEEGI010018290.1_pt1 | contig 14259 bp, 9 predicted proteins | sample 8958751 | NCBI WGS metagenome assembly JAEEGI01 (sample SAMN16246545, study PRJNA631951) | gut metagenome | biome: gut microbiome; feature: rumen; material: KS-attached | host: Bos | place: Iran: Karaj | collected 2018-10
ACACCACGAAGTGTCAAAAGAATCCGTTTTAAGAAGTTCCGATCCGGCACTCAGCTTTCATTTCCAGAATTCTGATTCGTATAGCTACGTACTAAAAGTCAACGATATTTATGCTTATCGGCTGGAACTGGATATCTCTCATGACGGTCTGGATCACGGTACCGTCAGCAAACCTTCGTTGCGTTCATCGCTGGCAACCGTCGATACAGTCAGTTATGATAATGATCTGATGATGATCGATGGTGTCGGCATGATCTATTATCTGAACTATGACCAGAATATCGTTCATAACCTTTATCTGGTCAGTGAAAGCGAAACGGTCAAAGCAGCTACGACGACACATGCCTGCGAATTTGATTTCCAGTCCTTCTATCATTCGAGCTACAACATGGACAAGATCTGTTACAACGCGGAAGTTCCTTTGGATGAACTTGATGGAACATATAAGATGATCCTGGAAATCATCAATGGCGATAAACGCGATCTTGTAGAACTGACAAACCTTTATAATGACAGCTATCCGCAGCTGGATATAGGCAGATTGAAAACCATCTTCCTGACAGATCAAGTCAGAGCCAGGATGCTGCTTCAAGTGCAGCATCCGGAAGGAGATTAAGATGCAAAACAATAATAGATTCAACATCTTTACAATAATGATACTGGTATTGACGCTGGCGGCTGACGGACTTTTAGGCTTTCAGTATTACAAAGATGCCCAAAAAGTAAAAGCCATTGATTTTATCAATCATCAGGCCAGCGAACTATATGAATGGTGCAGTACCTTAAATCCGCGATATGCCTGCAAGATCACATATGAAGCGACAAAAGACGTCGAGAAAGACAAAGTCTTTTACCAGTCTGTCGCGGCAGGAGAAGTATTGAAAGGCGAGATCGCATTCAAGGTATCTTCCGGTCTTATCGAAAGCATCGACCGTCCGATGATCGACCAGAATACGACACGTCTGGAAATCGAGAAATGGGCTACTAAAAACGGATTGACGGATGTATCGTATATCGAAGAAGAAAGCGCGACGGTCGAAAAGGGGATCGTCATCCGGATCGAACCTTTGGATCATATTTATGCGGATACCCCTGTAAAAGTCTATCTGTCTTCCGGTTCTAAGAATGAGGAAAGCAAACCTGAAGATTCCATCATCGTGGAATATGGCAGATACGTCGGCAAATCTGTCAGTGAATTCGAAAAAGCGGCCAAAGAGCTCGGACTGGTTCCGTTCCATAATACCGATCGCGATTCTTTCAGTTCAAATGTTAAAGAGGGAAACATCGTTTGGCATGGGTCCGGCAATTATGAAAAGAACGAAAAGATTTCGTATGGCATCTCAAAGGGTGTCAATGAAAACGAGATCATCGTTAAATCTGGAGATTATATAGGTAAAACGGAAGAGGAATTCACCGCCAAGGCGAAAGAACTGAAACTGAAACCGAATCACAAAACGGAACGGGATGAATACTCGGATGATATCGCCAAAGGCAAGATCATCTGGCACGGTTCCGGTTCCTATGTCGTAGATGAAGTATTCAATTACGGACTGTCCTTAGGCAAAAAGGAAGACGGCATCGAAATCAAGCCTGGTTCCTATATCGACAAAACAGTCGATGAATTTGAAAAAGCGACCACCGATCTGAAACTGAAACCGTACCATGACAGCGATACTGACGAATATTCGGATACGATCGCCAAAGGACTGATTGTCTGGCACGGTTCCGGTACTTATGAAGTCGATGAAAGTATCCGTTACGGCTTATCGTTAGGCAAGGCTTCTCCGGAAGACATGGTAGAAGTCGGAAACACCTATATCGGAAAGCCGGAAAGCGATCTGATCGATTATCTGACAGATCTGGGGATGAAGTATTCACGCAGCGGACATGAATATTCTAATGACTATCCGGCTGGAAGCGTCATTTCCTATGATACCGGAAAGTTCGTAAAGGGTACGACGATCAAGTACAAGACTTCTTTAGGGAAAGATGAGCGCATTAACGTGACAAGCTATGCCGGAAAGACGGAAAGCGAATTCCTCTCCTTCCTGCAGAACAATGGCTTGAAAGCGGGCAGCCGAACCGAGGCCAGTTCTTCCAGCATCGCTTCCGGTTCGATCATCTCCAATGATACCGGTTATTTCAACAAAGGCTCATCCGTCGATTATAAGGTATCCACCGGGCCTGCACCGGAGCAGACCGCTTCCATACTGCGTCCGCAGTATTATATGGATTATACCGGAAACGATTTCGATACGACGAAAACGAATCTGAAAAACGGACCGTTCTCCGTATTCACTAGTGTCGAGTATGTACCTGTCAAATCATCGTTAAGCAAGGGACAGATCACTAAAATAACCGTAAACGGCGATGAATCCTATGCCTCAGGCAAATATCCGGTAAGTACGCCGATCAAGATCTACATCGTCAACGAAATCGATAACTGATCCGAATTGTAAACGCAAGACATTTATTTACTGATTTACCATGAAATCATTAATAAATGTCTTTTATTTTAGGTTATAATAAAATCGCTAGGAGGAGATTTTTAATATGGGAAAAACTTTCCAATCAATGGATGGTAATACCGCTGCCGCTCATTGCGCGTATGCCTTTACCGATGTTGCTGCCATTTATCCTATCACTCCGTCTTCAACGATGGCGGAAGTCGTAGATGCTTGGGCAACTGCCAAGAGAGAAAACATCTTCGGCAATATCGTAAAAGTTGCGGAAATGCAGTCAGAAGCTGGCGCTGCCGGTGCCGTCCATGGTACTTTGCAGGGCGGAGCTTTGGCTACGACATTCACCGCTTCGCAAGGATTACTGCTGATGATTCCGAATATGTACAAGTGGGCAGGCGAATTGCTGCCTGGTGTCGTACATGTTGCTGCACGTGCACTGGCTACAAGCGCTCTGTCGATTTTCGGCGATCATGAAGACATCTATGCCGCAAGACAGACGGGCGTCTGCATGCTTTGCTCGAATTCCGTCCAGGAAGCGATGGATCTTGCCGGCGTGGCTCATCTGTCCGCGATCAAGGCAAGCGTTCCGTTCATGCATTTCTTCGATGGTTTCCGTACCTCTCATGAGATCCAGAAAGTCGAAGTCATGGATTATGATTATCTGAGATCACTGCTGGATACCGATGCTTTAAAGAGATTCAGAGACAACGCTTTGAATCCGCACGGCAATGCCGTTACCAGAGGCGGAGCCGAAAACGATGACGTCGTATTCCAGACAAGAGAAGCGCAGAATGAACATTTCGCGAAGGTTCCGGATATCGTCAACGATTACATGAAAGAGATTTCTGCCCATACCGGCAGAGACTACAAGCCTTTCACTTACTATGGCGCTCCGGATGCGGAACGCATTATCATCGCGATGGGCTCCGTCGTTGAAACGATCAAGGAAGTCATCGATGCGCTGGTCGCAAAAGGCGAAAAAGTTGGCGTTATCTCTGTTCATCTTTACAGACCGTTCAGCGCTAAATACTTATTCAATGTTTTGCCTAAGACCGTCAAGAAGATCGCTGTTCTCGACAGAACCAAAGAAATCGGTACCAGAGAACCTCTGTATCTCGATGTCTTAAGCGTTCTGAAAGACTGCGACATCAAACTGATCGGCGGTCGTTATGGTATCGCTTCCAAGGATACCGCTCCGAACCAGATCAAAGCTGTCTATGACGAACTGGCAAAAGATGCTCCGAAAGAAGAATTCACGATCGGTATCAACGATGATGTGACGCATCTGTCGCTGGATGTCGATCCTGATTTCAAGATCGACGGCACATATACTTCATGCCTGTTCTGGGGTCTCGGTTCCGATGGTACCGTCGGTGCCAACAAGAACTCGGTCAAGATCATCGGCGATAATACCGATCAGTATGCTCAGGCTTATTTCCAGTACGACTCAAGAAAAGCAGGCGGCGTCACGAGATCTCACCTGCGTTTCGGACCGGATCCGATCAGAAGCACCTATTACATCAATAACGCCGATTTCGTATCCTGCTCGCTGGATTCCTATGTCCTGAAATATGATGTCACTGCCGGCCTGAAAGACGGCGGTACCTTCCTGCTGAATACGACCATCGATGCCGATAAGATCGGCGACTATCTGCCGAACAGGATGAAAGTCCAGCTGGCAAAGAAAAAAGCGAAATTCTATATCATCAACGCAACCAAGATCTGTAACGAGATCGGTATGGGCAGAAGAACCAATACCACGCTGCAGTCTGCGTTCTTCGCTTTGAACGAGCAGATCATGCCTTATGATCAGGCGCTTGATCTGATGAAAGCCGCTGCTAAGAAATCCTACGGCAAGAAAGGCGACGATGTCGTCGAAATGAACTGGAAAGCGATCGACGCCGGTAAAGCCGGTCTGGTCGAAGTCGAAGTCAAGCCGGAATGGGCCAATCTTCCTTCCAAATTCGAAGTCGAAAAGACAGGCGACGAATACTTCGATGAATTCGTTCAGGGCTTCGATACCCTGTCCGGTTACGATATGCCGGTTTCCGCTTTCACGAAATATGGCGTTCTCGATGGAACGATGAGAAACAACGTTTCTTATGCGGAACATCGAAATATCGCTTCCTATGTACCGAAGTGGAATCCTGACAACTGTATCCAGTGCGGATTCTGTTCTTTCGTATGTCCGCATGCTACGATCCGTCAGTTCGCTTTGACGGAAGAAGAAGTCAAGAATGCTCCGATGGAATTCGCTACGATCCAGGCAATGGGCAAAGGCGCCGAGAACTACAAATTCCGTATCCAAGTTTCTCCTGACAACTGTGTCGGCTGCGGTCTGTGTGCTGCCGAATGTCCGGGTAAGGGCGGAAACAAGGCACTGGAAATGGTCGATGTCCACAGCCTGATGAACGAAGCTCCACTGGCCGACTATCTGTTCAATGAGACCGAATACAAGAGCGAACTGGTCAATGATACGCCGAAAGGCACGCAGTTCCTGAAACCTTATTTCGAGGTTCCTGGTTCCTGCCCTGGCTGCGGTGAAGCACCGTATTACAGACTGGTATCTCAGCTGTTCGGACCGGATATGCTGGTAGCGAACGCTACCGGATGTTCCTCCATCTACTGCGGTTCTACGCCATCGACTCCGTTTGTTACGGATAAGAACGGCAACGGTATCGCTTGGGCGAACTCTCTGTTCGAAGACAATGCCGAATACGGCTATGGCATGGCTTTGGCTAAGAACTACAAGAAAGCCGTCCTCTTAAAGAAGATGGAAGACAATCTGGAGAATGTCGAACCTGAACTCAAGACATTGTTCGAAGAATACCTTGCAAACAATGGCAACCGTGTCGAAGAAAAGAAACTTGCTCCGCAGATCGGCGAACTGGCTGGCAAATCCAAGTGCGAAGACGTACATGTCCTGGCCGAGGAAGCCAGAGACCTCGTTTCTGATTCCGTTTGGATCGTCGGCGGCGACGGCTGGGCATATGATATCGGTTATGGCGGATTGGATCATGTCATCGCCAACAATCTTAATGTCAATATCCTGGTTCTTGATACCGAAGTCTATTCCAATACCGGCGGTCAGTCATCCAAGTCGTCCCAGGCTGCTTCCATCGCGCAGTTCGCTGCCGGCGGCAAGGCAGTCGCCAAGAAGGATCTGGGTCAGATCGCGATGAGCTATGGACATGTCTATGTCGCTTCCGTATGTATGGGTGCGAACAGGATGCAGGCGATCAAAGCTTTGAAAGAAGCTGAAAGCTACAATGGTCCTTCGCTGATCATCGCTTACTGCCCATGTGAACTTCACGGCATCAAGGGCGGTCTGTCCAAACAGCAGATCGTTCAGAAACAGGCAGTCGAATGTGGTTATGTCACGTTATACAGATACGATCCGCGTAACGAAGAATCTCCTCTAACGATCGACTACAAGACGCCTGATTTCGAGAAGTTCCAGGACTTCCTGATGGATGAAGCAAGATACAATAACCTGACCAAGGTCAATCCGGAACAGGCTGCAGCATTATATGAAAAAGCCCGCAAGGATGCCGAGAGAAGATTTGCGAATCTGAAAGCACGCATCAAAGAAGCTTAATCGAAAGCTTGAATTCCAACCCCTGTAAGGATACTCTTGCAGGGGTTTTTCTTTGCGTTGGCAGATAGATCATCGTCTTATATATGATTTATCATGATTTACGTTATGATCGCTGAAACAGTCTTAAAATGCCTCAGAAAAGACATTCTGACAAAAAGAATCCTGTATAATCTAAGTATGGAAAACGAAAACGGAAACGAAACATTGGAATCATATAAGATCAAGCGCATCATCACCGGGAACGATATGGTGAAGCTTTATCTTGAGGAAGATAGGATCAGCGTTTCCGTCGAAGACTATTTCAGATATGGATTGAAGGATCGCTCTTCCATCGATGCAGATACATATCGGATCCTGAAAACGAATGAAAAGAATCTGAAGGCCTATCAAAGCTGCTTAAGAAAACTTTCCATGAAAGATCACACGGTGAAGCAGATCCGTGACCATTTAAGAAAAAGGGAACTCGAAAAGGAAGAGATCGATTCCATCGTTGATAAGCTTGTCAGTTATGATCTTTTGAATGATGAGAAATACTGCCAGAACAAAGCTATCTATTACAACAATCAAAATCTTTCCTACCGGCAGATCAGACAGAAGCTGAAGAAAGACGGAATCAGCGAAGAAATCATCGATCGATTTCTGCAAAAAGATGATACCAAAGAATTACAGAAAATCGAAAAACTGGTAGACAAATATGAAAGGAATATAAGAAACAAGTCTCATATCGGCACGAAAAATGCGATCATAGGCAAACTGGTGAACAGCGGTTTTTCCTTTTCCGATAGCAAGGAAGCAGCAGACCGCATTCAAATCGATGAGGAAAATGAGATAAAATTATTAAAGAAAGAATATCAGAAAGCCTTAAGCAGATATCAGAAGAAATGCGAAGGTCATGAACTGAAACAGAAGATCATGCAGAATCTTCTGCAGAAAGGATTCGGCTATGATGTTATCAAAGAGGTGATGGAGGATGGATATGAGCAAGAAAGTGATTGATTATAAAGAAGGCGAGAAGGTACAGACAGATCTTTTGGTCAGCTATTGCGAAAGAGGCGTCGCCAACAATGGCAAACCTTACCTGAATCTGGTGCTGCAAGATAATACGAAGGGGATCGATGCGAAGCTCTGGGATGTAAAGCCAGCGCTGGAAAAGGAACTGGAAGTAGGAAAAGTCTTCAATTTCGATCTGGAAATCAATGTCTATAAAGGCCATCTGCAAGCCAAAGTGCTTGGCGTCCTTCCTGTGATCCAAAGCGAAGTCGATATGAGCGAGTTCGTTTTCCGATCCGAATCTTCGAAAGAAGAACTGCAGAACGGAATCAAGGAAGCGGTGAATATGATCGAAAACGAGAAGATCGCCAAGATCGTGTCTGCCGTATTGAATCATTATGCCAACGATGTCTATGAATATCCTGCTGCCGCGAAGATCCATCACAATTTCGTAGGCGGCCTGGCGACGCATACCAACGGCATGATCAAGCTGGGAATCGCTATCAGCAGTCTTTACCCATCCATAAATCGAGATTATCTCTTGGGAGGCATCATCCTGCATGACCTGGGAAAGATCGAAGAACTGACTTCCTCCGTCGTCACGGAATACAGTCCGAAAGGGAAACTGCTCGGCCATATTTCGATCCTCGATGCCGTATTGTATGAAATCGGAAAAGAACTGAATCTGGAAGACAGCGAAGAGCTGCTGCTGCTGAGACATATGGTTCTTTCCCATCATGGACAGTTCGAATTCGGATCGCCGATCCGTCCGGAAACCCTGGAAGCGGAGATCCTGAACCTGATCGACAACATCGATGCCCGGGTGAATACGATCGAAAAAGCGCTGAGTGAAGTAGAAGAAGGCAAATTCACGCAGAAACTGTTCTCGCTGGATAATCGGTCGTTTTATAAGCATAAATAAATGTATTGCATTTCAATAAAGGAATCCTGTATAATTATTAAGCTGTGGTAGAAGAGCAACTTCTTCATTATGCCCACAGGCCAAAGGAGGAAAACATGGCAAAAAAAGTTGCAAAAATCTGTAAGTTAAACTTTGAAGCCGGTCAGGCGAAACCCGGACCTGCTTTAGCTTCTGCCGGCATCAACATGCCGCAGTTCTGTTCGCAGTTCAACGATGCGACCAAAGACAGACACGGAGATATCGTTCCGGTCATCATCACGGCTTATGAAGACAAGTCCTTCGATTTCGTCTTAAAGACCACTCCGGCTGCTTTCCTGTTAAGAAAAGCTGCAGGCGTTGAAAAGGGCTCGGGCACTCCGAATTCCGTCAAAGCAGGCAAGATCACCAAGGCTCAGCTGCAGGAGATCGCAGAATACAAGATGCCTGATCTCAATGCGAATGATGTCGAAGCCGCTATGCGTATCATTGCCGGTACGGCAAGAAACATGGGAATCGAGGTGGAAGAATAATGAAACGTTCGAAGAATTATAACGAAGCCTTGAGCCTCTATGACAAGAACAAGAAATATTCTCCTGCAGAAGCATGTGAATTAGCGAAGAAAACGACGAAGGTCAAATATGATGCTTCGATCAGAGTATCATTCAGTCTGAATGTCGATCCGCGTCAGGCAGATCAGCAGATCCGCGGCGCTACCGTTCTACCGAATGGAACAGGCCGTTCCCAGAAGATCCTGGTCGTTACTCAGGGTCCGAACATGGAAGTTGCCAAGAATGCCGGTGCCGACTATGTCGGTGACAAAGAGATCCTTGACAAGATCAAAGGCGGATGGTTCGATTATGACATCATCGTCGCTACTCCCGATATGATGGGTGAGTTAGGTAAATTAGGTAAGATCTTAGGTCCGAAAGGCCTGATGCCGAACCCTAAGACCGGTACTGTCACGCAGAATATCGCCCAGGCTGTCGAAGAAATCAAGAAAGGTAAAGTCGAATACCGCGTCGATAAAGAAGGCAATATCAACTGTCTGATCGGCAAGTCTTCGTTCGATACCGAAAAACTGAAAGAAAACTTCGATGCATTGCTTGGTGTCATCGTCAAGGCCAGACCTGCCGCTGTCAAAGGTACATACATTCAGTCATGCACCATTTCCAGCAACATGGGTCCTGGCATCAAAGTCGATGTCGCTTAATTCAGGTTTATACAGAAATCCTCAAAGATGATCTGAAAAAGATCATCTTTTTTATACGTTTTAAAAACGATATGTATATTAATCACTCCGATCTGTTATATGATTAAGATAAGCTGAACGATGACAGAGAATAAGAATAAAGAACCTTCTGCGCCTCAGGGATCCTACAATGAAGCATTGGACTGGCTGAAAGCCGAACAGCTGAAGAAGAACCTGAAAAAAACGAAAACAGACGAATCTACTTCAGATCGTATATACGGAATCCGATTGCCCGAAGGACAAAAGAAGAAAAGGAACATGAAAAGGAATTCCCCGGCTGCTTTTTCTTTGCGTAATCGAAGAACGATCTATTTCCTTCTTGGCACCGCAATACTTCTTGTATCTATTCTGGGAATTCGCTATTTCAATCATCCTGCCGGAAATCCTATTGAAAGCACGGGCACGGAAACGATCGTCGAACAGAAAATGCCGACGGAGTATGCTTCTGTTTGGGATGCGAATAAAGAGATCAATGAAGACTATACAGGCCAGATCATTTTTGATTCCGGACTGATCGATCTGCCATTCGTCCAGGCGAAATCGGTATATAAAGATAATGGGGAGATGTATGTATTTTATACGGAAGAAGGGGACCTGGTAACAGATCCGACAGGATATACGGGAAATGATGTCTATATCTGGACGAACTGGAAGACCGGCAGATACGACAGGACCGATGAGGGTGGCTCCGTTTTCATGGACTACCGCAATCATCTGGAAGATCAGAATCTACTGATCTATGGCCATCATTTCGCCAGAGACTGGGATCCCTCCGGAAGCAAACAGTTCACGCCTCTGGATGCCTTGCTCGAAAAGAAGAACTACAAAGCCAACAACAAGCTCAAGCTGATCCTTGACCGCGAGATCCGCTATTACACCGTAGCCTGCGTTTTCATGATCGATGTCTCCGATCCGGAACAGATGCAGATCGCCCGTACCAACATGGATGTCACCCTAAAGAATGAAGAGGATCCGGGTTTCTTCAAGACCTATATCAAAGTGATGGACAAGCTTTCCTATTATGATACGAAAGTGAAACTGAAGGAAACCGACAGGATCCTCACGCTCGTCACATGCATTCAGCACCAGCCGCAGTACCGGCAGATCATCGTATGCCGGGAAGATGCGGTAGAAACATATGAATGACAGCTTTTCCTCTTTCCTCTTTTTATTGTATGAATTAGTGTGTTATAATCTATGAGTACGTTAAAGAAGACCAGTATCTGAGGTTCTTATTCGAGAGAGTGGATCGCCTGCTGAAAGATCCATATAAGATAATCAGTGAATTCACTTCTTGGTTGGACCAATCATCCACGTAGGATCTGCGTTAAAGATTTAAAGCGATAAAGAAAGGTGGTACCGCGTTTTTACGCCCTTGAGCCACCTTTTTCATTGTAAGGAGGATTTTATGTTGGACCATGAAACATTAAAGAACGAGGCATTGAAGGCGATATCCGAAGCCGATAGCAGGATTCTTGAAGAACTGAGGATCGCCTATCTTTCCAAGAAAGGCAAGATTCAGGAACTGATGAACCAGATGAAAGAACTGCCGAAAGAAGAGAAACCGGCATTCGGCCAGATGGTCAATGATCTCAAGAGAGTCATCTCGGAAGCGATCGATGCCAGAAAAGAAGAGCTGGAAAGCAGTTCGCTGAACGACCGTCTGGCATCTGAGAAGATCGACATCACGCTGGATGCATACCGTCCAGCTTATGGATCGATGCATCCTTTGAATCTGGTCTGGAAAGAACTGGAAGATATTTTTATCGGCATGGGCTACAATGTCGCGGAAGGTCCGGAACTGGAATCCGATCTCTACAATTTCACAAAAGCGAATACGCCGGAAGGACATCCTGCCAGAGACATGCAGGATACCTTCTATGTGGATCCGACCCATCTTCTAAGATCGCAGACGACGGCAATACAGATGCGGGTGCTGGAAGCACAGGCGGAGCATCTGCCGATCAAAGTCATCTGCCCGGGCAAAGTATACCGCAGAGACGATGATGATGCGACGCACTCTCATCAGTTCATGCAATGCGAAGGCCTGGTCATCGGCGAAAACATCACGCTGGCCGATCTGAAAGGAACCTTGGAACTGATGATACGGGAATTGTTCGACGATGACGCCAAGATCCGTTTCCGTCCTTCCTATTTCCCATTTACCGAACCTTCGTTTGAAGTCGATATGACTTGCCACATCTGTAAAGGCAAGGGCTGCCCGACATGCAAAGGAACCGGCTGGATCGAGATCCTGGGTTCCGGCATGGTCCATCCGAATGTCCTGGAGATGGCTAATATCGATTCCAAGAAATATACCGGTTTTGCCTTCGGCGTAGGAATCGAACGGCTGGCGATGCTGAAATATGGCATCAGCGATATCCGAGATTTCTATACGAATGATATCCGTTTTTTAGATGTTTATAAGAGGTAGGAGGCGCATATGAAGTTAAGTTTGAAATGGTTAAGTGATTTTATCGATCTCAGCGGTCTGACGACAGAAGAGATCGTAGAACGGATGGTGAAATGTGGTTTCGAAGTCGAAGAGATCACCTATCTTTCGCATGCGACCGGCCTGGTCGTGGGAAAGGTCATAGAATGTGAAAATCATCCCGATTCCGATCATCTGCATATCACGAAAGTCGATGTCGGCGATGAGGTGCTGGATATCGTATGCGGTGCGCCGAACTGCCGGAAAGATCTGAAAGTCATCGTCGCTAAAACGGGTGCAGAACTTCCTGAGATCACCATTAAAAAGAGCGTCATCCGTGGCCAGGAATCCAACGGCATGCTGTGTTCGCTGAAAGAACTCGGCGTTGCTGAAGATCTTTTGCCTACCGATTCGCCAAGCCATAACGGCATTGAAGAACTGGACGACCGTTTTGAGATCGGTGATACGGATATCCTTGATAAGCTGGGATATGACGATACCATCCTGGATGTTTCAATCTATGCGAACCGTCCGGACTGCCTCTCGATGTACGGCATGGCCAAAGAAATGGGAGCCATCCTCTCGCGTAAAGTAAAACTGCCGCAATTCGAAGGGGCTTCCGATATCGGCAGGACATCCGATTTCCGATTAAGATCCGACTCCCTCAACTGCCCGCATTTTCTGGCGAAAGTCGTTAATCACGTTGAAATCAAAGAATCACCGGAATGGATGCAGAGACATCTACGGTCCAATGGTATCAAATGCATCAACAACCTGGTCGATATCTCGAACTATGTCATGCTGGAAACGGGACAGCCTTTGCATTTCTATGATCTCCGCAGTATTCCGAACAAGGAAATCACTGTAAAAGACGATTATCAGGGTCCGTATATGGCACTGGATGGCATCGAATATCAGCTTGAAAAGGGCGATCTGATCATCAGTTCCGAAGGCAAACCGATCGGCATTGCCGGTATCATGGGCGGTGATAACACAAAGATTCTCGACGATACAAGCTCGCTGATCATCGAAGCCGCTTTGTTCGACAATGCGCAGATCCGCCGTACCAGCAACCGTCTTGGTCTGCAGACGGAAGCTGCGGCACGTTTCTCGAAAGGTCTGGAACCTTTGTGCCAGAAGAAAGCGGTCGATCGGGCGGTGCAGCTTCTGATCGAACTCGCCAATGCTTCCGATATCGAAGAGACGGTCGAGTATGGCAAAGCGGATTACGAACCGTATGAGATCAGCGAAACGCTGACGCATCTGAATTCGCTGATCGGCAAGTCATATGCCATGGACGAAGTGCTTTCCGTCATGAAAGATCTGGATTTTCCAACGAGAACAGAGGGAGAGAGTTTCCATGTCTCGATCCCTTCCTACCGGTCTACCGATCTGAAGATAAGGGAAGATCTGGATGAAGAGATCATCCGTCTTACAGACTTCGACGATCTGCAGGCGACCTTGCCGCTGATTCCGCAGACGGTAGGAAAACTCTCGCCGATCCAGAGGATACGCCGTATCATCCGTACGATCCTCATCAGCAACGGTTTCTACGATACCGTGAATTATACGCTGGTATCTGCCGATTATATGAAAGAAAAGCTGCTTCCATTCGGCGAAGACGTTTCTTTGCTGTCTCCGCTGTCGGATGCCAGACGCTATATCAGAAGCTCGCTGATGATGTCATTGCTGGAAGCATTGAACTACAACCTCGATCATCACAACGATGATGTATCGCTGTTCGAGATCTCCAAAGTGTATTCCTCCAATGGCGAACAGGAACGTCTCGGCATCATCATGCAGGGGGATTTCCTTGATCAGAAACTGGAACATGTCCATCTGAAATCAGATTTCTATGTGCTGAAAGGCCTTTTGTACGAACTGCTTGAAGCCATGGGATTCGCATCCGGAAGGATCCAGCTGAAAACCAACGAGCTTGATACGAAGCATTTCCATCCTTACCAGTCTGCCGAACTGACCTTCGACAATCAGACGGTCGCCATTTTCGGCAAGCTGCATCCGAGTTTCCTGAAAGCCTATAAACTGGACGATGTCTATTATGCGGAAATGATCCTGGATGATCTGGCAAAGACAGAACCTGCCAAAGTCAGGGCAGCCGTACTGAGCCGCTATCCATCTGTTTCCCGCGATATCTCATTGATGCTGAAAGAAGACATTCCTGCTTCCGATCTCCTCAAGCAGATCCGCAAGACGGGCGGCAAGATCGTCAAGAACTGCGAAGTCTTCGATGTCTATCAGGGCGAACATATCGATAAGGGATTCAAATCAGTTTCTTTGAATATCATATATGAAGATCAGGAAAAGACGCTGACGACAGAAGATGTCAATGACATACATGAAAAGATCGTGAACGAACTGATACGACGCTTTGAGGCCGTACAGCGCTAAGAGGCACAGAAATGATCTACACTTGCACTACAAACCCTTCTCTGGACTACTTCATCAGTCTTCCGGAGCTGCAGCGGGGCATGGATAACCGCAGCGATACAGAACTGTTCGAAGCCGGAGGAAAAGGCGTGAATGTTTCGATCGTACTGAATAATTTCCATATTCCCAATGTGGCTTTAGGCTTCCTGGGCGGTTTTACCAAGGATTATTACCTAAACT
>JAEEGI010018293.1_pt1 | contig 14258 bp, 8 predicted proteins | sample 8958751 | NCBI WGS metagenome assembly JAEEGI01 (sample SAMN16246545, study PRJNA631951) | gut metagenome | biome: gut microbiome; feature: rumen; material: KS-attached | host: Bos | place: Iran: Karaj | collected 2018-10
TCACGTTCGACGACCCCGCGGTCGCCGGGACGTATAAAGAATATATCGCGACGCGCGAGCGCCTCGGCGTCAGCCGTCCCGTTACCCTTATGAATATCGCGACGCTCGCGGTCAAGGCGCTGAAGCGCGACGGAAAACTCGACGCCCTCGACGAGTCCGACGAGATCAACGCCTGCTCCATCGTGGTGCCGGTGGTCATAGACGGCAACGAGGAGGAATGGCTCATCAACTTCAAGAACGAGACTCACAATCACCCGACCGAGATTGAACCCTTTGGTGGTGCCGCTACCTGTCTGGGAGGCTGCATCCGCGACCCGCTTTCGGGACGTACCTACGTCTATCAGGCAATGCGCGTAACCGGTGCCGCCGACCCAACCAAGCCTCTCAACGAGACCCTGCCAGGCAAGTTGCCGCAGCGCAAAATTGTAACCACTGCAGCCCACGGCTATTCGTCATACGGAAATCAGATTGGTCTTGCCACCGGCTTGGTGAACGAGATTTATCATCCCAACTATGTGGCCAAACGTATGGAAATAGGCGCTGTTATAGCCGCCGCTCCGCGTCGTGCTGTCAAGCGACTCACTTCCGATCCAGGAGATGTCATCATCCTGCTTGGCGGCCGTACTGGCCGTGATGGTATCGGAGGTGCAACTGGTGCCTCAAAGAGCCATACTTCCAAGAGCCTCACCACCTGTGGGGCCGAGGTGCAGAAGGGCAACGCCCCCACCGAACGCAAAATCCAGCGCCTTTTCCGCCGTGAGGAGGTATCGTCGCTCATTAAGAAATGTAATGATTTTGGTGCTGGCGGTGTGAGTGTTGCTATTGGCGAATTAGCCGATGGTCTTCAGATTAACCTCGACTGTGTACCAAAGAAATACGCCGGCCTCGACGGCACAGAATTGGCCATTAGCGAGAGCCAGGAGCGTATGGCTGTTGTTGTCGACCCCAAGGATGTCGAACAAATGCTGAAATATGCCGACGAAGAGAATCTCGAAGCTACTGTTGTGGCCACAGTCACCAAAGAGCCTCGTATGGTCATCAGCTGGCGTGGAAAAGAAATCGTAAACCTCAGCCGTCGCTTCATTGATACCAACGGCGCACACCAGGAAACCACGGTCAGCGTAAGTATGCCTGAAGAGTCTGTTAAAACAGCAGAGCCCTTTAATGCTAATATTGAAGAACTCTGGCTTAATACCCTTTCCGACCTTAATGTCTGTTCGCAGAAAGGCCTTGTTGAGATGTTCGACAGCAGTATCGGTGCGGGCAGCGTTGTTATGCCTTTTGGTGGACGCTATCAGTTGACACCAACACAATCAATGGTTGGAAAGATACCTTTGCTTGACGGAAAGTGCGACACCGTTACAATTATGTCTTACGGTATGGACCCCTACCAGACAAGCTGGAGTCCGTTCCACGGTGCCGCCTATGCGGTGGTCAGCAGTGTGGCTAAGATTGCCGCCGCGGGTGGTGATGTCAGCAAGGTGCGTCTTACCTTCCAGGAGTATTTCAAAAAACTGGGCAACGATCCATATCGTTGGGGTGAACCTTTCGCCGCCCTCCTCGGTGCCTATAACGCCCAGATGGGTCTCAAGCTGCCAGCCATCGGTGGCAAAGACTCGATGAGCGGTACCGTCAATAATATTGATGTTCCTCCGACCTTCTGCAGCTTTGCAGTGGGTATCAGCGATCTGAAGCACGTCGTAACACCTGAACTGAAAATGGCTGGTAACAAACTCGTGTTGCTTGACATAAAAGAAAAAGAGTTCGGAATGCCCGATTACGAAGATGCATTAAGCCAGTACGCTGCTTTGTATAAAGCCATAGAAGCCGGCTTGGTTAAGAGCACTTATGCTCTTGGCTTTGGTGGCATCATTGAGTCTGTCAGCAAGATGGCCTTCGGCAACAAGCTGGGCGTTAAGCTTACAGCCTCTGCCGACCTAACCGCTAAACACTATGGTTGGATCGTTGTTGAGGTGTCCAACGCCAACGGTCTTCCTTTCCGTTGCACCGAAATAGGTGAAGTCACTGCTGATCCATTCTTTGAATGCAAAGGAGAAAAGATTGCTCTTGAAGAAGCTCTCGCTGCTTGGCAGAAGTCCCTCGAAGGTGTATTCCCGACGCGTTCCAACGAAGATCAGAAGGGTGATGTGAAAGTGGAAAGCAAGCTCTACAAGGCCGATAATCCACTAACGCATTCCAACATTCCCGCATTAATGCATTCAGCCAAGCCTCACGTTTTCATCCCCGCCTTCCCAGGCACCAACTGCGAATACGACAGTGCTCGCGCCTTCAACCGCGCCGGTGCCGAGAGCGAGATTATCGTCTTCCGCAACCAGAACGGCCAGCAGATTCGTGAGAGCGTGGACGCCTACGTCGACGCCATCAAGCGCAGTCAGATTATTATGATTCCTGGTGGCTTCAGTGCCGGCGACGAGCCTGAAGGCAGCGCCAAATTCATTACCAGTGTCTTCCGCAATCCGAAGATTGCCGATGCCGTTATGGAGCTTCTCAACAAGCGCGACGGACTTATGCTGGGCATCTGCAACGGCTTCCAGGCTTTGGTGAAACTCGGCCTCGTGCCCTACGGCGAAATCCGTCCGCAGGCTGCCGATGCACCTACGCTGACCTTTAACACTATCGGCCGTCACCAGAGCAAGATGGCCTACACGCGCGTTACCAGCAACCTCAGCCCGTGGCTGCGCAAGGCCGAGCTGGGTGCCACATACGTCATCCCCATCTCGCACGGTGAGGGCCGCTTTGTGGCTCCGCAGGAGTGGATCGACCGCCTCTTCGCGAATGGTCAAGTTGCTACGCAGTATGTAGACCTCAACGGCACCCCCACGATGGACGAGGAGTATAATATGAATGGCAGCTATATGGCCATCGAGGGTATTACAAGCCCTGACGGACGCGTGTTCGGCAAGATGGGCCACAGCGAGCGTCGCAGCAAGGGCAGCGCCCTGAACATCTATGGCAACGACGACCAGCTTATATTTGAAAGTGGCGTAGCCTACTTTAAATAAAAGACTGTCCGATAGAATTGGGATGCTGGCCAAACACCAGCGTCCCTTTTTTTAATAAATATGTATTATGAAATACTATATTGTCGATGCTTTTGCCTCTCGTCCCTTTGGCGGCAATCCCGCAGGAGTCGTGCTGCTGGACGGTGCCGCTTTTCCTGACGAAAGTCTGATGCTGCAGGTCGCTGCCGAGTTGCGCTACTCCGAGACGGCCTTTGTCAGAAAGCATAGCGACACTGAATACACGGTGCGCTACTTCACCCCTCGGGCCGAAGTCGAGCTTTGTGGCCACGCCACCATCGCTACATTCTCTCTGCTCCATAGTGAATTAGGCGTTGAGGGGCATTGTCTGTGCCACACGTTGGCAGGCAACCTGAGCATTGAAGTCGGCGAACAGGTGATGATGCAGATGGCAGCGCCGCGCATTGTGGAAACCATTGGCAATACAGCAGACATCTATCGGGCCGTCGGCCTTTCGGACTACACACCTTCGTTGCCGGTTCAGATTGCCTATTCGGGATTGTCGGACATAATGCTGCCAATCCCCGATGTCGCAACGCTCGATGGACTTCAGCCGGATATGGGTGCAATTACAGCGCTTACACGTCGACTCAATGCTGTGAGTGTTCACGCCTTTGCCTTCGCTGACGATGGCTATACTGCCCACGTGCGCGACTTTGCACCGCTATATGACATACCCGAAGAGTCGGCCACAGGCACCGCCAATGCCGCTCTAACCTATTATCTGCAGCAGCAGAACCGCATCCCGCTTGTCGGTGACTTCCGATTTCTGCAAGGCGAGGCTATGGGCCGCCCATCGGTTGTCGCCACCCGCATAACGGATGACGGAACAGTCTATGTCGGCGGCAGCGCCGCAATTGTTGCAAGAGGAGAACTAATGATATGAAAGAGAATTCAACAGCCAATTGCGTTGTGTCGGTAAAGCGAATCGAGGTGGTTGCCGCCATCATCCGTCGGGGAGAAGAAATCTTCGCCACACAGCGCGGTTATGGCGAGTGGAAGGATTGGTGGGAGTTCCCGGGCGGAAAAATGGAGCTTGGCGAGACGCCGGAGGAGGCGCTGAAAAGAGAAATCCGCGAAGAACTGTCTACCGAAATCAATGTCGACAAGCTTCTCTGCACGGTGGAGTACGACTATCCGGCCTTTCATCTTACAATGCATTGCTATCTCTGCTCGTTGCTGACCGATGCTCTCCATCTGAACGAGCACGAGGCAGCCTGTTGGCTGACAAGGAATGAACTGGATAGCGTCCGCTGGTTGCCGGCTGATTTGCAGGTAATTGAAAAACTGAAAAAATGAGTATCTTTGCAAACGCTAACGCCTTGCAATCATAAGGCATAAACTTATAGAACCAAACACTTTAAGAAACTATGGATAGAAATAAAAAGATTATTCGTGTAAGCATCGTGGGTATCCTGGCCAACGTCCTGTTGGCAGCATTCAAGGCATTGGTGGGACTTCTGTCTGGCGCCATTGCTATCTTGATGGATGCCGTGAACAACTTGAGCGACGCTCTGTCGTCGGTTATTACCATAGTCGGTACCAAGTTGTCTGCACGCCCGGCCGACCAGAAACACCCCTTCGGCCACGGTCGTGTCGAATATCTCAGCGCTATCGTCATCTCGCTGATTGTCATCGCTGCCGGCGTGACTTCGCTGGTCGAGTCGGTTAAGAAAATCATAAACCCGACCACACCATCCTACACGACTTTGACCCTTGTCGTCATCATCGTGGCTATAGCTGTGAAACTGGTGCTCGGTATGTTCGTCAAAGGTCAGGGAAAGGCGCTGAAGAGCGATGCCCTCATTGCCAGCGGTGCCGACGCTTTGTTCGATGCCATCGTGACCCTCTCCACGCTTGTCTCGGCAGGCATTATGCTGATATGGAACGTGAATCTTGACGGCATCTTCGGCACCGTCATCTCGTTGGTCATCGTCAAGGCTGGCGTTGAAATGCTGGCATCGCCGCTGGGCGAGCTGCTTGGCACCCGTATTTCGCCAGAGTTTGCGCAGCAGCTCAAGGATAAAGCCCTGTCGTTTGATGGCGTCTACGGCGTATACGATATCATTGTGAACAACTATGGCCCCAACACCCTAATCGGCTCGCTGCACATCAGCGTGGCCGAGAACGCCACGGCTCGCGAACTGCACCTGCTAACACGCAGTATGTCTGAATCCTTCTATCGCGACTTCGGCATCATTATGACCATCGGCATCTACGCTGTCTACACGGGCGACACTCCGATGGCTCGCCTGCAAAAGGCTGTGGTGCAAGCGTCCAACGACCATCCGGGGGTTGCACAGGCCCACGCCTTCTACTATTATGCCGAGAAAAACTTGATAACCATCGACTTGGTGCCTGACGAAAGCGTGAAAGACATCCAAGCTTTTGCCGATACAATGAACCAATTCCTGCACGAGCAATTCCCCGAACACAAGTTCTTTGTGGTCGTGGATTTCAACTATAGCTAACAGCCTCGCTCGGGGCTGCGGTCTCGAAGTACAATCCACTTTATATCAATCTCCTTTAACTATAAACGCAAAATGAAAAAACTCTTTCTTACAATTACTGTCGCCCTCCTTATGGCGGCCTGCGGCGACAGCGACAAGCAACTGCGTGAGCGCGCCGCCGAGCTGTGCAAGTATATCCCTGACCACGAGCTGCTCGAGCAGTCGCGCGACTATATGACCGCCGATTTCTACGCGGTGCTCGACACTATGTTCAATCTGCCTCAGCACGAAGCACTTGACCACGAATGGCTATACTATTTCGTCACGGGCAACGGCGGCACCATAGCAGACTTCGAGGTGGTGAGCGTTGAGAAGACCGACGCGACCAATGCCATAGCGACCATCAACGTGCGTCAAAAGTGGGAAGACGGCAGCTTTGACCCGTCGAGCGATATCGAGGAACATAAGCTGTCGATGCAAAAGGTTGACGGTCAGTGGCTGATGTCCGACTTCGACGACCACAAGGCTGACTGCATCCGCCACATCGCCATCAATCGTCAGGAGCAGGCCGTGCGACAGGCCGTAAGCAACTATCTGGTTAGCGAGATTGGTCCTCAGTATCAGCAAGGTGAAATCTGCATCCCCACGCTGATGATGGTCCGTGAGCAGGGCGACAGCATCTGGGGCGATTTCTGGCTTTTCTGGTACAACAAGGCTGGTGACACCCTGAAATGCGTCTCGGGCGGCAACCACTCGGGTTTGATGACCATCGGCAACGAAGGCGGACAATACAAGGTCAAAACCTTCGAACAGACCGTCGACGGTGCAGGCAACGACGCCAGCGCACGCCGCATATTCGGGCAGCACTACGACATCTATCAGAATATGCATTCCAACCAGGATGTCCGCGAGGCGGTTCGCCGCGAACAACTCGGCGAGTATGCAAAACGCACCGGCCTCAACGTCTACTATTATCAAGACTACGGCTGGCCGGCCGTGGAACTATAGACATAATTCTGCCATAGGAAAAATGCCACGCACCAAGTCCTGTAGGACTTGGTGCGGTGTTTTATTTGTCTAATAATGAAATAACTACCGTAATTCTTTCCTTATCTTCCGCTGGTCGACAAGGACGTAGACGGCTATCACTATGGTGGTCAGCAGCTCGGCGGTGGGAACGGCCAGCCAGAGGCCTTTTTCGCCTACCAGCAACGGCATTGCGGCAAAGGCGGCAATGATGAACAGTATGCCGCGCAGGATGGTGAATGCAACCGCTGCCCCTGAGCGCTCAACGCTCTGATAATAGCCTACAACGCAGATGTTTATGGCCATAAAGACGAATCCTGTTGCGTAGTACGGCAAGCCGCTTGCGGCCAGATTCGCCGCCTTTTCGCCGCCATCAAGGAATATCTGCACTATCAGGGGCGCGAAAAACAGGAACAACAGCATAACTGCAATTCCAAGCACAATGCTTATTATCAAACTCAAAGATATTGTCTTGAAGACCCGCTGGTGCTGCTTGGCGCCGTAGTTGTAACTGATTATCGGCTGTGCCGACTGTGCCACAGCGTTGTAGATCATATATACGAGCGGGAACAGATAACAGGCTATGCTGTAGGCCGATACGCCGTCGGTGCCCAGATGGTGTTTGAATGCCAGATTGCCGGCAAGCATCATCACCGCTACGGCCAGCTCGCCCACCAGTCCTGAAGCACCCATCCTGATCATATAGCCCACATTGCGCAACGAGAGGGCAAGGCTTGTGCGTGTCCGTTTCAACTTATGGAATTTCAGTGTCTTGGTGCGGAACAGCATATAGTACATCACCATCACCACTGCCACCAGTCCGCCGATGTCGGTGGCCAGCGACGCTCCCATCAGTCCCCAGTGGCAGGGGAAGATGAAGACAAAGTCGAGGACGATGTTGACCACGGCTGGAATCATATTCGACAGCATAGCGTAGCGCGGCGAGCCGTCGAGCCTGATAACGAACAGGCCGATGGTCTCAATCATCATCAGCAAACAGGTGGGAATGAACCATATATAGTATTCGTAGGCCGCACTGTAAAGGGCTCCGCGTGCACCCAGCAGGGTCAGCACCTGACGCGGAAAACAGTAGCAGACAATGCCCATCACGAGCGACACCGTGGCGCCGGCTATAAACACCTGTGTTACATTGAGGCGCGCCGCCTTGACGTTGCCTTTCGACAGGTGTATTGCTGCAACGACGCTGGCTCCCATACCGAACATCATACCCATACCGCTGATAACCATCATAATGGGGCCTACGAGGTTGATGGCCGCCAACCCGTCGGGGCCTATGCCGTGGCCTACAAAAATGCCGTCGGTAAGGATGAAAGCCATACTGAAAAGCATTCCCATAAGGGTGGGGAAGAAGAACTGGCGGAAAAGTTTCCCGATGTCAGTCTTCGCAAAATCTATACTGTCGCGATTGTCATTCATAGAGTTACGGGCTAAACAGCGGCTTTGGCACCGCCTTTTTCGAGGGTGCAAAAATACGAAAAAAAACCGAATCCGAAAAAATACACCTCACGATGGATGCCATACCGACAAAGAGGCGTCACCGCCAAAACGCCCGTCCAAAGCCGTTTCTGCCCCATACCAACACTGGTTGTTGTCCGCTTGATGTCCGCTTGATGTCCGCTTGTTGTCCGCTTTTAAAGCGGACAACAAGCGGACATCAAGCGGACATCAAGCGGACAACAAACGGCGTTGGTATGGTGTCGAGGCGGCCTTGGAACGGAGGGCTCTGCTGGCGTTTGATGTGTGAAAACGGGCGTTTTAGGTTTTTTTAACCTCGTTTTGCATTTTATTATATAAAAAAGATGTAACTTTGCATTTTGATTTTTACAGCTGTTTTGCTTTAAGGTATTGACAACTACATTATTAATCAATTTTATATCAAAATGAAAAGAGTATTTACAATTTTTGCGGCCCTGCTTATGCTGGGGTCGGTCAGCTTCGCCCAGTCGTTCAGGGTGAATGCCGACAAACCGCTTAAGAGCGGCAAACTGATTAGCCAAGTGGCTAAGAAGGCTGACAAGCAAGTTGCTATGAAGTCGGCCAAAGCCGCTGGCGACACTATCGCTACCTTCCCCTGGAACGAGGGCTTTGAGAGCGCCTCTACCACCGGCTACACTTTCATTGACAACGACAACGATGGCAACAACTGGTTCCGCGCTACCGTCTCGGCTGATAATTTCAATGTACACTCGGGCGATGCCACTATGGCATCTGCTTCGTACATCAACGATGTCGGAGCTTTGACTCCCGACAACTGGATGATTCTGCCTTCGTTCGCCATTCCTACCAATGCCGCGGGCTATATCCTTACGTGGTGGGAGAGAGGCCAGGATGCCAACTATGCCGCTGAGTATTACAGCGTTTACATTGCCACTACTGGCCGCGCTGTCGCCAACTTCACCGCCACCACCGCCGTATGCAACAGCACTGCCACCGGCAACTGGGTGCAGAAGACCGTCGACCTGAGCAGCTATGCAGGCCAGGTAATTAACATCGCCTTCCGCCACTACAACTGCACCGATATGTTCTATCTGAACATCGACGACATTTATGTGGGAGGTCCTTTGGCACCTACTGTTTCTGTTGCTGGCCCCGTCACCCCCCTTGTCAACCAGCCTGCAACCTATACTGTAACGACTTCGGCTACCACTTTGGCCTGGTATGTTGACGGCACCGATATGAACAATAACACCACCACTTTAACTCACACCTTCACTACCGCCGGCAGCCACATAGTTGTCGCTTCCGCCACCAACATCGTGGGTACTGTTTACGACACATTGACTGTCAATGCTGTTGACTGCGGTACGGCCATCAGCACTTTCCCCTATACCGAGGCTTTCGAGGCAGAGAATCCTTGCTGGAACTTTGTCAGCGCTGATCCTGCCAACGACGACCGCACGGGTATCACGAGCGAGGCCTACGAAGGCAACGGCGCCTTCACTTTCAGCAGCTACTCCACTGCATCGGACTACAACCAGTTCCTGATTTCGCCTGAAATCACTCTGCCTGCTGGCAACCAGTATATGGTGAAATTCTGGTATAAGGGTTACAACGCCAACGACGCTTTCCGCGTGCGCGTTTCCACTACAACCAACGACACGGCTGCTTTCACGACCGTTATTGGCGACAACCCGACGGTTGCCACCGATTGGACCGAGGTGGCCTATACGCTGCCTGCAGCAACCAAGTATATTGCCATCAACTATTACGGCAACTATGCCTACTATCTGTATGTCGACAACTTCTCGATTGAGGAGATGAGTGCTCCTTCGGTGAGCGTTGAGGGTCCTGCAAGCGTAGGTACGGGCATTGAGGCTGTCTTTACGGCCAACGTCAATCTTGCTGAAAGCCTGCAGTGGACGGTTGACGGCACTGCCGACACCACCACTGGCAATGTGCTGAGCACGGTGTTCACCACCGCTGGTATCCACACTGTTGTCTGCACCGCAACCAACAATATTGGTTCGGCAAGCGACACCGTCACCGTTGACGTGTTCAACTGCGACGGTATCACTATTCCTTATATTCCTGACTTCAGCGAGAGCCTGGGTTGCTGGTACAATGTGAGCGACTCGACGGCAGATATGGGCTGGATGGTCAGCGCAGATGCTTTTGAGTCGGATCCTGTAGGCCAGGTGCTTTCGATGTCGGCCCAGTCGTTCTTCGGTATGATGTTTGATGTGCCTGTCGACAACTGGATGACCAGCCCGCTCATCGAGATGCCCGCTACCGGCACATACGAGATTGCCTGGAAGGTTAAGCCTTTCGAGCCCGAATACGCCGGCGACCACTATGGCGTTTACATTGTCCAGGGCGAGCAGAAGACTATGCTCTTCGAAGAGACCCTGAACAGCAATATGACTGATTTCGTTCAGCGTGCCATTGCTATCCCCAGCACCGTCAGCGGTGACTTCCGCGTTGCTTTCCGTCACTTCAACAGTGCCGGTGGCTATGTCATCATCCTCGACGAGATTCAGGTCCGCGCACTCTCTGCTCCGACCGTTACCGTAAACGGCCCTGCCAGCGTGATGGTTGGCGATGAGGCTACCTTTACTGCCGACTGCAGCAATGCCGACAGCTATGCTTGGACAGTGGACGGCGCAGCCCAGAGCAGCACCACCAATACGCTGAATGTTACCTTTACGACTGCTGGCGACCACACTGTTGCCGTCACTGCCACCAACACCATTGGCAGCGGCTCGGCCTCTATGACGGTCAACGCTTATACTTGCGATGCTGTTACCGACTTCCCGTGGCGTGAAGGCTTTGAGGGCGACCTGGGATGCTGGCGTTTTGTCACCAACTCGACCGACAATGGTTACTACAAGATTGAGAACGCCCAGTATGCCAACTCGGGCTCAAGCTTCATCCTGGGTGCTTACAATGACGATATGGACGTCGACGCTTGGATGATCACTCCCGAGCTGCAGCTGCCCGCCAACGCCGCAAACCTGAATATCAACTGGTATGTAAGGCTGTCGAACTATCAGGGTCTCGAGAATACCTACGAGGTCCTCGTTTCGACCACTGGCAGCAACCCGAGCAACTTCACCACTCAGCTGTTTGAGGAGACCGGCTCGACCGACGGCTATGTGCGTCGCGTTGCTTCGCTGGCTGACTTTGCAGGTCAGACCGTCCGCATTGCTTTCCACAACACTTCTGTTGCCGGTGGCGATGCAATGTTCCTGGATGACGTTTCGGTTGAGGATGCCGTTATCGGTATCGACGAGGTCGACGCCATCAATCTGGCTGTCTATCCCAACCCCGCCAACAACGTTGTCAACGTTATGGGCGAAGGTATCGAGATGGTTCAGATTCTCGATGTCAACGGCCGTACGGTGCTGACTGCCGACGCTGGCAGCATCAACATCAGCAGCCTTGCCAACGGCGTCTACTTTGTGCGTGCCATCACCGCCAAGGGTGTTGCCACACAGAAGATTGTCAAGAAGTAACTTCTTGCCGACAGACGAATAAATAGTTTAGGGTCGCCCCGCAGGGCGGCCCTAACTGTTATATAGAATAGCAAACTTTAACACATTATTAAAGGCTGGCATACCTTATTAAAGGGCGGCCGCCGTAGCAGCCACCCTCAGCGAAAGTTTTTTTATTAACCATAGTGTTTAAAGTGCGTATACTAGTATTTGGATTCCGGTTCTATAAAAAATCTTTCCCTTTTTCACATAAAAAGACGCAAAAAGAGCCCTGAAAACTACAGGGCTCTTTAATAAATTGTATTTGATTGTTGATCAGATGGCTAAAGGCTGTTTTCAGCACTTGAACTTGTATTCCAGCTTGGCAAGCTCTTCGTTGGCCTTCACGATTTTCTTCTTAAGGCCGGCTTTATAGTCGGTCAGTTTCTGCATCAGGGCGTCATCGCTCTGAGCAAGTATCTGCATAGCGAGGATGGCGGCGTTCTGAGCGCCGTTGATGGCGACGGTGGCGACGGGTATTCCCGGAGGCATCTGCATAATGGCAAATGTTGCGTCGAGGCCTTCAAGCACGGAGCCCTTGATGGGTACGCCGATAACGGGCACCACTGTCTCTGCGGCAATGACGCCAGGCAGAGCGGCAGCCATACCTGCACCGGCAATGATGCACTTGATGCCGCGTTTCTGTGCCCCGCGAGCAAAGTCGCTCACCTCGGCGGGGGTGCGGTGTGCAGAAAGGGCGTTGACTTCGAACGGGATTTCCATTTCTTCGAAAAACTGGCAGGCTTTCTCCATAACCGGCAGGTCGCTGGTGCTGCCCATAATGATACTTACTATAGGAGTCATAGGTGTTAGAATATTAAAGCCAATAAAACATACAGCCAGTGGGCGGCGATGCCGGCACAGAGGCCTCCGACGGTGTGGGCTCCAATGGCTTTGCCGATGAGCTTGCGGTAGCCAAGGCTGTCGAGCATAGCGGTGTGCGTGCTCAGGTAGCCGCTCCAGCACATACCCATAGCCGTGAAGACGGCGATGGCGTTGCCGTTGATGATGCCGGCGTCGATGAACGTGGGTACCAAACCGATGGCAGCGCCTACGGCACCGAGCGCGGTGATGGGGAATGATACGAGAGCGCCGCTTTCAAAGCCGAAGAGCCAGAAGAAGACAACGTTGATCTTGTCGGCCAGCCAAGTGATTACGGGCACACCTTCGTAGGCGGCACCCGTGTATTCGCCGTTGGCACCCGAAGGACCGAAGGTGAGCATCATAACTATGGTCGAGATGCACAAAACGCCAGGAATGATGGCCACACCGATACCGACGCCGCTCTTGCCACCGTCTAGCATAGCGTTGAGGAAACGCTGGAAAACAGAGCCTTCGCTTTTGAAGGAAATGTTCTGCTCGGTGCCCTCTTCTTCGGTGACAGGGCTGTCCATCTCGGGATAGCTTCGCAGCGTGGAGCGTTGCATAATGCGAGTGCTTATGATGCTGCCGATAACAGCGCCGAAAAGTCCCACCAGGGCTCCGCCTCCAAAGCCTTTGCCGGTCATAAAGGCGATGACCACAAGGCCCATACCGAAGGCTGTGCCGAAGTTGGTGAGGCTCACCAGCTGGTATTTCTTGAAATAACGTGCAAAGTTGTTGTCCTTGGCCAGCGAGATGATTGCCGGGTTGTCGGAGAGGAAAGTCATCACGGCTCCAAGGGCGGCCACGCCGGGCAGGTTGTAGAGAGGTTTCATCAGCGGGCGCAGGATGTTCTCCATCAGTCGCACCACACCAAACTCAGTGAACAACTTGCTGATGGCGCCCATCAGGACACAGATGGCCATAATGTAGAACACCGTCTCGAGCAGCAGGCGATAGGCCGTCTGCATAAAGGTGTTGAGCATATTGGGCAGGGTCATCTTGTAAGCCAGAAGTCCGAAGAAGGCGAAGAACACGACCAAGAACACGAGAGCCTCGAAGCTACGCATCGTGGTGAACTTTAACCGTCTCTTTTTCTGCGGCTTGTTTTCTTGCTGTTTCGCCACTGTCTCGTGGTGGCGGAACACCTCAAAGGGATTCAGTACAGAGAGAAGACTGTGACGTTTGTTGCTGTTGTCGTCCATAGGTTTGGTGTTTGAAATAAGATTCTTGATTCAGCGGTTACATTCCGCGTTCCATAAACATACGGTGGATGTTCATATGCCAGGTGATACCGATGTTGGCCGTAATGGTGTTGGTGCGGAAATTCTCCACGCCTGCCATATCTTCAAGGCTGTTGTGGCAATAGGAGAGGACTCCGTGCAGACGCACATCCTTGCAGAACGACGGGTTGTACTCGAAGCCGAAGCCATACTTTGAAATCTTGCTGCCCGCAAGGATGAGGCAGTCGAGGTTGCTGGCGTTGAGGAAGTCGGTCTCCGACAGGTTCTGCTCATACGAGCCTTTGCCATAGATGTTGAAGTCGTCGGTCAGGTGGAAGTTGAAGCACACGATGGCGGCGAAGTTCTTGCCCCAGTCGTCGGTGGCGAGGGCGTGGTGGAGAAGGTCGACATACAGGTCCCAGCGGTCGTATATAAGCTTGTTGCCCAAAGCGATATAGTTCATATATCCGTGGTCGGGACGCTCGAACATATTGACCGAATAGAGTGTGTTAAAGTGACCTATCTTGCCCGACCAGAAGAGGCTGTAGGCCAAAAGGCCGGTGCGCCATTCCGAGCCCAGAGCCGTACCCAGCGGGGCACCGTAGTACACGTAGGGCGAGTTGGCCACCTGCGCCAGCAGCATATGGTTGCCGTCGTCGCTCTTGA
>JAEEGI010018297.1_pt1 | contig 14254 bp, 20 predicted proteins | sample 8958751 | NCBI WGS metagenome assembly JAEEGI01 (sample SAMN16246545, study PRJNA631951) | gut metagenome | biome: gut microbiome; feature: rumen; material: KS-attached | host: Bos | place: Iran: Karaj | collected 2018-10
TCAATACTTCCATCCTGATTCTGAGTATGCTTGATGCTGATGCTTACACAATAATGATATTGGGAATAGATCTCCTTCATGGCCTCCAGATGACTTCTGTCTTCTTCGGAAGTACCGGGGAAATTTACAAAAACATCGATAGCGTTTAACCCATTTTCAGAATTAACAGGATTCAAAATAACTTTAGCATCCTGAAGTGTAGGTATTGTATTATTATTTGCACCAAATCCTTTGCATCCGACTAAAAGTAATATCAGTGTTCCTATGGTCAATAAGAAAACAGTAAGTTTTATTTTCATTTTTATCTCCTCAATTATTTAAATAGATCTCGTTAAATTCCTTAATGTATTTAGCAAGCTCAGACGCATTCAGCGTTTTGTAGTCAACATGTTTTCTTTACTAAGAAATGTATAGAATGCACGTGAATACTGATTATTATTCGCTCCATCCTTTTGTGCTTACCGGGTCACCTTCCGTTTCCCACTGTTCAAAAGGAGGTTCCACCGCATACGAGGGATCATAATAGTTCCTGATGTATTGTGCCGCTCTGTATTCAGCCTGCTTATAATTTGTTACACCGGCTTCGTCATATTCAAGATTGTTCATGAAAACAACGAAGGCCTGTTCTGCAAAAGAGCTTTCTTCTTGTAGATCGCCTACATAGTCAATACCATTCAACAATCCCGTTCCGATCGTTCCATGGGCAAACCAATATGCGAATTGTCTTACAGCGCCTCTAACGTACTTATCAACCCTCATGATCAGTTCTCCTTTTGTTATATACTGAAAAATACGTATCAGTTCTCAATCTTCAGTTTGCATTCATGTCCTGAATTATCGCTGTCCAGAATTATGTCCGTAATCATATTAAACAATTCTTCACCCAACGCTTTCCGGCTTTTTCCCGCGTTGATCCAAGTTACCATCAACTCTTCACCGGGAGCATGAAAACCAAATCCGCCGCGCAGCAAATCATTGAAAGCATTAAGATTATGACCTGTCTTCCAGCTGAGATCCTTCGTCAGCAATTTATCTATTTCGGTATAAAACTCTTCTTCGTTCGAAAAGTTATTTCCATCTATAGTAATCTGTTTCATATTCTTCCCCATAACCCGCTCAGTCTGGTTCCCTGTTGAGCTTCCATTCTAACAGCATAATTATAGCAACTCAAGGAAAACACTTATAGTCTCATTATCTGAACAAAGAGCACGCAAACAGAGGATGAGAACATAATTACCATATAGAACAGAATTAATATACCATTTATAAGCATGACCAATAGTTCATTTTCTTCACGATTAAACGTATCATCATATGCATTCAGCATTATACAGTTCTAATATGTTTATAATCTCTTTTCAACTCTCAAACGGAATAGTTTCCTTATACACGGGATAACGTTCCTTATCTTCGTCCGTGATTTCTCTTTGAACACGGCAAGGTACGCCAACTGCTATGACATTTGAAGGTATGCTTTTTGTTACAACGCTTCCTGCTCCGATAACCGTATTATCTCCAATGGTAACCCCGCCGAGAACAGTAACACCCGCTCCGAACCAGACGTTGTTTCCTATAGTGATCGGCAATGCCACCTCAAGGCCCTCATTACGCTGCTGAGCATCCAATGCATGCTCAGCCGTTGTAAACAAACAATTGGGGGCAATAAAGACATGGTCTCCAAATGTCACTTTGCCACCATCCAATATCTGACAATTGCGGTTTGCAAAAAAATAATCTCCGACAGAAGTGTTATAACCAAAATCGCACCAAAACGGTGCATTTACATATACATGCTTTCCGGCTTTACCGAAGATCTGCGATAACAATCCTGACTGAGCTTCGCGGTCAGACGGCCTGATCTGATTAAACTCATAACACAGATCATTGCATTTATATATATCTTTCAAGATTTCTTCATCATAATTGGCATTATACAAATATCCTGCCTGAGCCTTTTCTTTTTCCGTCATTGAACACTCCTGCCTTTTCATCATTCTCTGTAAGATATGCTGATTATTATTTTGACTTCAAAGGTTTGGTTTTCTGTTTTTGCGGTCTATCACTTATTGTTTTCGAAAAAGGGATACTCTTTTTCTGCTTTAGCATTTGATCGAAAACTACGTGTTCTCTCTTCTTTTTCCCCATAATCAAAATCGCTTCCTTCAAACACTATTGTTCCATTGATAACTTCAGTGTATTACTCATCTTATAGTTATATCAAAACCGTCACTTTTTCCTTCACCTTTTCAAATTATCTCCTTGCCGCAGTTCGGACAGAATCTCCTTGCTTCTCCCCTGTACCCGCAGGAACATTGAAATTCACCTTCGGCAAGAGGGACATCTTCTTTGACCCTGGCAAGGACTACATCTTCTTTATGACCGTCATTAAGATCCATCATCTCCAGGTGAAGCTCTTCGTTGCCATACCAGGCCTCCGATACTCTGTATATTGTCTTATCGCCCTCGTATACAATACGGTTATTCAGGTTTATCTTTATCTCTTCACCATCGTGGATCGTGTAAGCTGCTGCCATCATTCCGATCATCATTCCTCCCCGGTTCTGCCCGGGCTGCATGGCATCCGTTACGCCGTATGAGGAGGAAAGCTTTCCCGTCGCATATCGTATCTCTATTCCGGCAAAACGGCTGAGAACAGCTTCGCATGAACCTTTCACATCTTTCCATGTGCCTTCAAGTTTTTGGTAGTACTTATAATCCGGATTTGCAGTTGATGTCATTTTTCCTATCCTTTCAAATGTATATCCTGTTAATTGATCCACTCCGGCTTAAGCAGTCTGTATTCCAGACGGGTTTTCATTTTGCCGTCGTGCCACTCATAGTCGACATGTTCAGCATCTTTAATCTATAGTTACTCCTCGAAATCATCAACATTATAGTCGCTGAGGATAAGTCTGCCGGTTTCAAGATCGATCATTTTCCGCCCCTTCAGTAAATAATACTGTTTATTCTCTCGACTAAGGGATCGCTCCCTCAGACAAGATAATTATATCATTCGGGAAAAGCACGCTTAGTCTGATTTATTCAGGATCTTAGTCAGTGATCACCGCTTAAACACTCCATTTTTCCAAGGTGCTTAATATGATCGCCAATGTTTCTTCACGGGCCCTCTGACATTCCTTAGGATATTTCTTCTCTCTGGGAAGCATGTTGTTGTTAACGGGGAAATACCCGAGATTATGGCTTCCCGTCTCTGAGTGGGCAAACTCTTTGTTGGTTATATTCAGGATTATTCTATCTGTTTATCTATGAAACTATACAACTCCGCTCTCAAGGATACTGAATCTCAATGAATCTATATCCAGCTCGGCTTCCGCGCCGTATGGCAGGATAAACACCGGAGAAGAATGCCCGAAGTTCAGTCCGGCCATTACCGGAAGATCAGCACAATGGTATTTATCAGTGACAACATGTCTTATTCTTTCAGCATACGGCTCAAATCCGCTTTGCATCCTCATTTTTCCGATGATCACACCTTTAAGTATCTGAAGGTAACCCTTTCCGCCAAGCCAATCGAAAAAACCTTCCATATAATCTTCAGTGCAGAAATCTGGTATGTCTTCGAAAAACAAGATGCTGCCGTCCATATCCTCCCTGCGGACAATATCTGAACCGTCAGGCATTTTTATTGTTCTCAGGTCTCCGTGACCGCCAAAAAGCTTTCCTCTTACTTTTCCTTTGCCTTGAACATAAAAATACCCGTTGTTGTGCGTGTACGTCTTTATATATGACTTATCCGTGAGATTGTCTTTGCTGAAAGACCAGTCCTCTGAAGCCTTTATCTCTCCTATAGCAGAGTTATCAAAGAAAACCTTCTCAAACCAGTGCCGGCTGTACGGATGCCACGATCCTGTTTCCGCAACCGTTGGAAGAAGATTGTCTCCGTAAAAAGTCATCAAACCTGCTCTGAAGCAGAACAGATGAAGCGCCATAATATCAGAATAACCGCAGAAGATCTTCGGGTTAGCAGTAATTGTTTTCGCTGATAAATACGGCAAAAGAGTTGAAGCGTCGTTTCCTCCGATTGCAGCGATTACAGCTTTTATCTCCTTGTTTTCGAAGGCCCACATAATATCATCTGCTCTTGCCTGCGGATTGTTCCTGAGATATCCCGTGCCCCTGAGAGCGTTCGGTGAAGGTATTGCATCAAGCCCTGATTCTTTAAGTCTTTGACAACCCAGATGATACTTCCATAAAACACGTGGAGACCCGGCACAGCCCCATGACGGACTGATTATCGCTATGGTATCACCTCTATGAAGTCTTCCGGGTTTGATCATCATCTATTCGCTTATCCTGTTTATTTTCTATACTAAGAGCTTCTTCTCAGATACGGAGATTATAACATGTGTTTAGCTTTTGATTATTTGTCTAAGGGGCGCATCGCAGGGATGTGCATTAAAGAGAATATATAGATAACATTGACTTAAATAGTATATAACACTAATAATCCACATAGTATTTGCTTGGAGAGTATTTTATGAAGACATGTCCTAATTGCGGAGCAACACAGGCTGATTCACTGCCTGCATGCAATCTGTGCGGATATTTATTTCCGGGTGTCCAGAACCCTGTAAAACGACGTTTTGAAAAACGGGTATTGATAGCTCTTGTTTCAGATCTTGTGTCCATTATTGGTACTGTATTATTTTTTAATTTTATCTGGATGCAATCCTATCAACTTAATTCCGCTTTGATGGCGTTGTATAACATATTGATCTTAGCCATGGTCTTCATCACGGCGGCAGGCCCCGTACTGGGTCTGATATTTTCGATCGTAGGCCTAAAGAAAACAAAGAGTATGGGAACAAAAGGAAAACCCTTTGCCATAGCAGGAATAGTTATTTCTTCGATCCTGTTGCCGTTAGCGTATTTCTTTATATATATTTTTGTCCTCGCCATTAATTCATAAGGTTGCGGATTGGTTATATATCTGTGATGTCCATTCACGATTTTCCGGTGCAATAGCCTACTACACGGCCGACGGCCACGATATTGCCTGTATTTCCTTCTGCATCCGTATCAAGGCTGTCCATGAAGTCCTGGAGCTTTATAGCCGGAGTTCCGAGGCTGCCCTTGACTCTTTCTACTGGTGCTTTAAGCGCGAAAACATAGATGTTGTACTGATTTGTTGATCCCGACGGAGGGTTAGGTCCGACGTAATCGGCGTGAGATGTTTCACCTTGAGAGAAAGCAGAAGTTGCCCAGCCCTGGGGGAGGTTTGTTTCGGTGATACCGTCTTTCTTCCAGTGGATGATGTTTGCGGCGGTCAGGTCGACCATGTAGATGACATAAGTGGTTGCGCCTTCTACGGGCTCCCAGGAGAGCTGCGGAGAGGCATTCCCGCCCTGGAATACACAGTCATCGATCCAATACTTGCCGTCAAGGCTCTCTGAGGTGACCTTAAAGGCCGTATAAGCACTGACGAATTTATCATCGCTGTTATCAACCGGTTCTTCAGCAGGTGCTTCGGTTGTGGTTTCGGTAATAGCGGATGCTTCAGTTGACGGAGCAGGTTCTTTAGCGCAGGCTGCTATGCCTAAAGCGAGTGTTCCAATGAGGATAATTGAAAGAAATCTACGCATATTGTCTCTCCTTACATGTAGTGAAAAACTGTTGATTATCCGTACTTACCCGTGACAGTTTCCGCCACCACAGCCATGGCTGCCGCATTCGTGATCCTCGTGATGATCGTGGTGATCGCACTTTGCATCAGGATCATAAGCCAGATTACCGGCTAAAAGAGCATTAACCGCATCATCTGCATTTCCCTGAACACCACCGTAGAGCTTGATGCCGGCTTCAGCCAGAGCCATCTGGGCACCCATGCCGATTCCACCGCAGATAAGCGTGTCAACTGAATACTCCTGAAGAAAACCGGCAAGAGCGCCGTGGCCACTTCCGTTTGTATCAACGATCCGGCTTCCAACGATCTTACCGTCAGCTACAGAGTAGATCTTAAATTGTTCTGTATGTCCGAAATGCTGAAATACATTTCCGTTTTCATAAGTTACTGCAATATTCATAAGTATGCCTCCTTTAACTTTTGGAAATCATGATTAATTATATAGCAAATCCTATAGGACAACCTGTCCTGCCATTGTATTACTCAAGCGCAGGGTTTATCTAAAGCCGTAGAAAAGAACTCCGGCACCTGCAGAAATGATGATCAGAAGAATCGGAGAGATCCCGTTCTTCTTTATTTTTCTGGAACCCCAATAAACAACACCCAGGACAACCGCCATGATAACAGCCCTGATATCTATCCCGGAAAACTTGCTTCCAAAGCAATTCTGAACCATCAAATAGATGCCCATTGCCATTATTATTCCGATAATGCATGGTTTCATTCCGCTAAGCACTGCCTGAAAATATCTGTTGCTGATAAATCTCCTGAGTATCGCAGTTACCAATATGATTATCAGAAACGCAGGCAGCACAACAGCCAGAGTTGCGACCAGTGCTCCAAGGATCCCGCCCTGAGTGCTGCCGACATATGTTGCCATATTGACCATTAACGGACCGGGCGTACTCTCGCTGACAGCGATCATATGAGTGATCATCTCATCATCCATCCAACCATAGGATAGTACGATCTCACGTATCAAAGGTATCGATACATACCCTCCTCCGAATGAAAAGAGTCCGACCTCAAGAAAAGCGACAAACAATTTCAAATAGATCATTTGACTGCCGGCTCCTTTCTGCTTCGATTGTGTATCGCGTAAAAGATGAGGCCTGCTGCGGCACCTGCAAGCATTATCACCAAAGAAGAAACGTGCAGGGCAAGCACATTAATGACCAACATGCTGATCAGGGCAACGATCATCATGGTGATCTGAAAAGGTTTTTTCTTCATTTTCCTGATCATCTTAACTGCTGCATCTATTATCAAAATGGCAACAGCGATCTTTATTCCCTGAAAAGCACTTGATACCCATTTTATCTCCAGGAAACGGTCCAGGAACTGCGAGATCAGAAATACTATAAAGAAAGATGGTATTATCATGCCGAGCGTTGCGATAAGAGCTCCCGGTGTTTTCCGCAACTTGTAGCCTACGTATGTAGCCAGATTGATCGCGATCGGACCGGGCGTGGACTCTGCAATTACAGTTATATCCATCATCTCTTCATGGGTTATCCACTTTTTCTTCTCTACGCAGATATCTTCGATCAATGCCAGCATGGCATATCCGCCCCCAAAGGTAAACAGACCGATCTTAAAGAACACTAAAAAGAGAGACAACATTTTTACACAACTGAATATTCTGTTTATTTTCCGCTCCAAGGATTACCGTTGGATAAGGTCATTATAGCATGTGATAAAATAAAATCTGATAGGGCTTTGGATCCACGCGGGAGCTTTGTAAAGAAAGTCAACAGGATATATAAACAAGATGAAAAAGAAGATCATAATTGCAGTTTTGGTTATAGTCTCCATCGTTGCGCTGATTCTTATTGGCTGCATAATTGAATTTTCCAAACCCGTTGGACCTGGTATTCCTATTGACAAGATTACCGGTATTTATTCAAGTGCGAAACTCAAGCAGGGACGTATTATTACCCATGGGACATACTTTCCGGATGATGGCGCGTTCAGCCATGCGTATGAGAAATATATTGAGAATGAAGACCAGGGCCTGTCTGTTTCTGATATCAGGATAATTGATGTGTATGGGTTTAATTGCTCTGTTATTTTCATATACGATGAGAATCAGCAATTGTACGTAGCAGAGGATTATCCGCTCTCAAATCTTGATTACAACGTTATTGAAGTAATATCTGCAAATGATCTGATGAAAGCTGATCTGCACAATAACTACACGCTTCGCGGAGCGCCTTCTATACATATGCCCCGCATATTAATTATTCTCGTTCCGGTTGTTGTGCTTGCCGTTTTCGTTGCGTTGAATATCAGAATGTTGAAGAAAAAGTACCAAAGAGAAAAATATGAAGGATAAGGCTATAGATATGATTAAAATTGCTGAAGACAAGGATGCTGAAATTCCTGCCGGACCGGCAATACAAATATATGGGGAGGAATATATATGGCTGCTCAGATCGAAGGAATAAGACGCCTGGTTACATGTATTCTTGTAATTATCGTACCTTTATTATTCTACGGGAACATTATAATCAGAATCCTTAAGCATTCATTTAATAAAACACCGGACTCTCCGACTTTTACAGAGAAGCCGGAAAACGGTATCGCTCTTAAGAATCTGACGAAATTAGCAGATGTGGTGTTATTTATCGTCCTCGTCTTATGTTCAATATATATCGTCACTCAGAATCTGGGAGGAAATTCCGAAGCCCGTCAGCAGGAAATCGTAGCGGAATATGATGCGCTGAACGAAGATAACGTCAATCCTGAAACCGGAAAAACGATACTCACTCAAGCCTTTCTTATGAAAGAATACAAACTCTACTTCGCGGATGATCAGGAATGGGTCAATATGAGGTTAATGATCTACGAGGTAATGCTAATATTTTCGCTTTTCTTTACGGGCGGTGATTGTATCAAATACGCAATCCTCTTCGGCAGGCAGAAGAAAAAATTGAATTGGCTCAGCATCATTGCTGCGATCCTTCTCATACCAATTACCATCATCGGACTTAAGATAGATGAAAAGGCTTTTGAACCGCTCCGCATACCGGTACCTGAGAATGCGAAAATATCTGCCATAGATGTCACTATTACCGAATGTTATATAAACACTCACCACGACGACGAAAACGGTGATTCTGAAGATTATTTCATTACTGTTGACTATGGTGACGGGAATGCCCCTGTTACACGGGAAGTCTCAATAACCATGTATGACATCGCCGAGAGTAATGGCCACTTCCTGATGGGACAGGCTGCAGACAATGGCAAAAAAGTCGATTTCGAGCTCTTCCCGTTGGATAAATATGAGAAAGAAAACTGATCATTTGAATGCGTGAAGCTTATCTGCAAATTCTGCGTCTGCTTCATTCTTAAAAAGTGATATGGCAGTCCAATACACCGCGCGAAAACAAAAACGCCTGCGCTCATAATGAATCGGATTCGGTTTCTTGGGATAAGATACGCGATGCTTCACATAAACTAAAAGGGTTGTCCCTTTTTTGAGACAACCCTCATATCCCCATATGCGGCCTAAAATTCTTTACCTCAAGCCCTATCAGATCTGATAATTTCAGAATTTCCCGCTTAACCCTCATTACCTGTATTATCCGTGTTTTCAGTAGAGCCCGTCTCACCTGTGGTTTCAGTGGTTTCAGAATTTTCCGTGCTGCCTGAAGTTTCTGAGCCGGCACTTGTTTCTTCACTGGCAGTCGGTGTCGGACTGATTGTCGGTGTCGCACTGATTGTCGGTTCTGCACTGACTGTTGTTTCTGTGCTGACAGTTGTTTCCGTGCTTTCAGAAGCATCCGTTTCATCTACAGTTTCATCAACGGATCCATAACCTTTTGTATCCTCAGGCGTAATCGGGTGTAGTGCCTTCTGGGTCTTGTAGACTTCCGTAGCACAGGCGATCTGGCTGCTGATCAACTGCTTTGTAGCATCATCTGTATCGTTTTTATCGTAGCAGAAGATCTGCGTAGTTTTATATTGGTATTCTGTTCCGTCTTCCAGCTTGTCTGTTGCAGAATACTGATTGCCAAAAAGGCCCAGCGTCCTTGAAGCCGTAGTCCCATCCTTAAAAGCGACTTCGATCGTTATTTGGACATCCTTTAACAAATAAGTATATGCCGCACAACTTTCGTTTTCGTTTTTAGCGTAACCAATCATATAATAAAGATCCATTCGGTTTGTCAGAACATCGCAAACGTTTAAAAGGTACTTGGAATTTTTAAGCGTGTCATAATCTGCGCTGAACGATTCGTAATATCCTACTTCTGTCTTGCCGATAGGCTGTCCGGCCATGTCATAACCATCAACATATGTCGAGCTGAAATCGTCAAGCGTTTTGGTTGAACCGCTTTTTACAATTGAAGGACAGTCGATACTTACGACTTCAATGACTGCGTTGTCTGCTTTGAAGGTCACGGACGAGATATTATCGCCCTCGACCGAGATGGGGAAATTGATTTGATAATCTGCACGGCCAGTCCAGTCAACACCATAATTATGTGTCTGTTTGCTGACATCCAAACTTATCGGGAGCGGAGCTTTAGGATCAAGTTCTGCCGCGCAAACCAAGATCGAAAACTGCTCGCTTATGCTGCCGTAGCCGACACTGACGCTGCTGCCGCCGGGAAGTTCCGTTCCCTTGCCGCCGAAATACGCTATCGCGAAGGATAATGCAACTACGGTTATGGCCGCAGCAGCCACTGTCGATGCAATCTTTATGATCGTAGCTCTGGCAGGTTTATGTGCCTTTTGAGGCTTTACTTCCGGTTCATCCTGACGGGTATATATCTCTCGGAAAGCTGCATTTGCTTTCTGCTGTACGATATCAGGAATCTGAGCGTTTTTCTCGAAAATATTCTTATTTTTCATGTCATTCTCCTATTAATTCTTAGCCGCCGTAGTACTTTGCCAGTTGCTCCCTGCCCCTTTGGAGCCGGGTAGTTACCGTACTCTTGGGGATATGGAGCATTGAGGCAATTTCTTTGGTGCTGTATTCCCCTAAGTAATATAGAGTGATGACCGACCTGTACTTCTCATCGATAGAAGCTAACGCGTCCTTGAGTTCAACATTGTATTCGTCAGTTACAGAAGGCTCTTCCCATTCTTCCAGGCCTGTCTGACGCTTCCTGACATCCAGGATCTTATAGCAGTTGTTTATGAGGATCCTTGTCATCCATGTCTTGAAATACTTGTCTTCTCTTAGTGTGCTTAACTTCTCAAAGCAATTAAGGATAGTCTCACTGACGGCATCGGCAACGTCCTCGTCGTTCATGAGGATTGCCAGTCCGACTTTGTACATCTCCTGCATATGCCCCTGCATCAGTTCGGCAAAGGCGAGCTTATCGTGCCTTTTCGCGAGTTTTACAAGCCTTGTCGTTTCATCAATCTGCATTACTATTTTCTTTCCTTGTGTACACAACCGAATGGAGATCTGATTTCCATTCTCTATCTATTAGATGTACTAAGATGGCGTTTGGTCTCAACAAATTATGTTAAGCAACAAAAAAAGTTAAAGTAAATTCAGATTATCCCACAACTGAACTTCAACATATGCATACTTGCCGAGAGATTCTTTGAGGAAAGCTTCCTCCTCAGGAAGGAGCATTATATTTTTCCACGGGTCAGTTCCCGGATAAAAGTAGTGCGTGATAAAAAGCTTATCCATAACCGGCTCCTGTCTCTTTTACTGCTAATAATCCGATCCAAGGATCATCATTGGATAGAGAAATTATAACATTCCGGCTCAGTTAAGACTTGTCCACTATTTGACCTTTATCAGATGAATTTAGCGGACATAAGATTATAAGAAAAAGAGTCAGGATTGCTCCTGACTCTCTTTATCACATCTTATTGAAGTAGAACGAATCTGCAATATCCTCAATATCTTTATCCGTATAATTGTTCGGTTCGCCGTCGTAATTAAATGGCATGATGTTTATTACCACAAAGCTCTTTTCGAGGTTTGCTGTGATGAATGTTCTTCGCCTGCCTCTGACGTCTTTGCCCTCTGAGATCGTGACCGGAATTCCGCTCTTTGTCATGTATGTATACTCTTCAAAGCCTTCAGATGTTCCGACATTGACAGTTACAGTATCCAAATAACCTCTCACGCATCTCCTTATCTGGAAATTGTACTTATTCTTATAAAGTGCATCCATCTGGAATGTACCGTCATCGTAGAAGTATGCGCCGCCGGTAATGTTGTCATTAAAGATATCTCCGACCCTCTCCTCGAGTTCTTTCTCATCACCATCGTCAAAGCCCGTATGAAGCTTAAGCTTGTATTTCTCCGCTATCTCATCAATCTTATCAGCCATCTCCTGCGAGTAAACAAGATATGCACTGTATTTTTCAAATGGATCTACACCCGTGCGCTTTTGCTCCGCATCAGCTTCATCCAGAATCTTCCAGTCACGGTCGTAGCCTGCCTCGAAATTAAGCCACTCCAAAGCCGCCTTGTATTCAGGAGAATCGGGATATCCCTGCAGCGACCATTCCTCGCGCGGAGGCAAAGAATGCTTAATGTCTTCTTCGATCGACGGACCCCATGCCCTTTTTCCGAAGGATAAAGCTCCGATCCCGCCGGCGAAGGCAGCATATGTAGTGATGCCCACAGCTGACACTACTGCCGCGATCAGAAGAGTCGTTACGACTCTTTTCTTCACATTATGCCTGGGTAACTCAGTAGTCTTAGCAGGCGAAGACATAAGCTTCTCGCGCATTTCCGCTTTTCTTGCAACATCCATTTTTATCTTATCTGTAGTATCTCTCACAAATATTCCTCCAATCCTATCCTCATCATTGCTTTGCCCCTGTTGATCCTTACGGCAACGGCTGATTCAGATATCTTCAGTATTCCGGCGATGTCCTTGTATGAGTAACCTGCATAATAGTGCAGATAGATAGGCATCCTGAACTGGCCGTCCAGGTTCATGAGTTCATCAAATACAGCCTTGTTTCTCTCATTGAATTCATCGAAATACTGCAGCTCATTTTCCGCAGACTCAAGATCAACGTCTTTCTGACGCGATGCTGACCTGAGATAATCTCTGCATTTGTTTGCCGTCATGGTGAAAAGATAAGTCTTTTCCTTGCCGGGTTTAAAAGCAACTTTATCGTCTAGGAGTTTTAGGAATACATCCTGAACAATATCTTCCGCTTCGTGTTTTGAGCCCGAGTAGTAAACGGCAAATCTGTAAAGATCATCAGCATAAGCATCAAATAATCTGACTACATCTTCATTTTTCAAAATTTTTGCCTCCGGTGTTATTTGAGATCTCACCTATAAGACGTATCAGAACACCATTTTCTTACAAATGTTAATGACATAGAAAAATACTTGGCCAAATAAAGATCGTAATAAACAAGATGATTATTAGAAGTACATACAACAACACAAACCACTTTACTTTAGATAACAGGAAAATCAGCAGAGCACCTACAAGCAGACAACACAAAACTGCAACAATAGTAGAAACAATAATTTTTGTTTTAGCCCGTTCAATTTTAATGCGTGTGCTTTGTTCTGCTTCAGAATATAATTCCCGGATCTTAGCCTGTTCTTCAAAACAATCCCAAGACAGATGGAACCAGAAAAATCCCTCTTCCAATCCCCGGGTCAGCTGCTCCAGATCATCCAGTTTAGTGAACTCATCAAAACCATCATTTGTTTTCGAATAGTATCCGCCAACATAATTAGAGCCTATGATTTCTACCAGTACCACAGAACCTTTCGGCGCAATAACTTCCTCATCTCCTTTATCCAACGGGATGTCTTTACTAAAAGTCAGATATAAATTGTCTTTAGGTTCGAAAAAAGTGCCGAAATGGCCTGTTTCATTTATGGTTCGTATATAACCGGTATATATGATTGCTATAACTTCAAGCACAAGCAAAACAATAGCTATGATCTTTCTTACGTCTATTTCCCATTTGCTCATATGAAAAGTCCTGCAACTTAATTAACTCATCGATTATTATCTTTACTGTATTCTGTCCCACAACTGAACTTCAACATAAGCATACTTGCTGCCGAGAGATTCCTTGAGGAAAACGTCAACTGAGCCGTCACAGGCCTCAATCCGCTCATATAAAAGTTTTTTCGTCAGAACAACCGGTTCATTTCCATGGATCATAAGTGCACAACTGTCACCAAGCGTGAAACTGACCTGATCGTCCGGAATGTCATCAAGATCAAGAATTATCTTATCGCTGCTGTCAAACCACTCTCTGAGGTAGTCACACTCAAGAAGAGTAAACGAATAAGGGTTAGAGAGCTTCGGCTTTCCGCCTAATTGAATGAACTTTTCGCGCACAAACGCATCCGCTTTCTTTCTGGCAGGATAATAGTTCTCAAAGTCAGCGAAACGGCCGAAACTGGTAATATCCGGATGTGCGTCCGCAAGCTCTTTAGCCTTGCGAAAAGCTTCCTCCTCAGGAAGAAGCATTATGTTTTTCCACGGGTCTGTTCCAGGATAAAAGTAGTGTGTGATATAAAGCTTATCCATGATCATCCTCCGTCTCTTTTACCATTGTATATTAGCTTGCAATATTCGTGAAGAACCGGACTAACCCGGTCCTTGGTTCTTTTTGCTTGATTATATGTTCAATTATTCAATA
>JAEEGI010018302.1_pt1 | contig 14252 bp, 13 predicted proteins | sample 8958751 | NCBI WGS metagenome assembly JAEEGI01 (sample SAMN16246545, study PRJNA631951) | gut metagenome | biome: gut microbiome; feature: rumen; material: KS-attached | host: Bos | place: Iran: Karaj | collected 2018-10
AAGCTCATCAGGAAAGGCAGAAAGAATGCTGACGCTTAAAAATGCCAACGGATATCAAGTAACCCTCCTGGAAACCGGCGGGGCGATCCAGTCCATCCTCATGCCCGATAGGGAGGGGAAGCTGGGGGACATCGTTCTGGGATTTGACGATCCCTCGGAGTATCCCGGCAGAGGCAGCATCGGCGCTTTTGTCGGCCGCTATGCCAACCGGATCGCCGGCGGAAGTTTTGAGCTGAACGGGAAAACCTACCATTTGACGCAAAACGAAGGGAAGAATACCCTTCACGGCGGCCATGGCTATCATCTGCGGAACTGGAAGCTGGAGCGTGCTTCCTCGGGAGCAGCGCTGACCATGTTTGACTCCGACGGGGAGGACGGCTTTCCCGGAAACGTGACGGTCCGCGTAGACGTCACGCTGACAGACAACGATGAGCTGATCCTCGACTACACGGCTTCCACGGATGCGGATACCGTGATCAACCTGACCAATCACAGCTATTTCAATCTTTCCGGCAAGGAGACGATACTGGATCAGGAACTGTATCTGAATGCTGACAGCTATCTGGAAGTGGATGCCGGGCTGATTCCCACGGGCAGGCGGATAGACGTTGCCGGGACGGATTTTGATTTCCGCAAGCGTAGGCCCATCTCCAGCGGCAAGTACGATCACTGCTTTGTGCTGAATCCCGATGGGATCCAGGCAGAGGCGTGGGATCCGACCAGCGGCAGAGGTATGCGTGTGAAGACAGATCAGCCCTCCGTGCAGCTGTATTGCGGCGCCGGGTTGGGCGGCACCAAAGGAAAGAGCGGAAAGGTCTATCAGCCTTTTGCCGGATTCTGTCTGGAAACCCAGCATTACCCGGATTCCCCGAACCATCCGGAGTTTCCAGATACGGTCCTCAGTGCAGGAAACATATTTAAAAGCCGCACAACGTTTTCATTCTTTATCAATTAGCACTATTAGATAAATTGTGAATATGCAATTGCAACAAAAAAGAGTGACATGGCACAAGCCATGCCACTCTTCATTATTATGTTGAAATCAAGAAAACAATCCTGTATAATAATTGTTGTAATTGATGAATGAATATGTGTTTATCCGAAACTGTCTTGAGATCATATTATTCCGGGATCTGAACCGTACAAAGTGTGATCAAGAGATTCAGTACGAGATCGTTCAGCCGGTCCATCCGCTGACGCAGCGCCGGGATCGCTTCTTCACTGATCCGGAAATCCACGAATCGACGCATGAGCATATCCGGTTCGTCCTCGGGAAATGATTTTTGAATACCGTCTGCTGACATCATAGAACGCATTTCACGCCCGATCTCCCGATAAAGGGCGTTTATCCGCTTCCCTGTGAGCTGTTCTGCCAGCAGCGCTTCCTGGCCGCTTCTGTCCGCTTTCCTCTGCAGATACCGGGCTCTGGCGATGGCAGAACGCATATTCTGGGAAAGGCAGATCCACTGGTTCAAAAGCGCCTCTGCCTGAGGGGAATAATCACTCATCTGGTCCGCTTCCTCCTCGCTCCATGATCCGCAGCCATGGGCTGCTGTAGTAGTTGTTTGCCGCTCTCCTCGAAAACGGGGGGTGCATCCGCTTGAATCGCCGGAAGGATGTGCGATATGAAGGCTGAAAACACTCTGACCCCTGATCAAAAAGAAGAATACTGCAGAAAAATGACGGAGCTGCTTCCGCTCCTGCGCGGGAGACTGGGCATGACGCAGGAGGAATTGGGGAAGGTGAGCGGCGTCAGCCGCGTGACGATCTCCCAAATCGAATCGGGCCGCGCCAAAATGAACTGGCTGCATTTTTCCGCATTGATGATGGTCTGCACTTCCGACAGAAATGCAAAAGAGCTATTGTATGTCCGCAAGCTGCTGGACGATGATCTTCTGCGCTTCTATCAGGTGAGCAGCACCACTCCGCAGTTGAACATTGTGGTGGATCCGGCCATCATCAGCTTTTTGAAGGAGTATACTGCAGACTGAATCCCGAATCAACTGAAAACCTGCGGACGGCGGCTGAGATCAGCCGCCGCCCTTGCATTTTTGCGTTCAGCGTTCGTAGACCAGGGGGACCTCCCGGTCGTCCATCGCCCGTTCCAGGGCGGAACGCAGCGTTGCCAGGTTGCTTGCATAGATGTAGTATTCCACGTTCCCGTCCAGCATACAGGCATATTGCCGCTCGTTTATTTTGTGGAAGCTCATAAAGCGCTCGCTCCCGTCCTTCATTCGGATCGTGATGGACGAAGAAAACGCCTCTTCATATTTCACGTCCGGGGCGACGGACTGCACCTGGCGGAAATTAAGGGTCCGGCTGTAAATGCGCTTGGTGTTGGTCTCGCCGATATCCTTGCCATTGATATGACTACACGTGCGAACGACTTCAACTCCGGAACCGGTCACGTCGTCATACTCATAGAGGAGCATTTCATAAGTTTCGCCGTCCAGGTCATAGATCACGGCGTCAACATCGTGGATGCTGATGACCCAGGGGGTACGGATCTGAAGATTCATGTAGTTAAGATTGATCCAGTCAAAATCAGTCTCCGTATAGAATATGATCGTCAGATAATCCGTCTCTCCGGCCATAAAGGCTTCGTACTGACGGGCGATCGCCGCCACGCACTTGCCTTCGTTGGCGATACCGATTACGAGGTCTACGCTGTTGCCGAAGGCATCCTCCAGATATAGCCGGGCCGGGTTGTCCAGCCCATATTCATGGAGATCGTCCTCAGGGTAGATATTGCCGGCGATCTTTTCAACGGAGAGAGTAGCCAGTACATCCAGCAGATCCTCGACCGTTTCTGAGGTGCAGGGGGAAACAAAAGGCTGGACCATCATATAAGCGGAGGACGTGATGTTTCCTTCCATGCTCAGATCCTTATCCAGGACCACTTCGATGCTCACGCCGTCCCGCCTGGTGAGGATGAAACGCACGATATTTTCGTAGATGTCGTTATCCTCATAAGTGGGGAAGTAGTCGATCGCCAGATATTCGTAAGGCTGGCGGGTCATAAGGCTGGTCAGGTAATTGCCGATGGTGTAAACCGTGTCGTCCTTATCCGTGTTGGCATAGTAATAGTTCTTGACCGGGGTCTCGTTGCCGACATAAACGGTGGTGGAGCTGCCGTCGTCAAAGTTCACAGTCAGTACGAACTGGGGATCATCCAGGCCGTAGTCACTCAGGTCTTTGGGGTTTTCCTCTATCTTGGAGGTTGCGGAGATGGAGGAGATCGTGAACATCATGGAGCGGAGGCGGGAAGTATTGTATCCGAAGAAGCTGTCCTCCGGCGTCGCGGTGAAGGTATAGCTCCCATTGTCATTCGGCTGCGCCTGAACGGCAAACTCCGTCCCGTCCGAATAGCGGAAGGTGTAGCCGGAAACCTCATTTCCGCTTTTGCGTACCAGATAATACACCGGTTCTTCCGTAGGCGCAGGCGTTTCCTCAATAATGATCTCCTTTTCAGGAAATACATACTTCAGCAGGACAAAAGCCAGCGCCAGGACCACCACGGCAGCGGAGGCGATGACGATGCGTCGGATATTCTTGGACATTACAGGTGTCTCCTTTTGGACCAGATCAGGATACCCGCGATCAGGATCAGCAGGGGAATGGCGATGACCACAACGTACAGAACCAGGCGGCTCTGCCAGCTGAGGATGCTGAGAGAGGTGGATTCAAAGTCCTTGTCCGGGATCACCACGCCGTCGCTGTATTCGCTGATATAGTCCAGCACATGTTCCAGAAACTGCCCGTTCAGATAGTTGCTGGCCTTCAGGACGCTGTCGGAGATCATACCGGCGGAGCAGAAGAGGATATCGCCCCGGGTATAGTTCATGTTTTTGTCCGTGACCAGGTACTCCGAGATCACGCACATATTGAAGGGACCGTTGGTATCGTTTACCTCGTCATAGTCATAGCCCAGGGTGATCTCGTTCAGATCCTTGGAGTAGGACCGGCGGGAGGAGGTCATCAGCACCGCCAGATTGTGAGAACCGGTCTCGGTATCGGTCAGCTCGATGGGCATGCAGCCGGGAACAAGTGCAAAGTAGTTCTTGGTATTCAGCCGGTCCGTGACGTTCTTGATATTGGTAATGGTAGGAACGACATAGAAGGGCATGTTGCTGATGCTCTGGTAGTTATCCAGGATGAACTCGCTGCGGTAGCGAACGCCCCATTCCTCGAAGTAGCTGTTCAGATTCGTCATATTGACGCTGGTCTCCGGCGTGAGGGCGACGATAGCGTCGCCGCCTCTCTTCAGGAACGCGTCCAGCTTTTCGATCTCGTCCGGGCCGAAATCCGTTTCGGGGGAGGAGATGATCAGGAGAGTACATTCCTCCGGGATCTCGTCCTGGGCCAGGATGATGACCTGGGTGTCATAGTTCATTTTGTTGAGGACGCTGTCCAGCTGTTCCTTGGAGTAATCCTCGCCGTGGCCGCGCAGCCAGCAGGCGGTGTTGACGGATTCCTGCGTCACGAATAGCAGCGCGGAGGTGATGGCCTGTTCGGCACGGATCCCGACGAAATAGCTGATGTTGGATTCCTCGTCGACCTTGATGTTGTAGAGGCTGTTGGGGGACATGGATTTCATCCGCAGATCGCTTTCCACGATGAGATAGTTGTTCCCCAGGTCGCCAAGCTGATTATACTGCTCAAATATCTTGGGGTTCATATTGGGGTTGATGTAGCGGACCTTGATCTTGCCGCCGCCCAGGGCTTCATACCGCTGAAGGATCTCATAAATGTTGCTGAGCATCTGGTCCGCGTCGCGGAACACGGTTTCATCCGCAAGGATGGTGATGGTCACGTCACGGGTCATGTCGTCGATGACCTCTTTGGTGTCCTCGGAGATCTCGAAGAGGTGCTCCTTCGTCATGTCAAATTCCCAGACGAAGCGATCGGTCATATAACCCAGCAGCACGTTCACAAGAACGATGGCGATGATGAAGATGATGGTGAAAACGGTAGCCAGCGTACCGTATTTGAATTTTCGGCTTTTGATCTCTTCCTCTTCGGCGACCAGCGCCTGGTCGATCAAGCCTTCATTCAGGATTTCGTCATCCGGTTTTCTTTTCATGGTATCTCAATCTGCCCTTGGGCAGCTCCTTTCTTGGGAATGGGGGCCGCAGTCTGCGTGAGCCCTCGATGATATCCGGGGAGGGGATCAGCTCCAGCGCTTCTTTTCCAGTACGCGGACCGTCAGGAAAAGGAAGACGGCTACGGCACAGAGATAGAAGAAAAAGTCTGCAACGGAAAAGACGCCCACATAAAAGGTATTGTACCGGCGGAAGATGGAGATCCAGTAGAGAATATGCTTCAGCCAGGTGAGGTTGATCAGACTGTATGCGTAATCCATCAGGAAAAGGAAAACGTTGATGCCCAGGGTGGCGATATTGGCGACCAGCTGATTCTCCGTCAGGGAAGAGACGAAGCAGCCGATGGCGATAAACACAGCGCCGACAGCCAGGAGGGCAATATAGTTGCCCACGATGATGGCCACGTTGGGGGTGCTGACGGCAGCGATCACGATGACCTGGATCAGCAGCAGCGCCAGGGAGATCACATACACCGTGTAGGCCGCAAGAAACTTGCCCATTACGATCCCGGACGGCTTCACCGGAGAGGTCAGGAGCAGCTGATCCGTCTTCTGCTTGTATTCCTCACTGAAGGTGCGCATGGTCAGGACAGGGGCGAGAACGATCAGCGCATAGAACATGATGGAAAATACGGCCGTCAGCTGATTCTGCGCGGTAAGCATGTTCATAATGTAGAATACCAGGTTCATCACGAAGACGAACGCGGCGATGAATACATAGCCGACGGGGGAGGTGAAGTAGGCGCGCAGATCGCGCTTATATATGGCAGCCATCAGTCGTCGACCTCCTTGCTCTGTTCATCGGAAGGGGTTTCTCCGCCGCTGACGTTCAGCGCAGTGTCGGCGGAAACCTTCTTGGGGGCCTTGTTCTGGGGATTGCGCTGGCGTTTCTTCTCTTCCACCAGGGAAAGGAAGATGTCCTCCAGGCTCAGATCCATGCTCTTGAGCTGCAGGATGGGGTAACCGGCTTTTGCAAGGGCCATGAACATGGGCTTGCGGATATCCACATTGGGCCTTGCTTCCACCAGAAAGTCGTAGGAGCCTTTTTCGGCCTGCACCGTCACGTCCGCAAACTGAACGCCCTCGATGCCCCTGAGGATCTTCCGCACCATGTCCTGAGGACCGGCTACGCGGACGGAGAGCTTCCTGTCCCCGGTGATCATGGAGGAAAGGTTTTCGGGCTTATCGTCCGCCACGATCTGCCCGTTGTTGATGACCAGCACTCGCTCGCAGATCGCGCTGACTTCCTGCAGAATATGCGTCGAGAGGATAATGGTCCGGTTCTTGCCCAGATTCTTGATCACGTTGCGGATCTCGATGATCTGCTTCGGATCCAGGCCGACGGTCGGCTCGTCCAGGATCAGGACCTCCGGGTTTCCGATCAGGGCCTGGGCCATGCCGACGCGCTGCTTGTAGCCCTTGGACAGGTTGCGGATGACCCGCTTGTACTGATCTTTCAGTCCGACCAGCTCGCAGATCTCCATCACGTGATCCTTGCGGTTCAAGTCCTTGACTGTCTTGAGATCAAAGATGAAGTCCAGATACTCTTCCACGGTCATGTCCAGATACAGGGGAGGCTGCTCCGGGAGATAACCGATCTGCTTCTTTGCCGCCACCGGATCTTCCAGCACGTCGATCCCGCCGATGCGGGCGGCGCCGGAGCTGGCGGACAGATATCCGGTGATAATGTTCATGGTCGTGGATTTTCCTGCGCCGTTTGGCCCGAGGAAGCCCACGATCTCCCCGTCGCCGATGGTGAAGGAAAGTCGGTCGATGCCGCGTTTCTTCCCATAGGTCTTGGTCAGATTGGATACTTCAATCATCCTTTGTTTCCCTCCTGCTGTCTTGCCGCAGAGCCGCCGCAGGCGTTTCCTGCGGGGATGCATCGGGAGCGAGGCCCCCGAGACGCTGTCATTATGACACGAGAATATTACAATAGTATGAAGTTCGGCAAAATTGTGCATAAACAGCTATTTTTTATTATACCATTTTCTTTCTGGTTTTACAATATAAAATGATAATCTGTACCGTGAAAACCCGGGCGTTGCCGAAAAACCGACCGTATCTTTTCCCTTCCCACTTTATTTTTTCATGATCGGGTGATATACTGCTAAATCAGGATCCATTCACAATACTAGCGACAAGGCGGAACTTATCGTTATGAGCATCGTAACAAAACTCTTTGGCACGCGCTCCAGCAGGGAGGTCAAGAAGATCATGCCCCTAGTGGAGAAGATCGAAGCGCTGGAACCGGAATACCGCAAGCTGACGGACGAGCAGCTGAAGGCAAAAACGGCGGAGTTCAAGGAGCGCCTCAGCTCCGGCGCTACCATGGATGATATCCTGCCGGAGGCCTTCGCCACCGTGCGGGAGGCCAGCGACCGGGTCCTTGGCATGCGGCATTTTCCCGTGCAGCTGATCGGCGGCATCGTGCTGCACCAGGGCCGGATCGCCGAAATGAAGACCGGCGAAGGCAAAACCCTGGTCGCCACGCTGCCCTCCTATTTGAATGCACTCAGCGGGCAGGGCGTCCATATCGTCACCGTCAACGATTACCTGGCCCGGCGAGACAGCGAGTGGATGGGGAAGATCCACCGCTTTCTCGGCCTCAGCGTGGGCCTGATCGTCCATGGCCTCAACAGCGAAGAACGGCGGGCTGCTTACGCCGCCGATATCACCTACGGCACCAACAATGAGCTTGGCTTCGATTATCTTCGGGACAACATGGCGGTGTATCAATCGGAGCTGGTCCAGCGCGGACATGTATTCGCCATTGTGGACGAGGTGGACTCTATCCTGATCGACGAAGCTCGCACCCCGCTGATCATCTCCGGCCAGGGAGACGAGTCTACGGATCTCTACCGGCAGGCGGATCAGTTCGTCCGGCGTCTGAAAAAGATCGTGTATACCAGCACCGACGAAAAACAGGAAGAGGACGAAAACCTGGATGCGGATTACGTGGTGGACGAGAAGGCCAACACCGCCACTCTGACTGCCCGGGGCATCGCCAAAGCGGAGCAGCATTTCGGAATTGAAAATCTGGGCGACCTGGAAAACAGCACCCTGAGCCATCACATCAACCAGGCCCTGAAAGCCCACGGCATCATGAAGCGGGATGTGGATTACGTCATCAAGGACGGCGAGATCATCATCGTCGATGAATTTACCGGCCGTCTCATGTTCGGCCGCCGCTACAACGAAGGTCTGCATCAGGCCATCGAAGCGAAGGAAGGCGTCAAGGTCCAGTCGGAGAACAAAACGCTGGCCACCATCACCTTCCAGAATTTCTTCCGGATGTATCACAAGCTCAGCGGCATGACCGGCACGGCCCTGACCGAGGAAGAGGAATTTAACACCATCTATAATCTGGACGTGGTGGAGATCCCCACCAACAAGCCGGTGGTGCGCGTGGACCATCCCGACGCCATTTACAAAAACGGGGACGGCAAAGACGCTGCGATCCTGCGGCAGATCACCGAATGTCATGAAAAGGGCCAGCCTGTGCTGGTCGGTACCATTTCCATCGAAAAGAGCGAGCATCTCAGCCGGTTCCTGAGCCAGCGGAAGATTCCCCACAACGTTCTGAACGCCAAGCAGCACGAGCGTGAGGCGGAGATCGTCGCCCAGGCCGGCAAATTCGGCGCAGTCACCATCGCCACCAATATGGCCGGCCGAGGCACGGACATCATGCTGGGCGGCAATCCGGAATACATGGCCAAGAGCGATCTGCGCAAGGCGGAGTATACGGATGATGAGATCGCCCTGGCCACCGGTTACGGGGACGTTACGGACGAGCGCGTGCTCGCTGCCAGAGCGCTTTTCAAGAAATCCATGGACCGGCACAGAGCGGAAACCTCCGCTGAGGCGGAAAAGGTCCGGGCAGCCGGCGGTCTGTTCATCGTGGGCACTGAGCGGCATGAATCCCGCCGCATCGACAACCAGCTGCGCGGACGAAGCGGCCGTCAGGGCGACCCGGGCGAGACCCGGTTTTATATTGCCATGACGGACGATCTGATGCGCCTTTTCGGCGGCGAGCGGGTGCAGGCGATGATGGAAGGTCTGGGCATGGAAGAGGATGTGCCCATCGACAATAAGATCATCTCCAATGCCCTGGAGAATGCCCAGAAGCGGGTAGAGAGCCGCAACTTCCAGTCCCGGAAAACCGTGCTGGAATACGACGATGTGATGAACCAGCAGCGCGAACTGATCTACAAGCAGCGCAAGCAGGTGCTGGACGGCGAGGACGTGAGCCAGAGCGTCCGCAACATGGTGGCCGATACCATTTCCATGAATATGACCGACGCCATGGCGGAGAAGAGTTACGTCAGCGATCTGCAGGAACTGCAGTCCATCATCGCGCCGTATAAGGGCCTCTTTGTCAAGGAAGAGGATTTCCAGCCCAGCGTGGTGGAGCTGAACAATTACACCCGGGAGTATCTTTCCCAGCGCCTGAAGGAACTGGCATTCGCCTTCCTGGATGAAAAGGAAAAGCGTTTCGGCATGTTGCCGGGAACGGACACGCCCATCATGCGGGAACTGGAGCGGGTCATCCTCCTTCGGGTCGTGGACGAATACTGGATGGAACACATCGACTCCATGGACGATCTTCGCCGGGGTATCGGCCTGCGGGGCTATGGCAATACAAAGCCCATCGACGCATACAAACAGGAAGGCTTCGAGATGTTCGACGCCATGATCAACGGCATCAAATCCGAAGTCTGCCGCCGGATCCTGACCGTAGAGATCAAGCGTCCGGAGGAGGATGTGCAGCGCCGCCGCGTCGCTAAAGAATCTCTGAACAACATGGGCGGCGAGGGCGAAAAGCAGCAGCCCATCCGGAAAACCAAGATCGGGCGAAACGACCCCTGTCCCTGCGGCAGCGGGAAAAAATACAAGTTCTGTCACGGAAGGGACCGCTGATGGAACGCTCCCGACATTTGTTCACAGCCAGGGCCGGGGGCGTATCCACCGGGATCTGGAGCAGCCTCAATCTGCGCCGCAGCTGTGACGACGATCCGGCAAACGTCCGGGAAAACTTCCGCCGCGTCGGAGAACAGATCGGCTGCAGCCGCTTTGTCTTTCTCAGCCAGCAGCATACGGACCGGATCCTGCATGTGGACGCTTCCGACGCGATCCGGGATGTTTATCAGGACTTGTCGGAGGCGGACGGACTGATCACCAGGACGCCGGAGCTGGCGCTCATGGTCTTTTCCGCCGATTGCGTTCCCATTCTCCTGGAAGGGGAGGGAGTCGTCGCCGCCGTCCACGCCGGGTGGCGGGGAACGGTGAAGGGGATCGCGGCAAAAGCGGTCCGGGAAATGGGCTGCCCGCCGGAGACGATCCGGGCCTGGATCGGACCCGCTATCGGTCCCTGCTGCTATCAGGTGGGGGATGAAGTGCGCCAGGCCCTGCGGGAGCTTCTCAGCAGCGAAGCGGAACCCTTCATCATCGGCGACAAGGTGGATCTCAAAGGCTTCAACCGCCGCCTACTGGAACTTAGCGGCGTTTCCAAAGTGGATGTGAGCCCGATTTGCACCATGTGCCGCCACGACGAGTATTGGTCCCACCGGTACACCTCCGGCGCGCGGGGCGTGCAGGCCGGCGTGATCGTACTCAACGGCAGGGAGGTGGAGCGGTGAAACGAATACTCCTGCTGCTGGTATCCCTGGCGCTCCTCTGTTCCTGCAGCTTTACTTCACCGGCTGTAACGCCGTCTCCCGAGCAGACTGAGAATGTTCCGGAATATCCCCTGGCACCCACCGTCCGTCCGGTCACGGTGCAGGAGGATTGGCCGGATGACGGACGCTTTACCCTGCGTTATGACGACACTTCCACCCTGAACCCCTACAGCTGCGGTACGGAGGTCAACCGGCTTCTCTGTTCTCTGCTGTTTGAGCCTTTGATCCGGATCTCTCCGGTTTTTGAAGCAGAGAAGGCCCTCTGTACCGATTGGACGACGACGGACGGTGGCCGGACCTTTGATCTGACTATCAGAGACGACGTCCTGTTTTCCGACGGTACGCCCATGACCTATTGGGACCTGCTCTATTCCGTGAACCGGGCAACGGAGGAGACCTCCTTTTACAGCGAACGTCTGAAAAACGTCGCGGACGTTTCCTGGACAGGGGAGAAGCTGCGCATCACCCTTTCTGCGCCTCAGCCGGGTTTTCCCCTGCTCCTGGACGTACCCATCGTCAAAGAGGGGAGCGCTTACCGTAATCTTCCCGTGGGATCGGGCCCATACGAGTATCATGAAGATGAAAGCGGGCCTTACCTCAGTCCCAATCCCTATTATCAGGATGCCGAAGCGCTGCCCTTCGGGCGCATCGAGCTGAAATACTTCCCGGTCGAGGAGCTTGCTTCCGCCTTTTCTTCCGGCGAATTGGATCTGCTGGTATCCGATCCCGGAGTGATGGGCCAGTCCGCCTTTGAAGGCGCTGTCCGCCGCAGTCTGCCCACTACGATCCTCTATTATCTGGCAGTCAATCCCTCCTGCGAACCGCTGGCGGAACCGGCGCGGCGCAGACTGGTGAACGCGGCGATCAACCGGGGAAGCCTGTCCGCCATCCTCGGCGGTGAGACGACGCTGCTGCCCCTTCATCCCTTGCTCCCCACAGCGGATGAAGAGGCTGCAAAAGCGTGGATACCCGTTGATTTTGGGGCGTACTGCATCGAGATCCTTACCGAGGATTATAATCAGGACGGCATCCTGGAGTATTTTCGGGACGGCGTGCCGACGGATTTCACCTTCCGGCTGCTGGTCTGTTCCGAGAATGAGGCTGGAACGGCGGCGGCACGCAGCATCGCGGATGATCTGAAGAGCAAGGGGATCAGGATCGAACTGCGGTTATTGAATACGACGGAATTTGTCCAGGCGGTGAAGAGCCGGGATTACGACGCATTCCTTGGTTCCATGCGTTTGACTTCGGATTTTGACCTGACGCAGCTATACAGGGATTACGGGGACGATATGCTTCTGAAGCTGGCCCAGGATCTCAAAGCCTCCGAGGGGGAGGAGCGCGCGACGATCGCTTCGGACCTTTGCTCCTATTCTGCGGAGAGCTGCCGGGTCATCCCCCTGGTATTCCAGCGGAGGGTCATCTCCTCCCGTCAGGGTTCCGTGCGGGAGATGGACCCCAGCTGGACCGATCCCTTCCGAAATATCGCCGCCTGGGTCACTGCGGATCGTTGAGAGGAGAAAGAAATGACAGACAGAGAACTGCTGAATATGGCCTTCGAGGCCGCAGAAAACGCCTATGCGCCCTATTCCGGCCTTCGGGTCGGCGCTGCGCTGGAATGTGACGACGGAAGCGTCTTCCTGGGCTGCAACGTGGAAAACGCTTCCTTCAGCGACACGATCTGTGCGGAACGTACCGCCGTCGTCAAGGCCGTGAGCGAGGGGCGCCGCAGCTTCCGCCGCATGGCGATCGCAGCAGCCTCCGAGGAATACTGCATGCCCTGCGGCAGCAGTCTCCAGGTGCTGCGGGAGTTCTCGGAAGACATGGAGATCCTGGCCGCCAAAAAGGACGGCCATTATGTCAGCTACCGGCTTAATGCACTCCTGCCCCGCGTTTCCATTAAAGAAGAGCTGGATGGGATGCTTCGCCGCTCAGAGTAAGCGTTCCATGATACGCCGCAGCTGCAGCGCATGCTTTTCCTCTTCCGCGGACAGCTGCAAGCAGAGTGCGGCCAGATCCTTCTTTTCCGCTGCGGCTTTGCCATAACTCTCCGACTGGGACAGCTCTGCGGCATAGCGCTCCCGCATGGCTTGCAGGAAGGGCATTCTCTTTCCGTTTCCGGCATGAGCCGGAACGGCGCTGTCCCCCGTGCGGAGATAATACAGCGTCTGCAGCTGCTTGAGGTGGCGCCGTTCCTCCCGAAGGATCCCGCGAAGGGTCTCCCGGATGGCGGACGGGAGAGAAGCATGCAGCAATTCCTCATAAGCGCTGCATTCTTCTGCTTCATCCCGGATCCATCGCCGCAGCCTGCTCAGTTCATTCTCTGCCGGGATTTCTCCCGTTACCCGTCCCCATACGGCGGCAAAATCAGACTCCATATCGTTCACCCTTTCTATGGATCTCTCTTTGCCCATTCTATGTCATAAAGAAAGCAGGAGACACATGCCGAAGTTTTTTGCCCCCGACTGCGATCTGAGCGAGGAATACATCGTCCTTGACGGTCCGAATGCGGAACACCTGCGGGTGCTGCGCATCCGTGCGGGGGAGGAACTGACCGTCTCCGACGGAAACGATCAGGAAGTGCGCTGCGTCGTGGAGCTGGCGGGAAGGGGAAGCTTCCGGCTTCGGATCCTGGAGAGGACTCCTTCTACAGGCGAAGCCTCGGTCAGCGCAGCGATCTATGCCGCTTATCCGAAGGGCGACAAGGCGGAAGTGATCGTGCAAAAATCCGTGGAGCTGGGTGCGGACAGCATCGTGTTTTTCCTCTCCTCCCGCTGTGTGGCAAGGCCGGACGGGAAATCTGCCGCCGGAAAGCTCGGGCGATTGCAGAAGATCTCCGAATCTGCCGCCATGCAGTCAGGCCGGGGGAAGATCCCTGCGGTTCGCTGGATCCCCAAATACGAAGAAATGCTTGCGGAGGCGGCAAAGGCGGGGCTGAGCGCTTTCCTCTGGGAAGAGGCGGATCGGCTGAGTCTGCGCGCTTTGATGCGCGCAAAGCCGGACTTTCGATCCGCTGCCCTGATCACGGGACCGGAGGGTGGTTTTTCCTCCGAAGAAGCGATGCAGGCGAAAGAAGCCGGCATCCCCCTGGTCACGCTGGGGAAGAGGATCCTTCGCTGTGAGACAGCGCCGCTCTGCGCCCTTTCCGCGCTGATGTACGAAACCGGAAATCTGGATTGATTTTTTATAAAATACCGAAAAAACTCTTGACAATAAACTACACGTTTGCTAAAATGTCCGAGCGTTCCAAAGACAGCGGGCAGCAGAAATGCGGAAGTCCCGCCGAGGAGAGCTTCTGAACTTATGCTTGGATGCTTACTGTCCTCCTGTCTTTGACGGGAGGATTTTTCTTTTGGGCGCGAATACAGCACGGAGGTGAAACAATGCCTAACGCACGGGTACTGAGTGAGAAACAGGCGATCGTAAGCGATCTCGTCAAGAAGTTCCGTGAAGCTCAGGGCGGTGTTTTCGTG
>JAEEGI010018304.1_pt1 | contig 14251 bp, 18 predicted proteins | sample 8958751 | NCBI WGS metagenome assembly JAEEGI01 (sample SAMN16246545, study PRJNA631951) | gut metagenome | biome: gut microbiome; feature: rumen; material: KS-attached | host: Bos | place: Iran: Karaj | collected 2018-10
CTTCGGGAGTATCTTCTGATATCCCTATCGGAATTACGTCAGGCCATCTGTTTCCCTTATTATGAAACAAGCGCAGATAATCATCCATTATCTACGCTTCTATAGTACGAAATCGGAGTTTGTGGGTATCTACTATGATAGAAATAGAGAATGATTCTTTTTATGATTATATAAAACAATATGATTCGGATAGCGAATATCACTTTGTCGGTGAAGTTGACTATCATCTGTTAATTGATGATCAACCTTATGAAGGGCTTCAATCTCACAGAAAAGCCTTAAATGTTGTCTTTGATCAGCTTGTAAAAAACAGTATTGAGAATCAAAAAAGAGCCAGGGAGAAGTACGGTGTTAGCATAGCAGATAAACTGTCTCCGTTAGTCTATGATATTAACAAGGCGCACGCAACACCATTAAATCCAAATGAGTTTTTCTACTGTCCAAACATTGTAAAGATCGATTATTATGGCAACGCGTTTTATGATTCGAAGTGGAAACCGGATGACGATAACTTCGGTACAACTGTTCCTTACTGGTATGCGTTAATGGAACCTGTACATGGCAAAAGAAATAAACCTGAAGATTTTATAAAAGTGAATGAGGCTTTATTTCCAAACGGTACGGACACACTTGACATATTTGAATGGACGACTAACTGGTCGGATTTATTTGATGACGGTCACGAATGGTATGGTTCGTGTTGCTGGAGCGTCTATGACAAGAGCATGAACAGATATGTAGTAATGCTTGTATCGGCAACAGATTGACAAATTCCCTGCAAACAGGGAATTTGTACATTTCTTTAATCGTAAATATGTGCTGCGCTGTTCCAGCTTTCTTGCGAATGATCGGTCCATGGTGACTCACCGGTATATTCACCCAGATACACAAGTTTATCATCCAGGATATCGATCTCTATGCCGTGCTCTTCTTCCCAGTCGCAGTTGCCGCTCAGCTGATATCCGATCCTTGAAGGGTCTTCAGGAGTTTCAACTGCCAATGTACCTACTTCAAAGCATTTCAGCATCTCTCTTGGAGGTGTATCTTCATCTACCGGTATAGTCATTTCGATCTCATTAAGCTCTGCGCCGCCGATATCGTCCAGGAATTCGATACAATACTTTTTGGCAGCACGGCAGATCGCATCCATAAGTTCATCCGGCATTGAATTCATCGCTTCGGCGCACTTTTGTGCATACTCGATCTCAACATCGCCGTACATATCGACATCGATCTCTTTGTCCCAAGGTTTGCAGTAAACTTTACCCTCGATATATGTGTTCACTTTCCCAAGCGGTTTTACCTGCAGATCCGTGATCACCTGATGATCCTTCGCCTGATATCTGGCTACTTGTTCCAGTTTTTTCTCATCAATGATTGGTTCAGGCTCCGTTTTCTTCTTAAACTTATCAAACAATCCCATGATTCTTTACCTCTGCAATCTCTATTGCTGTATTAATTATAAATCAGCTCTGAAATGATCAGAGCTGAATCGTTATTTCTGAGATGCGATAAAAAGAAGATGATACCTTCCTGTGATAGAATAATTATTGGTTAGAAATCGCTAACTTACAGCGATGAAGGAGCAGATATGAAAGCAGAACGATATTTCTCAGTGGATCAGGACGGATTCTACGGTGCCTATTTCCCGCATGATCGTTCCGATCACGCATTTATCGTCATGCTGGGAGACGACATCGACGATCTCCTGGCTAAAACAGGAGTCAAGTGGCTGCAGGAAAAAGGATACAGCTGTCTGACCATGGCTCCCTCTAAAAAAGATTACGGCCATCACAATTATCCCCTGGAGCGTTTCGAAAAAGCGATCGCTTTCCTCAAAGAAAAAGGAATTGACAAGATCGGTATCATCGGTGCTTCGACCACCGGCATGCTGGCACTGATCGCCGCATCCTATTATCCGGATATCACGATGACACTGGCCTTTTCACCCAGTGATTTTGTCATGGAAGGCTTCTACCGCGACGGCAAAGACGGTGCGACGGAGCGTCCGGGAGACAACGAATCGACTGTTTCATATGAAGGCAAACCTCTGCCTTATCTGCCCTTTGCCTACCGTCATCCGGAATACTGGGAAAAGATACAGGAAGAAAGCAAGGGAAGCGGCAACTTCATCAGCTCGATCCATATGTTTGAGGAAAGTGAAAAACGCCATCCGATACAGGAAGAAGAAAAGATCAAAGTCGAAAAGATCAGAGGACACATCGTGTTCGTCGGCGCTGAGGACGATGTCCTCTGGAACACCTGCCGTTATATCCGCCGCATGGAAGAAAGACTTTCAGAAAAAGAACACTCCTGTACCTATGATGCACTGTTATATCAGTACGGAACTCACTTCATCTTCCCCGAAAGCATGCTGAAGATGATGCTGCCGGTCGCATCAAAACTGATTTTAGGTCTGATGTTTGCTTCTGCAAAGAAACATTCAAAAGAATGTAAAGAGACCAGGATCGACATCGACCGCAGACTCAGAGAGATCCTCAGCAAGTGGTGATCACAAACGGAACATCTTTGAATGCCAGACATAAAAACGATCAGATGAATCATCTGATCGTTTTTTATTTCTTATTCTTCCGCGAAATCCGTATCCATCGTGATCTGGAAACTGTGATCCGGGAAAGCCTGGTTCACAGCCTGCAGCACCTGATCGTATACCTTTTTCCTGTCCGGTGCATCAAAACTGACGACGATATCAAAACGTATCGTTTTACTTTCCTTCACCAGATAGAATCCGTGCATCTGCAATACATGATCGATTGACAGTACGATGTCTTCGATCTTCTTCCTGGTCTCAATGATCTCTTTATCTTTTGTATTGACTGAATAGACACCGATCGCCGTCAGGATGATATTGTGTTCGTGATAGACCTTCATCGTGATCTCCCGGATCAGCTGGTCCAGCCGGTCAGCCGAATAGGTATCCGGTACTTCGATATGGATGGAACCGTTCCAGGTATCCGGTCCGTAGTTGTTCAGCACCAGATCATAGGCGCCTTTTACATCAGGAAAAGCAGTGACTGTCTCCTTGATCTGTCTGACCAGTTCACTGTCATTTCTTTCTCCGAGTATCTGCGAGATCGTCGATTGCAGCATCCCGACCCCCGATTTGATGATGACGGCGGAGATGATCAGGCCCAGCCAGGCTTCCAGAGACACATGAAACTTCAGAAAAACCGCAGCAGCCAGCAGTGTGGATGCCGAAATGACGGCGTCCATTCTGGCATCTTCACCGGAATTGACCAGGGATTCGGAGTTGATCCTGATACCGGTGTTTTTCACATAAGTTCCCAGCAGGATCTTGACGGCTACCGCAACAGCCACGATGATCAGAGATACAACGCTGTATTCCGGTGTATCGGGATGGATGATCTGTTTTACCGATTCAATGAAAGAAGTGATACCGGCATACAGTATCAGCACGGCAATGATCGTCGCGCTCAGATATTCGATACGCCGATAGCCGAAGGGATGTTTCTTGTCCGGCTCCCTTGAAGCCAGTTTCACACCGAGGATCGTGATCAGGGAACTTCCGGCATCGGAGATGTTGTTGACCGCATCCAGCACGATGGCGATGGAATTGCTTAAAAGACCGATCGCCGCTTTGAATGCTGCAAGAAAAACATTGGCAATGATGCCGATGATACTGGTCCTGATGATCGTTTTTTCACGGGAAATATCTTTCATATTCATACCTTCTTGTAGAGAATCATAATCTCAAGGATGACAGCGATCAGCGCCCCCAGCATCAGATACCAGGCGGGCATGAAACGTTTGAACAGAAACATCCAGACGAACATCCCGGGACTGAGCATCAGTATCAGCATGACACTCGGCCAGTAGGCCCCGTTTCCCAGCTGCATGTTGATAAAAGCGATGCCGATCGCCAGAACAAAATCGATGATGAGCCAGATCGAAGTCCTTCTGTCCGATTTGTCTTCGATCTGTTTCTCATAGTCATCCTGATCAAAAGCCCAGGGCGTCAGTTTCTTCTCTCTGCCCAGCTCCTTTGACATCCAGTCATCCTGCCTGTCAATCTGTGCATCTTGATTGCTGATCACATCATCTTTTCTCTTCATCCTTACAATATTCTACCAGTAATTCTAAAGCAGTGACCTGATAAAAGCTTCCACATCTGCCATATCGGCAGTCGGTTCAAATCTCTTTACGACGTTTCCTTCCCTGTCGATGATGAACTTGGTGAAGTTCCAGTGGATGTCGTCTTTCTTCAGATTCTTGGTGAATGGTTTCAGTGCTTTTTCCAGAGCCTTGGCTTTCAATCCTTTGCCGAAACCTTCAAAGCCCTTTTCCGATTTCAGATAAGTATACAGAGGAAGTTCATTCTCGCCGTTGACATCGGCTTTCTTCATCTGCGGGAAAGTTGTGTTGTAGTGAAGCGTGCAGAATTCATGGATCTCATCATCCGTACCGGGTGCCTGATTGCCGAACTGGTTACAGGGGATATCCAGGATCTCCAGTCCCTGCTCATGATAATCTCTGTACATCTGTTCGATGGGTTCGTACTGCGGTGTGAAGCCGCAGCCTGTGGCGGTATTCACCACCATGATGACCTTACCCTTATAATCCGCAAGATCAACTGTTTCGCTGTTTCCGGCTGCTATCTTGTAGTCGTAAATCATATTTTGTTTCTCCTTCGGTTTTATTCTATATGAGCCAGCAGACGGAAACAATGAAGATGCTCAAATAAAAACGCCATCCGTTTTCAGGATGACGTTTTCCAATATTTCAGATCTTCTTAATTGTCTTTGATCATCTCCAGGATGATATCCTCATCGTCCCTGATCTGCAGATAAGTTCCGCCGATATTGTCTTCCAGCTGCTTTTTCATTGTCAGATCATACTTGACGACATCCTTCAGGTGGAGTTGCCCCGGCCGCGGATTGAGATCGTGAGATCAGTCAGATCCTGAAGATCAAGATCGGGAAAATCCGCATAATGAAAATTCTCGGGAACGGAGATACTCATGGTCCCGTGGCAGTAATCGCTGTGATCGGTGCTTTCATGCATCTTCTTGATCGTTCCCTGTGATTCATCGATATTCAGATAAAGGATGGGTATTCCGTAGCCGACCTCAGTCGGATCGATGGCATCAGATTCCTCTTCTTCAGCCTGCGTATATGCAGACAGCGAAAACATCGAAAGCACAACAAACAGTATCAGAAACAATGCAGATATCCTGTTTCTTTTCCTATGAGCGGTCATTGAATTTGATTTTTCCATAACGGTTTTCTTCATCTCACATTTTAACTTATTTGCATGTAAAACGTCGCTTTTTGACAAGCCTGTTTTCCAACCGTTACAATGAAAAACGAAGGGGTTTTAACTTATGAAAAACAATTCATCAAAACTGCGTTTCTGGATACTGGTATGGGGCTTAGGCATCATCGGCCAGTTATGCTGGAACATTGAAAACCAGTGGTTCAATACCTTTGTATACGCCAAGATCGCCAAAGATCCGACGATCATCTCCTGGATGGTGGCGGTCTCCGCCATCGCCACGACGATCTCTACTTTCCTGTTTGGCACGATGTCCGACCGCAAAGGCAGGCGCAAACCGTTCCTGGCCTACGGCTACATCCTCTGGGGCATCTTCACGATCCTGTTCGGAACGACGGAATTCATCGCCAAAGGAAAAAGCGGGATGCTCTTGTTTGCAGCGACAGCCGTCGTCCTGGCAGATGCCCTGATGTCTTTCTTCGGTTCCATGGGCAACGACGCCAGCTTCAACGCCTGGCTCAATGACATGATGAACGATGAGAACAGAGGCAGCATCGGTGCCGCCCTGGCGACACAGCCCATCATCGGCACGATCATCGGCACGATATTAGGCGGCCTGCTGATCGGATCCGATGACAACTACATGCGCCTGTTCATCGCCTTCGGCGGTCTGGCGATCGTCTTCGGTGTGCTTTCCCTGCTTCTGGTGAAAGACGCCGATGATCTCAAGGTCAACAAACAGGGATCCTTTTTCTCACAGCTGTTCAGCGCCTTTGATTTCAGGGAACTGCTCAAACACAGGGAACTGGTATGGGTCTTCCTGACGCTGACAGTCTACTTCGTCGCCTTCAACGTCTACTATCCCCATGTCGGCAACTACATGATCTACTACCTGGGCTTCACTGCCGATGACATCGGCATCATCCAGGGTATTGCTCTAATATTAGGCATGCTGTCGGTCATCCCGGCGACAAAGCTTCTGAACAAGAACAAGTTCGTCACGGCCGCTTCCGTATCGATCATCCTTTCCATGATCGGTGTCGGTATGCTGGGTATCTTCGGCCGTCCGCAGTACATCGATCCCTCGACGATCCTCAACTGGCCTTTGCTGATCGGCCTGTTCTTCTTCGGCTGCGGCTACATCATGTTCATGCAGGTCACATCGGTCTGGATGAAGCAGCTCTTCCCGGAAGAAGCCAAGGGACAGTTTGAAGGATTCCGTATCATCTTCTTCGTATTGATCCCCTGGATCGTTTCTCCGTTCATCGCCAATCCGATCATCAAGAACAACGGCGAGATCCTCGACAGTAACGGTCTGACGGCCTATCTGCCGACCCACGTCCTGTTTTTAGTCTCTACACTGCTGATCCTGGCGACCTTTGTTCCGTTATTCTTTGCTGCGAAGCAGAGAAAGACAAGGAGCTGAAATGATATTCCTCATCATCATAGTGATCCTGGCCCTGGCTGCCGAGATCTTCATCGCTGAAAAATGTCTGCAGATGATCGTTCATCCCATTCGTCAGGATTACGCCCGTACACGCAAGGTATCCGTTGACGAAGGTTTCGGCGACTGCCTTGATGCCTATGACAAGAAGTGGGACAGGGAAGACTTTTCGATCGACAGAAACGGCGTCATCATCCGCGGCGAGATCATCAGAAATCCCGATGCCGGAAACAAAGTGGCGATCATCGCCCACGGCCATACGGCCAACCGCATCTCCGCAGTCAAATATGCGGATCTCTTCTACCGCAGAGGCTATCATGCGGTGATCTATGACGAGCGCTATTTCGGCGAATCAGGCGGCGATTTCTGCACGCTGGGCGAAAGAGAAGCCGAAGACCTGGCAGCGATCATCGGATATGTCAGAGGCATCTTCAAGGACTGCTTCATCGCCTTGCACGGTGAGTCCATGGGTGCGGCCACCGTACTGCTGGTGCAGAACCTGACAAAAACCGATCTGGTCGTTGCCGACTGTCCGTTTTCCGACAGCGAGCGTCTATTCAACGAATACATCGTCAGAAACATGTCCATCCCGCCCGTCCTGGTCATCCCGGTCATGAAACTGCTGGCACTGCTTCAGTACAACTATCACATCAGAAAGACCTCTCCGATACAAGCGGTGAAACAGACCGATGTTCCGATCTGCTTCATGCACGGCATCGCTGACACGCTGATCGTCTGTGACCACTCCAAAGTGATGTATGAAGTCTGCAGGAATCCTCTTTCGGAACTTCATCTGTTTGAAAACGCCGAGCACGCCATGTCGATCGTCACCGACAGAAAGAAATATGAAAAGATTCTCGATGAATTCATCAGAAAATGCGGAGGCTAGAAAATGAAACAATACTTTGTACTGGATATGGGCGGGACCTTTGTCAAATACGCCCTGATGAATGAAAACAAAGAGATCCTGGAACAGGGAAAATTCCCCTCTGTCCTCTCGGACATGGATTCCTTTCTCGCTTCTCTGGATGAACACATCAGACCCTTCCTGGGCAGATTTGAAGGTATTGCCGTCTCCATGCCCGGCAGGATCGATACCGCAAACGGCATCGCCTACAACGGCGGAGCCTTCGTCTTTTTCGTGGACTCTCCCTTTGAGAAGATCCTGGAAGAAAGATACGGCGTACCGGCTACGATCGCCAACGACGGCAAATGCGCTGCGGAAGCTGAAGCTACAAGCGGTGCCCTGAAAGACGTCGGCAGCGGTGCAGTCGTGATCATCGGTACCGGTATCGGCGGAGGCATCGTCCTTGATCACAAGGTATGGATGGGCAGCCAGGATGCGGCCGGTGAATTCTCCTATCTCATTTCCGATTACGAAAGATTCATCCATTCCTCGTTCACCGATTTCTCTTCATTCCGCTGTGCCTGGACAGCCGGTTCCAGTGCCACGGCACTGATCAGAGAATATGCCGCGCGCAAACAGAAAGATCCCTCGGAATTTGACGGAGTGAAATTCTTTGAAGCCTATGATGAGGGCGATCCCGATGCGGCTGCAACGTTGGAACACTTCGGACAGTACACTGCTTCCGGTATCTTCGCCATTCAGGCCGTACTCGATCTTGAAAGGATCGCCATCGGCGGAGGCATCTCGGCCCGCAAGGAAGTGACCGATGTGATCAGAGACAGTCTGGAGAAAAAGTTCGACATGCCGTTCATTCCTTTCCGCAAACCGGAGGTCGTACGCTGCGTCTACGGCAGTGACGCTAATCTGATCGGCGCCCTGGAATTCCATCTGAACAGATAAAAAACCGCTGAGTAATCAGCGGTTTTTTTACATCTTCATGACTAAACTGATTCTGCCAGCTGTTCGCAGAAAGCTTCAAACGCCAGTCTTTTCTCGTAGGAAGCAAATGAGAATTCCTGGTACTCTGATCTGTCACCTTTCCAGTAGAGATAGAACCAGGGGCCGGAATCGCCGTCTTCCAATGATTCTTCTCTTTTTCTGACTGTTCCCTCTTTCAGGAAGTCAAAGAACTCTTCCCACTGTTCATCACTCAGTTCAATGGTGCCACTCTTCACGGTATCATTTTCCGTTGCCGGACCGTAGCCGTCTTCCACCTGTCTTGTCTCATGGAAAAACATGTGCCTTCCTTCTTCGACATAAAAGTGATAACGCTGATAGAAGGCGTTGTAGTTGATATTGTCATAGGTATAATAAAACTCGCTGATCTCATCGATCCCGATATTCTTTCCGACGATCTTTTCCCCAGTACAGCCTACCAGCAGTCCTGCCAGAGAAAGCAGAGTCAGTATCCGCATCACTTTCATACAACACCTCCAAAGACAATTCCATCATACCATCTTTCCCCTGAATACAAAAAAGCAGCCTCCTTTCGAAGACTGCATCTTTCAGAACGGATTCTCACAGACCTTCACATCGATTGACAGGGCATAAGGAAATTCATCGTTTTTCTCAGCCACTTCCGCCAGGATCAGATGGTCCTCATCGAAATACTTCAGCAGTTCCTTCGCGTTCTTCCCGCTGATATAGCCGCTGATGGAAACGTGATCGATGCTGCAGAAGATCCTGCTTCCCGCTTTCCTTAACAGTACGCCTTCACCGATACGGCAGTAATCGATCGCTTCCGAAAGATCTTCATTGCCGATATCGACCAGACGGCATCTTTTCTCATACAGACATTTCAATGAAGCGGTATCGATGTCGCAGTAGACACCGATCAGATAGCGGATCTCTCCTTCCTCTTCGTCTCCGTAGATGAATTCGACTCTGCTTTCGATCTTGAGATCTTCATTCTTCTTTCGAAAGAGACTCAGTTCCTCGTCCTGATCCATCAGGATCTCCGAGAAAGCGTCCATCCTGTCGGCTGAAAACAGTTTTGCGAAACTGACAACGGAAAAGTCGATGTCGATGCTTCGTCTGAATACTTTGACCAAGGGCATCCCGTCGACTCTTGCATCAAGCTGACGGAAGCGGAAATAGGCTTCCTCCTCAAAACGCAAGCGCCGTCTGATCTCTTCCCTGGTGATGAAACAGGAAGAGAGAAACTGCTTCTCGAAACTGTCGGGATCTGTCTTTTCGATCCTGTCACAGAGTTCTTCGTAGAGTCTTTTCTCCTGTTTCCGGTCATAATGAAAAACAGTGCCGAAAGGCGATAAGATTGGAATCATTGTTTTTTTACCTCCGGGTTCTTACAGCTCCATCATATAAAAAACATATCGTTTCCGATATGTTCAGATGAAGACTGTGATCAGTTCATGTCCAGCAGATCGATACCGGAGGCATCAGCCCATTGAGAAGGATCCTGATCATCACTGCGGGTCGAAAGCGTTCCGTTCAGCTGTTTCTGTATGCTTGCGGCCCTGACGAAACAGAACTGTTTCATGGCTTCATAGCCCTTCTCAAACTGTTTGGTCGTAAAGAAGGCAGTCGGATCTTTTTCCACATAGGAGGTATCAAAAAGATACTGTTCGTAATCGGATATCGTTTCCTGTTTCTTCTCTTCTTCCTTCTTTCCGCATCCGGAAAGGATCAGCAGCAGTGTCATGATAACCAGGCAGATTTTTGTTTTCATAAGGCTCACCGTATCTTTATGTTTTATTATACCCGAATATGTAACAACAAAAACGGATCCGCTTCCGTTAGCCCATCGGTTACAATAAGGATGAAGAAACAGAATGATCAGGATCAGATCCGCAAAGAAAGAAGACTTCAGAGAGATACAGCTGATCAATCAGCTCAACTCTTCCCATCCCGACAAGCCGCAGAATGAGAAAGAATTCTGTCTTTATCTTTATACCGGCTATTATATGAAATTTGAAACGGAAAACTGCTTTGTTGCAGTCGATGACGATAATGATAAGATCGCCGGATACATCCTGGCCGCAGCAGACTGTGACGATTATCTTTCGCAGATCGAAAACGACTATCACGCAGAAGCGATCAAACTGGGATTTGAACAGAGGTTCCTGGAAGAGATCCGCACCTATGAAAAATACAAGGCGGAATACCCTGCCCATTTCCACATTGATGTCAAACCCGGATATCAGCGCAAAGGCATCGGTTCCATGCTGCTGGATGCTCAGATCGCAAACCTGAAAGACCGGGGTGTCAGGGGACTGATGCTGAGCGTCGGAAAGAATAAAAGATCAGGCAACCGTTTCTATGAGAAAAACGGATTCCCGATCATCGATGAAAACGAAGACTCCTATATCAGGGGAAAGAAACTGTAAGGGATGATATAAAAAAGGTTTGCCGGATACCGCAAGCCTTTTTCTATATTAGTCTTTTCTGATTAATACCGCAGATCCTGCAGGCAGATATTGTTCAAACGCCGCAGAAGCGATGATCATCTTTCCTTTGATTTCGTATTTCTTTTCTGACAGATTCAGGATCAGCTGATACTTTCCTCTGTCAAAGAAGAAGACCCTGTTTTTCTCAGAGATATCCACATGAGGATCGGAAAGATCCCTGATCTTCTTTCGCAAGGCGATCAGCCGGCAGATGAAGTGATAGAGAGAATCCTCATCTTCTTTCGCCTGCTTCACTGAAACAGTATTCTTCGGATCAAACGGAAGATAAGGATCCTTGCCCATGGTGAAGCCGTGATACGGTTTTCTCTCATCCCAGATCATGGGAGTCCTGGTACCTGTGCGCTGATAGCCTCCGTCTTTGGAAGGAAGATCGGATGTCTTCATCGCAATCTCGTCTCCGTACAGGACAAAGGGGATGCCCGGGAGGCAGAACAGGAACATGTAGAACACTTTCAGTTCATCCTGATCCAGATAATTGGCGATGCGCCAGGTGTCGTGGTTACCGGAGATCAGAGCCAGATAAGCCTTCTGTTTCTCTGCCTCTTCAAAACGCTGTCTCATGTCTTTCAGGGTGAAGGCAACGTCATTGTTTCCATGGATCACGGAAATGCCTCTTGTCGATGCATCGCTGCGGAAGAAGCGGTGATAGAAATTGTCCCAATGATCCAGTACGAAGTCGGAATCAAAACCCGCCTCAAAGGAGCGCTTCGGGTCAGACCATTCACTCACCAGGAAAACATCGGGATATTCTTTTCTGATCCTTGCGAAGATCCACTTCCAGACGGTAACGGTGGCCGATCTTTCATCGTCGTTTTTCACCAAGGAATCCGCCATATCCACACGGAAGCCATCGGCACCCTTGTCCAGCCAGAAGCGCATGACTTTCAGCATATACTCTCTGGCCTTGTAGGTCCTCTTGTCTTTGTAGGACATCTGCCATTCAGGATGATCGATCCTGTTGAATCCGTAATTGAAAGCCGGCTGATGGCCGAAGAAATTCACCATGTAGCAGCCATGCCGGTCAAACATGCCCGAGATCAGGTTGTTTCCCTTGTCCCAGGGATTGTCGTTCCAGATGAAGAGATCGCTGTATTCATTCCTTTCCGCCTTCGCGCTTTTTAGGAAATCGGGATTACTTAGGGCGGCATGTCCGGCCACCAGATCAAGGATGATCCTGATATCTTTCTGATGTGCCTTCTGACACAGTTTTGTAAAATCCTCCATCGTGCCGAAACGGGGATCGACATCGAAAAAATCCTCCACATCATAGCCACCGTCCTTGAACGGAGAGACGTAGAAGGGATTGAGCCATACCGCATTGAAGCCCATCTCCTGTATATGATCCAGTCTTGAGATGATGCCTTTCAGATCGCCGATGCCGTCATTGTTGCTGTCGGCAAAAGAAGTCGGATAGATCTCATAGACGATCAGATCCCTGAATTTACGCTTGCTCATGATGATACCCCCGTCAGTGAAAAACAGGTCTGTGACCTGTCATTTCAGTTTGTCATATTTGACGCTGCTGCCCCTTGCCTTGTCAACAGGATACTTCAGCGCATTCTTGTCCATCTTGCGGTCTGTGATCTCAATCAGATCGACACCCAGTGCTTCACTCAGATCCAGCAGATAGGTGTAGACATCAGCCATCTCTTCGCATACCGCTTCCTTGTCAAAGTCTTCGCTCCATTGAAAACACTCCAGCAGCTCTCCGGCTTCGATGGCGATCGATTTGGCAAGATTCTGTGGAGAATGGAACTGCATCCAGTCCCGTTCTTCATTGAAGTCATGGATCTTCTGTTTCAATTGTTTGAGATCTGTCATATTATTTCCCCTGATGTACAACGATCTGCGTGAACGGGATCTCGATCTTTTCTTTCTCAAAACCTTCCTTGATCAGAAGCTTGAGTTCTCTTTCCGCCTTCCAGTGCATCATCGGCACCGTCTCGACACGGATCGTCAGATTGACGCTGCTGTCACCGAAACTGCCGATGCCAAGAACCTGCGGTTCATTCACCAGGATCTCCTGATTTTCATCATAATACTTCCTGCAGATCTTCTGCAGTACGGCCATGACTTTTCTGGTATCCGCATCATAGGCTGTCGGGATCGACATGAAAGTCACGATATTGTTTCTTGAATAATTGACCACGTCTGTGATCGAACCGTTGGGGATGATGATCTTCTTGCCCCTGCTGGAAAGATAGGTGACTCTAAGGGCGATCGAAGTGACCGTTCCTTCATATTCGCCGATCTTGACATAGTCGCCGACATAGAACTGTCTTTCAAACAGGATGAACATGCCCGCCAGGATGTCCTTGATGATGGATTGTGCACCGAAGGAGATAATAAGTCCGCCGACTCCGGCAGCGACCACTGCCGAGGAGATCTCATCGGACATGCCGATCTGGGCCAGACACAGGATGATCGCGATCAGATAGACCACATAGCGGGCCACCGAATGAAAGACCGTCATCGACGTCTTCACTTCCTGAGCCTTCACGCTGTCGGAGATCTTTCCTGCCTTTTTCATCGCTCTTGCGGTGAAGGTGGAGACGATGTTCATGAGCAGTTTCGCCAGCAGCAGGATGATCGCGATGCAGATGATGTTGACGATTATCGATAAGAGGTCGGCCTTGGCCTGTTCCAGTAAATCATTCAGCCATTTCATAGTTCCATTATAATCCTTTCAGCCCTTCAGCAGTTTCCGGTATAGACGTAATTGAGATTTTCCCTGGCGACTTCAGCCAGCTCATAGACCTTCCTTACATCAGTCGCGTCCCGATCCGTCATATGGAAACGCGGAAAGAAACGCGATACGTGAAGGACGATGTCCTTTCCGATCACGTTGCCGTCTTTGTCCTTGAGTTTTGATACCCACTCTGACAGCTGTTTCATTTCTTCTTGCGTATCGTTTTCACCGGGTACGATCAGTGTGGTCAGCTCCACATGACAATACTTCACGGCTTCCTCAATGAAGTCCATGACCATCTTCCGGTTTCCTTTCAGTATATCTTCATAATAATGATCGCTGAAACCCTTGAGGTCGATGTTCATCGCATCGATATAGGGGATGATCTCATGCAGGATCTGTAGTTCAGCTGTGCCGTTTGAGACCAGGACGTTCTTCATGCCCGCCTCATGAACGAGCTTTGCGCAGTCTCTCACGAACTCATAACCGATCAGCGGCTCATTATAGGTGTAGGCGATGCCGATATTGCC
>JAEEGI010018305.1_pt1 | contig 14251 bp, 12 predicted proteins | sample 8958751 | NCBI WGS metagenome assembly JAEEGI01 (sample SAMN16246545, study PRJNA631951) | gut metagenome | biome: gut microbiome; feature: rumen; material: KS-attached | host: Bos | place: Iran: Karaj | collected 2018-10
GTACGCGATCGAGTTGCGGACCTGCTCAAAGGCTCTGCCCGCCGAGAACATGGCGAACGAGGAGGCAAAGACGGTGTAGCCCGTGGTCGCAAGACCGGCAGCGACGCCCATCATGTTGCTTTCCGCGATACCGCAGTCAATGAATTTGTCGGGGTATTCCTTCTTGAACACGCCGGTTTTGGTTGCTTTGGCAAGGTCGGCGTCGAGTACAAGGATGTCATCGCGCTGACCGAGCGCTTTGAGCGCGTTGCCGTAGGCGTCTCTTGTTGCACATTTGATCACATCAGCCATAATTACGCCTCCAATCCGGCAAGAGCCGCGTCAAGTTCAGCCATTGCCTGTTCATACTGTTCCGCGTTCGGCGCGCTGCCGTGCCAGTCGCACTTGTCTTCCATGAAGGAAACGCCCTTGCCCTTGATCGTTTTGGCAATGATGCAGGTCGGCTTGCCCTTGCAATCTTTCGCGGCGGTGAACGCGGCGTCGATCTGGTCGAAATCGTGTCCGTCGATCGAGATCACGTTCCAACCGAAGGCGGCGAACTTTTTGTCGATCGGGCACGGCGAGTTCACTTCATCGAGTGAACCGTCGATCTGCAGATTGTTCCAGTCCACAATAGCGACGAGGTTGTCAAGCTTGCGGTTGCCTGCAAACATCGCGGCTTCCCAGACCTGCCCTTCCTCGATCTCGCCGTCGCCGAGCGGACAATAGACGCGGAACGCCTTCCCCTGCAGCTTGGCGCCGAGCGCCATACCGACGGCAGTGGAAATGCCCTGACCGAGCGAACCGGTGCTCATGTCCACGCCCGGGGTGTACTTCATGGACGGATGTCCCTGCAGCATGGAATCCGGCTGGCGCAGCGTCGCGATATGCTCCCACGGGAAATAGCCCTTAAGCGCAAGCGCGGCGTAGAGCGCTGGGGCGGTGTGACCCTTCGACAGCACGAAGCGGTCGCGGTCTGCCCACTGCGGCTTCTGCGGATCCACGTTCATCTCATGGAAATACAGATAAGCGACGATATCCGCGATGGAAAGTGAGCCGCCGGGGTGACCGCTCTTTGCGTGACCGGTACCTTCGATCACGCCCTTGCGGATCTTGACGGCAATTTTCTGCAGTTCAAGCTTTGTTTTCGTATCCATATAATTCCTCCTTACTCTATACATGCGCGGCGGTCATGTGTCCGTCGCGTAATGTTCAATCAGATAGTCGATCAGATCGGCGACCGCGCCGCGATCGCAGTGGCAGGTCACAAGCTTGACGATCTCCTTGATCTTTTTCGGCGCCTGTCCGCAACACGCGGGCACAGCGACCGCTTTCAGCATTTCCCAATCGTTGAAGTAATCGCCGATCGCCGCCGTATGCGCAGGGTCGATCCCGAGCAGTTCAGCGACCTTCATCACGGCGACGCCCTTGTTCGTCCCCTTGCCGACGACCTCGAACGAAGCGACGGACGAGCGCATGAGGTTTGCGGTCTCGCCGTTGTTGCGCGCTGTCACATACGCCTGCACCTTATTGATTGCCGGGGTCGGACCGGTGAAGATGGCTTTGCACCAGTCGCCGGACGGCAGATCGTCGATATTGCGGTAATACTTGCGTTCGAGCCGGCTGGACAGCGCGAGGATCCACGCGCCGGGACCCGGCCGCACCATACGCACCTGTGTTGCAGTCACAATCTGCACGCGAACGGAAGAGAACTTTTTGGCGGCGTCGCGGATAATCTGCTCCGTTTCGACGTCCACACAGTGCTTCCATAGGATCTGTTCATTCTTATAATCATATACGCCGGCGCCGTTCAAAAATACGGCGTAACCGGAATTGAGATGCAGCTTTTCAAAATGTCTGCGCATCGAAGCGATGGAACGGCCGGACGCCAATATCATGGTGCCGCCGTAGTCATATACAAAGCGCCGGATGGCGTTGCGGTTGCGCGAAGGCAGATGACGGCGCTTGTCGTTCAGCGTGCCGTCGATATCCGACGCAAGGAGCCACCCGGACAAAGACTGTGGTTTACTCATCTTGTAACCCCCTTAAAAACGAGGTGAAATACGCGGGCAGTTCGCTGTCGATCTCGATTCTCTGCCGCGTACGGGGATGTTTGAAGCCGATATGTCCCGCGTGCAGACACTGTCCGCCGAGGGATGTGATCACCTTTTTCGGGCCGTAAACGGGGTCGCCTGCCACGGGATGTCCGATATAAGCCATGTGGACCCGGATCTGATGGGTACGCCCGGTTTCGAGCTGCACCCGCAGGTGGGTGAAATCACGATAGGTATGCGTCACGAAGAAATGCGTGACGGCGTTTTTGCTGTTTTTCTGCGTGACCGCCATCTTTTTGCGGTCGGTGGGATGCCGTCCGATCGGCGCGTCGACCGTACCGGAATCGGTCTGAAAACGGCCGTAAACGACCGTCTGATACTCCCGCGAGAACGAATGTCCCGCGATCTGTTCGGCGAGCGCAAGGTGGGCAAAATCGTTCTTCGCCACGATCAGCAACCCGCTCGTGTCCTTGTCGATCCGGTGGACGATTCCGGGACGGATCACGCCGTTGATGCCGGACAGTGAGCCTTTGCAGTGATACAACAGCGCGTTGACCAGCGTCCCGTCCGGATTGCCCGGCGCGGGGTGGACGACCATGCCCTTCGGCTTGTTGACGACCAGCAGATCGTCATCCTCGTAGCGGATATCCAGCGGGATATTCTGCGGGAGCACGTCCAGTTCCTTGTTCTGCGGGATCTGTACCAAAATCTTGTCGCCGGCGCGCAGCTTGTAGTTTTTCGTCACGGCGATCCCGCCGATCTGCACGGCGCCGTCTTCCATGATTTTCTGCACGGCGGAGCGCGTCATTTCCGGGATCCGGTCGCACAGAAACCGGTCGATCCGCTCCCCTGCCTGCGACGCGTCAACGGTAAAGATAAATGCGTCAACCATGAGCTTCTTCCTTCTTGCGGCGGCTGTCGCGTATCAGCTCGTACAGCTCGTAAAAGATGATCAGAAACGCGCCGACCGTGATCAGACAGTCCGCGAAGTTGAAAATATAGAACTTCACGAACAGCACTTCGATATAATCCACAACAAAGCCGCGGAAGATCCGGTCCAGTAAATTGCCGAGCCCGCCGGCAAGAATACCGGCGAGGCAGCAATAGACCAATCCGAATCGGATCTTTTTCGAAAACACGAGATACAGCAATACAGCAAACACTGCAAGCGCCAAGACAGCCATCAGCGTTGTTTTTCCCTGCAGCAGCCCCATCATGGCGCCGTCATTTTCCGTGTAATGCAGCTGGAGCACACGCGGGATCAGAACCAGCGGCGCGCCGTCGCGCAGCTTTTCCGTCACAATATACTTGATCAGCTGATCGGCGCCGGTCAGCGCCAGCACGGAAAGCAGGGTGAAAAACGGGAGCATAAATCGCCTCTTAGTCGTTATCGTCGTCAAAAATGTCAAATGTCTTCGTCAGACGGAATTTGAACGGATCGTGCGGCGCATCGTCGTCATCATCGTCTTCTTCGTCTTCGTCATCGTCCGCGTCGTCTTCTTCGTCCGCTTCTTCTTCATCGAACGGCAAAGTGTCCTCTTCGGGCTCCGTCTCGATCTCCTCGAAGTCATACGCCGGCGCGTCTTCAATTTCTTCCGTCGCTTCGGCGTTTTCTTCTTCGGCGTCCGCGTCCACGATGAGTTCTGTTTTCGGCTCATCGACCTGTGGCTCGTACGGATGGTACACCGGCATCTCCGGCGCAACAGGCAGATCAAACAGCGACGGCTGCGGTTCCTCTGCCGCTTCGGGTTCCACGTCCTTGATGATGGAAGAGATCTGTGCGATCAGGTCGTCCTTGTCGGTGAACGAGGGCGTTTCCGCTTCCGGTTCTGCTTCGACCGGCGCTTCTTCCGGCGCGGGTGCTTCTTCCGGTTCCGGTTCAGCGACTGCTTCCTGTTCCGTGTCCGGTTCGGCTTCCGCTTCTGCTTCAAAGTCTTCTTTCAGTTCGAACACGGGCGCCGTCTCTTCATTTGCTTCCATCTGCGGAATCTCGGTCTCCGCCGCAAGATCGGCGACGGCATAGCCGTTCAGGTCGATGCCTTCGATCAGCGGGAGCAGCTGCGAAAGCATCTGCAATGCGGACTCTTTGAACGAGAGAATCTCATTGCGCGTCGTTTCGATCTCCACGTTCGCGCGCTCGATGATCTCCTCAGTCTTCTCTTTCGCAACTTTCGCATCCTTATAGGCTGCGCCGACGATCGTGGCCGCCTTTTCGTTCGCGTCGGCGATCAGCGCGTTCGCCTGATCATTGATCTGCACCATGTAAGCGTCGCTCTGTGCTTTCACTTCCGCCATCACACGGGCAAGTTCCTGCTCGGAACGGGCATAGTTTGCGTCGGCAGCCTCCTGTTTCTCACGCGCGTAGGCGTCCGCTTTGGACTGCGATTCATCCAGAATGGCTTTCGCCTCTTCTTTCGCGTCGTCCACAATCGTCTTCGCATCCTGGTTTGCGGTCAGCATCGTCTCATCCGCAACAGCCTGCGCCTTCACGAGCGCGGTCGCGATCGCGTTTTTGCCGGCGTTGTATTCGTCAATGATCGACGAAAGCGACGCAAACTTCTTTTTCATCATCGTGTTTTCGCTCATTAGCTCAGTAAAGCTGACATAAACCTGCTGCATGAACGCGTCAACGTCTGCCGAACGGTATGCGCCTCTGCCGGCAGTGGGGAAGGTCTGCATCTTAATCTGATTCAATGAAAGCATGGTTCTTTCCTCCTAACGTCCTGTCTGTTAAACGCAAATCAACCGAAAAACGGCGTGGGATCAACCTGGCTGAAGAAATCACCGGAAAGCTCCGCCGCTTCTGGTACAACCAGATAGATATGATCCGAGATGCTTTCGATCTTGGAATTACAAACGTATTTTACGCCGTCCAGAAAATCGAGCGCACGGCGTTCTTCCTTGTTTTCCAGCTTGGAAAGATCGCAGATCGTCACGATGCCGCGGTCGATCATGCAGTCGGCGACATTGCGCGAGTCGTTCATATCCTCGAGCACAAACAGCGCAACCTTCAGCTTCTGCGAAGGTTTCATGTCGTTCATGCTATAGATATTGCCGGCGCTCTTTTTGCTCTTCGCTGCGCCGGCGTCAGCCTGACTGCCGCTCGCGCCGTAAGGCTGATAGGCGGACGCCTGGTACTGACCTGCGCCGTAGGGCTGGTAAGAAGGCGCATTGGCGGATTCCGGACGGGCAGCTCTCGGCTGCTTCGGCGCGGGCGCCTGGACGGGCTCTTCGATCGGCTCTTCCTCTTCATCCAGATACTCGTCGTCGTAGTAATCGTCCTCGTCCGTTACCGTAAACGCGTTTTTCAGGTTTTCCTTGATGTTTTTGAAAAAGTTTTCCTTCATGATCTCTATCCTCTGCTTTCTTTTGAATTTGCTTAATATAATCTGGGGCCGAATATCGACGAGCCGATTCTGACGAGATTGGCGCCGCATTCGATCGCAAGCGCATAGTCTGAAGACATCCCCATAGATAAAATCTGCATACTTATATTATCTATATTTTTACGCCCGATGTCAACAAACATTGCGTGCATTTTTTGAAAATATCCACATAATTTTTCATTTTCGTCACAAATCGGCGGAATTGTCATCAATCCGCGGACCCGGACATGGGGCATTTGCGCCATTTCCGCGAGCAGACCCTCGAGTTCCTCCGGCGGCAGACCAGTTTTGCTTTCCTCCCCCGCGATATTGACTTCGATCAGACAATCCATCGTTTTACCGATTTTTTCACACTGTTTGTCGATCTCCTTCGCGAGTTTGAGACTGTCAACCGACTGGATCATGGACACGTACGGGACGATCTGCCGAACCTTGTTGGTCTGCAGATGCCCGATCAGATGCGCTTCCACATGATCGAGCTTCAGATACGGTTGCTTACCGAGAAATTCCTGCACCTTGTTTTCGCCGATCAGATCGACGCCGCAGGCAATCGCGTGGTTGATAAAGACAGGCTCGACGGTTTTTGTCACCGCCATCAGCCGGATATCCGACCGCGTGCGCCCGCTTTTTTCCGCCGCCTCGCCGATCCGCGCTTCGATAAACCGCAGGTTATCGGCGATCGTTTGCTCACGTTGCGCTGTCGATAACTTTTCCGTCATACAGATTCTTTCCTTTCACGATCACGCGGTCATAGGCGGCAAGGCGCGGCAGATCCGGCGTTTTCTCTTTGTCGATCTCGCCGTCTTCGTTATAGTACACCGCCGGCGCAGCCATCACATGGTTGTCCGCGTAATACAAAATCTTGATTGGTTTGAACACGACGCGTTTACCTGCCAGCACATAGACGCCGGCCAGTCCGTCCTTGTTTTCGACCAGCGCGTCGTTGCTGATCTGGAAGCCCTTATAAGTATTGACGGTGATCTCCGCCTTCTCCTTGCGCAAGCCGGACAGCGCTTCGTTCATCTGCGTACATTTCAGGACGACAGCGACGTTTTTATCCGCGCGGTCCGACACGCTCTGCACGCGCATATCCAGATCGTAGATCCCTTTTTCCGGGAAGCTGACAGAAACCTGATTGCCACGTTTGACAACGCCGACACGGTTTTGCGGGATATAGCAAAGCAGATACCAGGTATGCTGTCCGATGATCTTGCCGTAGGCGCCGGTCACGTCCTCCGGCTTGCTTTGCAGCAGCTCGTCCACCTGTTTCGCCGTCACGGACTCCGTGGCGAGAGACGAGAAGTCAAACTTCGTTTCATAACCGTCCACGCTGCTGACGAAATAGCCGGCGTAGGGTGACAAAATGTCGCTCATATGAACGGACGAGACGTTCAGCGCCTTCTTTTGCTTTTCGTAGCGTTTGAGCAGCTTGGAAAAGTCGAGTTCGCTGCCGGTGGCGATCTGCTTGGTCGTCAGCTTGTAATTGATCTTACGGACGGCTTCGTCCAAAGACGAGAGCTTATTGGAATCGATCAATCGCAGATATTCATGAATCGCAGCGGAGATCTCGGAATTGAGCGCGACCACGTTGACATAACTCAGACTGTCCTGCTCCTGCAGCGTCTTCAGGTAGTCGATCTTGCTCTGCAGCTCCATCGCCTGCCGGTAACTTTGCGCCTGTTCTTCGCTCGCGAACGAAACGGCGATACTGTCGCCGTAGGCAACGCTCGTGCTGTCCGTCACGGTCGGGATATAGGCGCGCCCGTTCTGAATATACAGAATCGACAGCGAATTGCCCGCTTCGTCCGTCCGGTTTTCGTCTCGAACGACAAAACCGCTGACCGAGACAACTTCCTTTTCCTCCGTCTGCGTAATATACTCCGTTTCCACCTTGCCTGCGCCGGAAAAATAGATATCCTGCACGATATAGGCAAGGATGATGACGCCGAAAACGATCAGCATGATCACGACCGTTTTCATGTCTCTGGATAGTTTCTTCATACGGTTTCTCCTTCATTTTTCGGGGTGAGCCCCGTTTCCCGTTCAATGATTGCAAGGCTCTCCCGCATGAGCGCGGGAAAATCCAGCCGGTCGATCATCAGCCAGTGGATCGCTTCGTTGCGGCGGAACCACGTCAGCTGCCGTTTGGCGTAGCGGCGCGTTTCCATTTTCAGTTTATCGAGCGCCTGTTCCAGCGTACAAGCGCCGTCGAAATACGGCTGTAACTCCTTATAGCCGATCGCCTGTTTTGCGGTGCCGGCCGGATACTCACGAAAGAATGCTTCGGCTTCCTTGAGCAGCCCGCAATCTACCATCTGGTCCACGCGGCGGTTGATCCGGTCATATAAACAGGCGCGGTCTTCACTCGCAAGGCCGATCACGCAAAAGCGGTAGGGCGATTCTTCTTCGTGTGACGCTTCGCGCTGGTCGCGCATCGTTTTTCCCGTCGCGTAGTACACCTCGAGCGCGCGGATGATCCGCTTGCGATCGGAAACGTGCAGCGCGGCGGCGGTGTCAGGATCGACTTTTTTCAGCTCTTCGAACAGCGCTTCAATCCCCTCTTCTTCGGCGCGCCTGGTCAAATGATCGCGGTACGACGTGTCGGCGGCGTCGAAGAACGATGTATTATAGAATAAGGTATCGAGATACAAACCGGTTCCGCCGACGAGGACGGGCACCTTGCCGCGCGATAGGACATCGTCGATCGTTTGGCAGCAAAGCGTTTTATATTGCGCGACACTGAACGACGCGGACTGCGGGACAACGCCGATCAGGTGATGCGGCACGCCGAGGGTCTCTTCGGTTGTCGGTTTCGCCGTCGCGATATCCATACCCTCGTACAGCTGCATCGAATCGGCGGAGATCACTTCGCCGTCGAGCGCTTTTGCGAGTGCGGCACCGAGCGACGTTTTTCCGCTTGCGGTCGGGCCGACAACGGCAATCACATTCGGTTTCAACGCCGCACCTCTTTCTTTTCGTTTTATTGGATCCGTCCGAACTGTTTTTCCAGATCGTAACGGCTCATTTCGATCAGCACCGGACGCCCGTGCGGACAGTAGCGCACGTCGTCGTGGTACAGTACCCGTTCGGCGAGCGCCTTGAGCTCCGCCGTCGAGTTCTTGTTGCCTGCCTTGATCGCCGCTTTGCAGGCGGCGGTTTCGTAGATGCGGTTAATCTTCTCCGCCTGAATATCCGTCTTGTGCGACAGAAGGTTTTCGGCGATTTCCAGCACGACGTCCTGCACGTCGTCCGTATCGAGCAGCATCGGGCATTCCCGCACGACCACGCAGTTGTTGCCGAAGTCTTCGATCAAAAAGCCGCAGTCTTCAAACACGGACAGATTCGAAAGGATCACGTTGTATTCTTCCTTGCTCAGTGCGATCTGCACCGGCGTCAGCAGCACCTGCCGCGCGTCTTCTTTTTTGGTTTCTTTGAGCCGGTTGAAAATGATGCGCTCATGCGCGGCGTGCTTGTCGATGATATACAGCTTGCCGTCGTATTCGCACAGAATATATGTTTTGAACGCTTCGCCGATCAGCCGCAGCGGTCTGGGCGCCTCGTGGGCTGTGACCTTGACGGCCGGCGCCGGCTGCACGTCCTGCGCCGGTTCTGCCGGTTTCGCCTGCTGCCGCTGCCGGAACGCGCTGATCACGTCGGGTTCATCCGCTGCAGGTTGGAACGGGTTGCCGGCCGAGGGGGCGGACATCAACGCGCTGCCGACCGTTTTGCGCGGCGGTTCGGGCGCGGGGCGCTGCTGAAGCGGCGGTGATGCCGGCTGCTTCGGTATTTGCTTCGGCGGCTGAGCGCCCTGCCGATAATCGGCGGCAGGCATATTCTTCCAGAAGTCCTGCTTCTTTGTTTTCGGCGGATCGTCGTCTTCCACCATCTGCAGCTGAACGGCGGCAGGCGTCGCTTTCTGCGCGACTTTGGAAAGGTCCGCTTTCGGGCGTGTTTCGTCGGTCTCGATCGCGGAGCGCACGGCGTAATAGACGCAGGCGCCGACACGGCGTTCGTCGGAGAAGCGCACTTCCGTCTTTGCCGGATGGACGTTGACGTCCACCAGCTGCGCCGGTACGCTGATGTGCAGCACGCAAGCAGGGAATTTGCCGATCATGATCGCGTTTTTGAATGCGTTTTCCATCGACGCGGCGATCGCGCGCGAACGGATCGACCGGTTGTTCAAGAAGAAATACTGCATCGACCGCGTGGGTCTTGCGCTGGTCGGGCGGCTGACATAGCCGGTGACCTCCACGCCGTCGAGCGTATAGGAAACGGGCAGCAGACCTTCGGCAAACACACGGCCAAAAACGGAATAGATTACGGAAAGCAGATTGCTGTCTCCCGGGGTAATCAACGTCTGCTTTCCTTCGCGGATAAAGCGGATGCTGATCTCCGGATGGGAAAGAGCGATCCGTTCCACTACGTCGGCGACTGCGTTCGCTTCGCTGACGTCCTTTTTCAAAAACTTCATCCGCGCGGGGGTGTTATAAAACAGGTCGCGCACGACGATCGTCGTGCCGAGCGGACAGCCCGCTGTGTCACAGCGTTCCTGCACCCCGCCAGAGATGGCGTACGCCGTGCCGGTCTCCTCCCCGCTCTGCCGCGTCAGCAGCTCTACGTGGGCGACGGCGGCGACTGAGGCGAGCGCTTCGCCGCGGAAACCGAGCGTCAAAATCGCGTCGAGGTCCTGCGCCGCGTGCAGTTTGCTGGTCGCGTGGGACAAGAACGCCTTCGGGACGTCCTCGCGCGCGATGCCGCAGCCGTTATCCGTCACGCGGATATAGGAGACGCCGCCGTTGCGGATCTCCGCGGTGATCGCGGACGCGCCGGCGTCGATCGCGTTTTCGAGCAGCTCTTTGACGACCGACGCCGGCCGTTCCACCACTTCGCCCGCCGCAATCAGTTCGGCAATATGTTTCGGCAAAACCTGAATGGCTGCCATCGGTCATCCCTCCTTTATAAGGTATCGTGTCTCGCCTGCTGCACAAGCTTATGCAGCAGCGTCAGCGCCTCAAGCGGCGTCAGTGTATCAGTGTCGATGTTCTTCAGTGTATCGAGGATCTCGTCGTCCAGCGAGCCATGCAGACTCAGCTGCAGCGGTTCCTCCTCGTCATCCGGCAGTACGGCCTGTACCGTCGGGTGCAGATGCGGCGTCGCGGTCTCAAGCTCCTGCAAAATCACACGCGCGCGCTGTACCACGGCGTTCGGTACGCCGGCGAGTTTTGCCGCTTCGATGCCGTAGCTGCCGTCGGCGCAGCCGCGGACGATCCGCCGCAAAAACGTCAGCGTGTCGCCGCGCTTTTTGACGGAGATATTATAGTTACGGACGCCCTCCATCTCATTTTCGAGGGCGGTCAGTTCGTGGTAATGGGTGGAAAACAGCGTCTTCGCGCCGATCTTCTTTTTATCTGCAATGTATTCGAGGACGGCGCGCGCGATGCTCATGCCGTCGAAGGTCGAGGTGCCGCGGCCGACTTCGTCGAGAATAATGAGACTGTTCTTGTCTGCGTGGGACAGAATGGACGCCACCTCGCTCATTTCGACCATGAAGGTGGACTGGCCGCTCGCCAGATCGTCCGACGCGCCGACACGCGTATAAATACCGGAGACGATACAGAGGTCCGCGCGTTTCGCGGGCACGAAACAGCCGATCTGCGCCAGCAGGCAGATCAGCGCGACTTGCCGCATATAGGTCGATTTACCCGCCATGTTCGGTCCTGTGATGATCGCGCAGCGGTCGTCGTCACAGTCGAGATAGGTGTCGTTCGGAACAAATGGGCTGTCGCGCAGCGTCTTTTCTACAACGGGGTGCCGCCCCTCGCAGATATCGATCACGCGGTTGTCGTGCATCGTCGGGCAGACATAGTCGTTTTCGGCAGCGACAGTCGCGAACGAACAGAGCACGTCGAGCGTCGCAAGCGCCGTCGCCGTCATCTGCAGACGGTGATACTGCTGCGCAACGGCCTTGCGGATCTGACAGAAGATCTCATATTCCAGCTTGACCGAACGCTCCTGCGCGCCGAGGACCTTGCTTTCGAGGTCCTTCAGCTCCTGCGTGATATAGCGTTCGCAGTTGGCAAGCGTCTGTTTGCGGATATAGTTGTCAGGGACCAGTTCCTTGTAGGAGTTTGTCACTTCGATATAGTAGCCGAACACGCGGTTATAGCCGATCCGCAGCTTCGGGATCCCGGTCTTTTCCTTTTCCGCCGTTTCGATGGCAGTGATGTAGGATTTGCCGTTGCGCTCGATGTCGCGCAGGGAATCGAGTTCCTCGTTGAACCCGTCGCGGATCAGGCCGCCCTCGCGCAGCGAAAACGGCGCTTCCTCGCTGATAGCGTTATCGATCAGCTCCAGCAGATCGTCGAGCAGATCCACCTGCTCATACAACCGCCGCAGCAGCCCGCTCTGGAGCGTGGAAAGCTGCGCTTTGATCATCGGCAGACGCGTAAAGGTCAGTTTCAGCGCGTTGAGATCCTTTGCGTTCGCGGTCTCATAGACGGCGCGCGACACGAGGCGTTCCATATCATACACGCCGGAGAGCGCTTCGACCAGTTCGCCCCGCGCAATTGAAGCCTGCAGCAGTTCCTCCACGGCGTTGTGCCGCTTGAGGATCGGCGCGAGCTGTACCAGCGGTTTTTCGATCCACGCGCGCAGCAGGCGTTTACCCATCGCCGTTTTGGTCTTATCGATCACCCACAAAAGTGAGCCTTTCTTTTCGCGGTTGCGCATCGTTTCGACGAGTTCGAGGTTGCGGCGGGAGGAGAAGTCCAGCTGCATCGCCTGATCGTCGCTGTAAAAACGGATCTCCTGAATGGAACCGAGATCTTTTTTCTGCACGGTCTGCAGATACCGCAGCGCGGCGCCGACGGCGGCGACGGCGGCGGGTGACGCGGGGAGCTCGCTCGCTTGCAGCTTTTCTGAGCCGAACTGCCGCAGACAGGTGTCCATACAGCGCTGCAGATCGAAATCGGCGTCTTCGCCCAGTTCGCACGAAGCCTCCATCCGCGTTGACAAGAACGAAGCGATCGCTTTGTTGTCGGCGCAGGCGCGGTTGAGGAGAATCTCGCTCGGCATATACACGGCGAGCTCGTTCATCAGGCGGTCTTCCTTCTTTTTGCCGGAAAACGCGGTCACGTCGAGCGAGCCGGTGGAGATATCGAGGAAGCACACACCGGCGTCTGAGGCAGTCAGATAGATACAGCAAAGATAGTTGTTGCGGGCGTCGTCGAGCATGCTTGTTTCGATCACGCTGCCCTTGGTGACGATCCGCGTCACTTCGCGGGTCACAAGCCCTTTCGCGAGGGCGGGGTCTTCGGTTTGTTCACAGATGGCGACTTTGTAGCCCTTCTGGACCAGTCGCGCGATATAACCGTCTGCAGAATGGAACGGCACGCCGCACATGGGGGCGCGCTCTTCCAAGCCGCAGCTGCGGCCTGTCAGGGTCAGCTCCAGTTCCTTCGCCGCGATCTTCGCATCGTCAAAGAACATCTCGTAAAAATCGCCGAGACGATAAAACAAGATGGTATCGGCATATTCTTTTTTGATTTCAAGATACTGCCGCATCATCGGCGTCATTTCCGTCATGGCTTTGGTTCGTCCTTTCTTTATTTACAAGCAGAGCTTTTCCTTCGGGTTTAGTGATTGCAGTCTTCGTGGCAGCAACTGCAGTCGCCGCCGCATTCATGCGGTTCAGGTTCGCAGGTCGCCGGGTCGGCGCCGTTGACGCAAAGGCCGAGCAGCTGCATCACATAGTTCATCAGCTCGTCGATGTCGCGGCGGGCGGCTTCGTATTCCTGCATGTGCGCGTTCGCCATGAAGGCGCCGTACACGTCGTTGAACTGCTTTTCAAACGCTTCCATCGCGGCGGCGTCCGGCTCTTCCTTGGCAGCTTCGCGCTGATAATTCATCTGCAGCAGCTGGATCTGGCCCATCAGGTCAAGCAGTTCGGGGTCCTTTTCGTTGGCTTCGCGGGCAGCGGCAAAGCGCAGATAGCGCGGGTCCTGCTGAATCGCGGCGCCGAGGTCTCTTGTGAGTTTGATGACGTCCATTGGAATCGTCCTCCTTCAAAATGAAAATAATATATGATACACAAAGGTATAACGGATGTTAGTCTTTGTCATCAATCAGTTTGCCTTTGAGCACCCAGGTCTTCGGCTCGGTCACTTCGACGGTCCGGAAGGAGCCGATCAGGCTTTTGTCGCCCGGGAACTCGATAATCACGTTGCCTTCCGTCCTGCCGGAGAGGAAGCCCGACTCTTTCGCCGGCTCCTCCACGAGGACGCGGAAGCGCTCCCCTTTCATCGCGGCGGTCCGTCTGCCTGCGATTTGCTCCTGCAGATCGGTCAGCGCCTTGAAGCGGCGGTTCTTTTCTGCGCGGTCGAACGGGTCGGGCAGCGACGCCGCCTTCGTCCCGGGACGCGGTGAAAAGATGAACGTAAACAGCGAAGTGTACTGTACGCGCTCAACCAACGAGAGCGTATCGTCGAATTCTTCCGCCGTCTCACCGGGGAAACCGACGATGATGTCGCTCGTGATCGACAGATCAGGCATTCTTTCGCGCGCATAATCGATCAGCGAAAGGTACTTTTCGCGGTCGTAATGGCGGTTCATCTCGCGCAGGACGCGGTCGTTGCCGGACTGGACCGGGAGATGCAGATGCTTTGCGACCTTACTACACTGCGCCATCGTGTCGAGCAACTCCTTTGTGCAGTCGCGCGGATGGCTCGTCATGAAGCGGATCCAGAAGTCGCCCTCGATATCATTGATCGCGCGCAGCAGCGCCGGAAACTGCACCGACGGATCCTTGTCCTTATTGTAGGAATTGACGTTTTG
>JAEEGI010018306.1_pt1 | contig 14251 bp, 8 predicted proteins | sample 8958751 | NCBI WGS metagenome assembly JAEEGI01 (sample SAMN16246545, study PRJNA631951) | gut metagenome | biome: gut microbiome; feature: rumen; material: KS-attached | host: Bos | place: Iran: Karaj | collected 2018-10
GAGACCGTGCTGGAGAGGGCGCTGCGGAACCGCGCCGACCTGAGGTCGCTTGATCTGCGCAAACAATCGCTGGACGAGGCGCTGAAGGCGGCAAGGGCCGGACACTACCCGCACCTGGACGGCGTGGCGATCTACCGCTGGATCGGCGAGGAACATCCGCTGGAGCGGGAATGGCAGGTGGGGGCCGCGGTCACCCTGCCGCTCTTTACCGGCCTGAGAACCCGTCACGAGGTGCTGGAGGCGCGCGCCAACCGCAAGGCGGAGGAAGCCCGTGAAGACGCGCTGAAACAGGCGATCATCCTGGAGGCGCAGCATGCCTGGCTGAATCTGCACGAGGCGCAGGAACGCATTGGCACCGCGCGGCTGGCGGTACGGCAGGCCAGCGAGAATTTCGATATCGCCCAGGGGCGCTACCGCACCGGCGTTGGCAGCCCGATTGAGGTGACGGACGCGCAGGTGGCCTACGCCGACGCTCGCAATATGCTGACCGGCGCGCTGTACGACTACCAGATCGCGGTGGCCGCCCTGGAGCGGGTGATGGGGCTGCGCTGAGGAATCCTTTTGCCTATGCTTGACATTCTTTTGTTCATTGTGACGGCTGTGCTGCTGTGTTCATGGCTGGTCTACCCGCTGTTTGTGGGGCTGAGGGCCAGATTAGCTCCGAGTTGTCCGCGTTATGACGATGCCTTTGTGCCGGAAGTGACTTTGGTACTCTGCGTCTCCAACGCCGCCGCAGCAATCCGGAAAAAGCTGGAAAATGTGCTGGAGCTGGACTATCCGGCCGAGCGTCTGAAGATCTGGGTGGTCTCCGCCGGATCAAGCGACGAAACCGACAGCATCGTCAGCAGTTTTGCCCGGAGCGGCGTCTTGCTGCTTGCCCAGGATGGACCGGCTGACGAGGCGCTGGCCCTGAACCGCTTGATGGTGGAGGTCACAAGCGAGATAGTTGTTTTTTCGGATGCGGTTTCCCTGCTTGAGCCGCAGGCACTGCGCCGCCTGGTGCGCAATTTTGCCGATCCCCGGGTGGGCTTTGTGACGGGAGTGCCCGGAAATGCCGGCAATCCTGAAGGGCTTTCGGCAGCGGAGCATGGGGCGACGCTGTGGCGCAGGTGGAATGTCCAGCTGCGGAAATGGGAATCCCGCTGCGGTTCGGTGGTGGGGACCGACGGGGCGCTGTGGGGCCTGCGCCGTTTCTTGTATGATCCGCTGAAAACCGGGGAACGCAACGCGATTGTGACGCCGCTTGCGGTTGTGGCCTGCGGTTTTCGCGGTGTGCAGGAGTCGGAGGCGCGTTATGCCGCGCCTGTGTCCAGAAATTCCGCCCAGCTGTTTCAGAATGCTGCGAGGCAGGCCCGGGATTGTCTGGACGGTCTGCTGTACGTTGGACGGGTCGCCAATCCCTTGAGGGTGGGCGGATTTGCCCTGCGTTTTTTGCACCGGCAGGTGAGCGGCTGGCTGGATGCGTTTCTGATTCCGGCGCATTTTCTTCTCCTCCTGTTCGTGGATCGCAGCAGCCTATTTGGGCCGATGTCCTGCACTTTCCTGGGCTTCTATCTGCTGTGGGCACTTGGTGCCTTCTGCGGGTGCTGGTGGTGGGGAGCATCCCCCTGTGCGCTGCTGAACTATCCCTTTTATGCGGGGCTGCGCCGGGTAGCTGCGCTGAAAGGAGTGCTGTTCCGAAGTTGCGGCCCTTCGTTCTGCTGCACAGGTTCCCGGCGGCGCTGCTGGGGGATGGCGGCGCTTGCGGTGCTGCTGGCTGCCGCGGTGTTTCGCTGGGTGTCCTGGTTGGGGATGGGACACGGTCTGCTGCATGTGCTGACCCTGGTGCTGACCGGGCTGCTTGCCTGGCGGATCGCCGCTTATCCTCTGCTGCTGGGGGTGCTTTCCCTGCTGTTTCGGCAGCCGCGGCAAGGGGATGCCAACTTCTTTCCCACGGTGTCGCTGCTGATCTATGCCCACAACGCCGAAGCCTTTATCCGTGCCAAACTGGAAAATGCGCTGAAGCTGGACTACCCCGAGGGCGCACTGAAAATACTGGTGCTTTCCGATGGCTCCACCGACGCCACCGAAGCGATTGCCGGCGAATTTGGGCAGAAGATCTTGCTCCGTGCCGAACGCGACCGGCGTGGCCGGCTCCAGATGCTGGGTGAAACCGTGGAGTCGCTCGACAGCGACATCGTGGTGTTTTCCGATGTGGGGACCTTTCTGGATGCGGGCGCGCTGCGCAAACTGGTGCGGCATTTTGCCGATCCCCGGGTGGGCGCGGTAGCCGGGAAGCTGAAGCTGTACAACGATTCCTTCAACTGGCGTTGGTCCAGCTGCGGTGTGGAAAATCTTGTCCCGGAACTGGAGAGCCGTTGCGGCGGCATGGTGGGCTTCTGCCGTGCGCTCTATGCCGTGCGCCGTGAATCCTATGTCCGGCCGCCGCGGCATGCGGCCCGCGAGGATCTGGCCCTGACGGTCGCTTTGGCCGGGCAAAAACAGCTGGTGGCCTTCGAGAAGGAGGCCCTGGCGCTGTGCGGAATGACGGAAGCGGCTCTCCATGAAAAGCAGGTGCGCTCGGTGGCCGAAGGTATCCGCTCGCTTGGTGCGAAGGCCGGCGTCCCGACCTGCGGGAACGGCTGGCTCTTCTTCAAGTTTGTTTCCCATCAGCTGCTGGGATGGACGGGCGGCGTACTGCTGGCGCTGTTGCTGGTGAGCTTGCTGCTGCTCTTTCTGCCCGGCGGAACGATGGCTTTCTGGGAGGCCTTTCTGCTGGCGCTGATGCTGACATCGGCAGGCATTGCGCTGGTGGCACGCCATTCTTCCAGACTGCGGGCCACGCTGCCGGGGTACTGCATTCTGCGGCTGACCGGTGCCATTCTCGCCTCGCTGCAGGGTTGCCTGAAGGGCTGGAAGGAAGTCGTTTCGGGGGAAGAGAGGCCCCGTTGAACGTCTGTGGCGAAAAAAGGCCCACAAAACGTTCTTTTTGATGTACAAGTTATTTTGACGGGAAGGCCCGGTGTCGTTGGCAGACGCGGGCCTTCTTTAAATTTGATGGAGAAGGGAGAAAACTGGATGGAGCGGGAAACTCCGGATTTTTCCGCGGTTGACGCCATTCTGGATCGTCTGGGGCGGAGCGCGGATCGGGCAGTGCCGGTCTTGCAGGAGGTGCAGCGGCTGTTTCGCCATGTGCCGCCCAAAGTGTTGGCCTATATCGCCTCGGTCAGCGATATGACCGAGACGCAGCTCTACGGCGTGGCCACTTTCTACTCGCAGTTTCGGCTGGAGCCGCGCGGCGAAACCGTGGTGCGGGTTTGTCACGGCACCGCCTGCCATGTGGCCGGGGCGGACGAGGTGACAAAGGCGCTGGAAGAAGGTTTGGGCGTCTCCTGTGGCGCGACTTCGCCGGATGGGAAATATACGCTGGAAAAGGTGGCCTGTCTGGGGTGTTGCTCGTTGGCGCCGGTGGCGACGGTCAACGACGAGGTGCACGGCCGGCTCAACCGTGCGCGCGCCCTTGAGTTGGCGCGGGATTTGGAGGCTTCGTGAAAACCGTCTGGCTGGGCATGAGTTCCTGCAACGTTGCGGCCGGTTCGGGCCAGGTCTGGAAGTGGCTGGAAGAACGGCAGAAAGAAGGAGAATTCCGGCTGTTGCCCACTGGCTGCCTGGGGCTCTGTTACTGCGAACCGCAGCTGCGCCTGCGCGACGACAAAGGCTCGGAGCGACTCTACACCGAAGTGACAATCGAGCGGGTGCAGCGCATTTTCGATGAGGATATTAAGGGTGGAAAGCCGGTTGCCGAGTGGCTTGCCGATGAGGCTGCGCTTGTTGGCGGCCAGCGGCGGGTGGTGCTGGAGCGTTGCGGCCATATCGATCCCGAAGATATTGACGATGCCCTGGCTCACGAGGGCTACCGGGCCCTGAGGATGGTTGTGGAGGCCGGCGATCCGTGCAGGGTGATCGAGGCCATCGAGCATTCCGGTTTGCGTGGACGCGGGGGCGGTGGCTTCCCCACCGGGGCCAAGTGGCGGATGGTGCGTGCCGCAAAGGGTGAGCGCAAGTAGGTCATCTGCAATGCCGACGAGGGGGACCCCGGCGCCTTTATGGATCGCGCGGTGCTGGAAAGCGATCCGCATGCAGTGCTGGAGGGAATTGCCATCGCCGCCTTTGCAACCGGCGCGCAGGAGGCAATCATCTACTGCCGCGCCGAATACCCGCTGGCTCTGCAACGCCTGCGCAAGGCCATCGAACAGGGGAAAGATTACGGTTTCTGGGGACCGCCAGGCACGGAGGCGCTTGTGCGCTGCGATATCCAGATCCGTGAAGGGGCGGGTGCCTTTGTTTGCGGCGAGGAAACCGCTTTGATTGCCTCGCTGGAAGGCCGGCGCGGCATGCCTCGTCCCCGGCCGCCCTTTCCGGCGCAAAGCGGGCTGTTCGGCTGCCCGACGCTCATCAACAACGTGGAAACCTTTGCCAACGTGCCGTGGATTCTCCGCCATGGTGCGTCGGCGTTTGCCGCCTGCGGCACGAAAGGTTCTCCCGGCACCAAGGTGTTTGCGCTGGCGGGCAGCATCCGTCACGGTGGTCTGGTGGAAGTGCCGATGGGGATCACTCTTGAGGAGATTCTTTCGGAGCTGGGCGGAGGTGCCAAAGGTCGGCACCGGATCAAGGCGGTGCAGCTGGGCGGGCCATCGGGCGGCTGCCTGCCGAAAGAGCTTTTCCACACCCGCATTGACTATGACGAGTTGCGTGCGACGGGCGCCATCATGGGCTCTGGCGGAATGGTGGTGTTGGATGACACCTCCTGCATGGTGGATGTGGCACGCTACTTTCTGGATTTTGCCTGTTCGGAATCGTGCGGCAAATGCACTTTCTGCCGGATAGGCACGGTACGGATGCGCGAGATCCTTACCCGCATTTGTGAAGGGCAGGGATGTGAGGCGGATCTGACGCTTCTGGCGGAACTGGCCGGGCAGATCCGTTCCGCGAGCCTCTGCGGGCTGGGGCAGACGGCGCCCAATCCGGTGCTTTCCACGCTGCGCTTTTTTGCCGACGAATACCGTGAGCATGTGCATGAAAAGTTCTGCCGGGCCGGGCGCTGTCGTGCGCTCTGTGCCTTTGCCATTACGCCGGACTGTGTGGGGTGCGGACGCTGTGCAGGGGTCTGCCCGGCGGGCTGTATCAGCGGCGGGCCTTCTTTGCCTCATCGTATCGATCGCACGCGTTGCGTACGCTGCGGCGCCTGCCGGGAGATATGCCCGGTGCAGGCCGTGGCAGTGGTGCGGAATACCTGAAGACTTTTATGTGCTCCCTTTCCTCCTTGTAAGGGGGGAAGGGGTGGGGATGGGGGGAAGATGGCAGGCCATGATCGAGGCTCCCCACCCCCGGCTCCTCCCCCCCCGCAAGCGGAGGGAGGTGGCAATTTTTCTGTGGGAGTTGTCATGACGTTTGTCTCCTTTACGCTGAACGGCCGCCGGCAGGAAGTTCCGGAAGGTACGACCATTCTGGAAGCCGCGCGGGCCGCCGGCATTTTCATTCCGACCTTTTGCTCCGATGAACGTCTGGAGCCCTTTGCCTCCTGCTTCATCTGCGTGGTGGAGATCGCCGGGCGCGGAACGCTGGCGCCTGCCTGCTCGACCGTGGTGCAGGAGGGAATGGATGTGCTTTCCGAATCCGAACGGGTGCTTGCCGCGCGGCGTTTCTGCCTGGAATTGCTGCTTTCGGATCATGTGGGCGACTGCCGAGGGCCATGCACAATGGCCTGCCCGGCCGAAGTCGACATACCGGGTTTTCTTGCGGCGCTGGCCGAGGGCGACAACGCGGCTGCAGTGGAGATCATCCGCCGTACGATGCCCTTCCCGGGAGTTTTGGGACGGGTCTGTACACGGCCCTGTGAAAGAAACTGCCGGCGAAGCAAAGTGGAGGCGCCGGTGGCTATCTGCCAGCTGCACCGCTTTGCGGCGGACGCTGCGCCCGATGCGCCGCTTCCGGTTCGCGCGCCCGCTTCGGGCAGGAGGGTTGCGGTTGTGGGCGCAGGCCCGGCCGGTCTTTCCGCCGCCTGGTATCTGCAGCTTCTGGGACATGACTGTACGATTTTTGACGAACATGAGCAGGCGGGCGGCATGTTGCGCTACGGTATTCCGGCCTACCGTTTGCCGCCACAGGTCATGGCCCGTGAGGCGGTACAGGTGGAACGTCTGGGCGCGCATTTCCGCTTTGGCGTCCGGGTGGGGCGCGATATTGCCTTTGAGGATCTGCAGCACGATTACGATGCAGTTTTTTTTGGCCTGGGCGCGCAGCGGGCGAAGCCTCTGAAGATTGCTGGCGAGGATCTGGAGGGCGTCCGGGCGGGAGTTGATTTTTTGAAAACAGTGGCGCGTGGCGAAAAGGTGGCGGTTGGCTCGCGCGTGCTGGTGGTGGGCGGCGGCAATACCGCGGTGGACGCCGCGCGGGTGGCGCGCCGTCTGGGCGCCTCCTCCGTAACGCTGCTCTACCGCCGCAGCCGCAGGGAGATGCCGGCCTGGGAGGAGGAGGTCCGCGCCGCCGAAGACGAGGGCGTGACGCTTGCGGAGCTGGAGGCGCCGCTGTGGCTGGAGCGGAATAGGGATGGAGCGTTGGAGGTGACCTGCATCGCCATGCGCCTGAGCGAGCCGGATGCCTCGGGACGAAGCCGGCCGGAACCCATCCCGGGAAGCGAGCATGTTCGTAAGGCCGATCTGGTGGTGACGGCTCTGGGGCAGGAGGTGGAGCCGGAGGGGCTTGATGGAATGTTGCAGCGTGGCCTGCTGCTTGCCGATCCGCACACGGGGCAGACCGTGCGGGAAGGCGTTTTTGCCGGGGGCGACTGTGTCAGCGACGCGCGGCTTGCGGTGGAGGCAGTGGCCGCCGGGCGGCGCGTGGCCTACGCGATGGATCGCTGGCTGCGCAGCGGGCGGGCGGAAGATGACGCTTCGCAGGGCTACGATCACCAGATGGACGATGAGGCGGCTTCCGCAGCGGCTGCCGGAATCGCAAAACAAGGACGGGCGGTGATGCCGGAAATCCCCCTGCAGGAGCGCTGCGGCGGTTTTGCCGAAGTGGAGAAGGGCTTCTCCCCCAAAAGCGCGCAGGCGGAAGCCGCACGTTGCCTGAAATGCGCGTGTTCGGCCGCTTCCGACTGCCGGCTGAGGGAATATGCGGCGCTTTTCGGGGCGCGGCAGGAGCGTTTTGCTGGCGCGCATCGTTCTTACGAACATGACGCCAGCCATGCTCAGGTTGTCCATGATCGGCACAAGTGCATTCAGTGCGGGCTCTGCGTACGGCTTGCGGAGAGAGCCGGCACGCCGGTGCTGGGCTTTGCCGGACGTGGTTTCAAGGCAAGGGTAATGCCTGCGCTGGATCGTCCGCTTGCAGATGTCGCCGCAGGAGCGGATCTGGAGTTGTTGGTGGCGGCCTGCCCGGTGGGAGCGCTGGTGTCTGTTTCAAAGGATGATTTTGAACCGGCGACTTGAAAAAAATAACTCATCACTTTAATGGAGAGCGATTGCCATGGCGGAGGATCTGAACAACAGACTGTACGGCTTTCATTTGAAATCGAGCTATCAGGGTCATCATGTCGGCGGATCCGATCGACTGGGCTCCTACGACGAGATCAAGGACATCGCCCGCGATATGATCGACAAGCTGGCGCTGGGCGGGCGCAATGTGGCGGACGAGATTGTCCTGAAAATTGAAACCTTGAATCATTTCGACGTCTCGACCGCCCGGTTGCCGGACATGATGACGGTGAGCGCCGGTTCCTGGAGAGACAGCCGCAAGACCGCCCGCAAGATTCTGCTGGATGCGGGTGTCACTGCCGAAGCTTTCGATGCGGGGCTTGCGCTTTTGACGGCCAGCTGCGCTCAGGGCGCGGTCAGCCTGCATGGCGCCATACTGCTGGATGCGGTAACCGGTGCGCGGCTGGACCAGCAGGAAAACGGCATCTGGATCGGTCGCTTTGACATGACCGACCGGGTGCGGCAGGAGGTGGAGCGGGAGTTCTATGGCGATCCTTTGAGGGTGCAGGAGTGGCTGGTTTCATCGGCCAAGGTGCTGGCGATGCCGGGGCTGGCCGCCGAGATGCTGCTTTCCAGCGATGCGACCGATCGCGGCGGCATGGTCGCGACGCCCGAACTGGGCGTGGTTTACTTCCCCCAGCTGCGTTCCCGTGAAAGCGAGGTGGGCGGGAGAGTGCTGTTTGTGCGCCCGACCGGCTTCGATCTGGAAAAGGTAACGCGCTATCTGGAAAGTTCGGTGCTTTTAATCGATGCCATGGGGAAAATTCGTTGAGCGGGAACGGGAAAAGGTAACGCCGTATGAAGGATGCACTGCTTCCCGAGACGTTGTTCGCCGATTACCGGGCTCTTTTGACGCAGCTGGACGCTTTCAGTGCCCGGATCCGGGCGCGCTACGGCGATCACATGCGGTGCCGCCGAGGTTGCGCCGATTGTTGCCAGCATTTGAGCCTTTCCGCTGTGGAGGGCGTATTCATTCAGCAGGCTCTTCGTGCCCTGCCGCCGCATGAGCAGGAAGATCTGCTTCATCATGCGGCACATTCCGGCGAAGATGTCTGTCCATTGCTGCGGGAGGACATCTGTCTGCTGTATGCGGCGCGTCCTGTCATCTGCCGCACCCACGGCCTGCCGCTTCTCTATCAAACCGAGGATGGCCCGCAGGTGAGCTGCTGCCCGCATAATCTTGCGGCGTTTTCCTCGGAGTCTCTTCCCGGGACGGATGTGCTCAACATGGAAGTGGTGAATACCATGCTGGCCGCCATTGATGAGGTGTTTACGCGTAAGTGTCCATCCGGAACGCCAAAGGGGCGCCGTTTGTTGCGTGACTGGCTTGTAAACTAAAAGCGGAGGAAAAAATAATGCGGGGCAAAAGTTGCAGTACTTTTGCCCCGTTGCTTTGGTACGAATCGGAATGCATCTGTGAAGCGGCGGTTTTTAATTGCTCTGCCGCTGGTAGCGGATATTGCCGACAAGCAGCGTATCGCCCATGAGCTGGAACGGTGTGGCATAGGCTGCGCGGCCGCTTGGCTGTGTTTCGATTTGGTTGCCCACGATCCGGAATGTACCGCTTTCGTTGATCTGGTTGTTCCGTCTCAGCTGATACTGGCTGCCGCTGAAGATGAGCAGCATCGAAGGATCGGTGCTGGAACGCCAGATGCCATTGATGCTGTTTGTGGCCTGCGCCGGGAAGGTATTGCCGCCTGCCCTGCGCTGGTAGACATTTTTATTATTGATAATCAGTTGATTCCCCTGAATCTGGCAGGGATTGTCATAGGCCTGTTTTCCCTGCGGTTGGGCGTACAGCCGCTGGCCATCGAACCTGAAAGTGCCGGTTTCAATGGTCTGATTGCCGGCGCTCATGCGGTAGCGGTCTCTTTCAAAGGTGAGGGTGACGGTCATGCCCTTCACGGATGTATCCCAGCTGCCTTGGATCTGCTCTTCTGGATTGAATGCCTGCGTTTGTCCCTGCCCCTGCCGTTGGTAGGCGGTTTCGCCGATGATCAGCGTATCGTTTCCCTGGAATGTGCAGTACTCCTCATAGGCTTCCCCATTGTCCGGTTGCGCATAAAAACGATTCCCTTCCAGACGGAAGGAACCGGCCTCGTAAAGCTGGCCGTTGATGGTGTTCTCGTAGCGATTTCCCCGGAATATCAATTCGGCCCTGTTGCCGTTGGAGGCTTGCACCGCCCAGACGCCCTGCAGGCGTGAAATGTCCTGGGAAGGCGCGGGTGTTGTTCCGGCTCCGGTACGGGTGCAGGGCGCTCCATCCAGGGAAAGCGTTTCCTGCTGGCGGGTGTAGGGCATGGTCACAACCTGGCCGTTGCGGTTTTCGAGGCGCAACGTGTTCTTCTCCGCCCGGAAAGTGCCGCTCTGGGGATTCTGGCCGGGAACCGAGATCTGGAAGCTGTCACCCTGGAATGCAAAGGTGGCGACGCTCTTGGGGAAACGGCAGCTCCACTGACCCTGGAGCCAGAGATGGTCGGGGCTTTGGGCGGTACTGTTGTTGCCCGGGAAGAAGGGCGGATAGTCGGCAGCCTTGGCCTGGCCTCCGAAAGGAGCGGTTTGCAAGCGCGCCGCGCTTGCCGCAGCGGTGAGAACCAGCACCCCGGCAGCTGCCAGGATGGCAATGCGAGAAAGGGAAGTACGCATAGATTTCTCCTTGGGTAAAAAAGAAATACTTTCTAATCCTGCGCCTCTTTGAAGGTGGCCTTTTCGAAATAGGACCACGGCATGGAAGAGGCAAACAACGGTCCCTGGCCGATAATGTGCTCTCCAGTCTCCTTGAGAAAGGAAACCTGTTGCTCGGAGCTTACACCGCTGACAACAGTTTTCAGCCCCAGTTTTCCCAAAAGAGCGATGACATGGCGGGTGAAGTCCTGATTGGTCGTTTGAGCGTCCAGATACTGGCCGTCCAGCCGGACATAATCAAAGAGCATGCTGTCTTTGGGCAGCGTCAGTATTGCGCCCGACAGACCATTAAGTCCCAGTTTAAAACCGGTATCCCGGAGCTTTCCCAGTTTGTCACGAATCTCCGGGAAGTTGGCGGCATCTGCAGCTTTCATTTCCAGTTCCAGCAACCGGGGAGGAATGTCCAGCTGCTGGAGCAGTGTCATCAGTTTTTTGAGGAAGTTTTCCTTGTAAAAGTGCAGAAGTGCCAGATTGACGGCTATGGGCACCGGTTTCCAGTTCCGGTCAAGCCAGCGGCGCAGGCAGTAGCAGGCCTGTTCCCAGGTGTACTCATCGATCTGGGCAATGAAACCGTTTTTTTCGAAAAGCGGCATGAACTCTTCTGCCGGCACTGCCCCGCGGGATGGATGCAGCCAGTGAATCGTTGCCTCGGCATCGGTGGTTTGGCCGTTGGTGATATCGACACGTGCCTGCAAGCCCATGATGAACTGCCCGCTGCGTAACGCTTCGTGCATGTCGTTTTCGATCTGGCGGGTGCGGAGCGTTTTGTCGCGTAACTCTGTTGAGTAAAATACCCATGGAGTACTCGGGCTTTGCTGTTGTTGCGCAAAACGCAGCGCCGTCGCCGCCTGTTCACAGATACTTGCAGTGTCCATCAGCGGGTTGTCCACGGTGCAGATGCCGAACTTGGCGGTTATTCTGCAGGGGAGAGGGTACTTGGCCAACTCTTCCGAAATTTCATTGATCAGCTGAATACAGTCGTACTTGTCGAAATCGACACACATCCCTAAAGAAGAACCTTCAAGACGGCCGCAGATGCCATGACCGCGGGTTTTCTTCATCGCCATTTCGGCAACTTCGCGCAATAGACGGTCACCCTCCTGGATGCCATAAAGATCGTTGATGTTTTTTAGGCGGTCGATGCTGAATATGATGAGGTGATGGCGAATATCCGGTTTTGTGCGCAGTATTTCCGACATCCGGCGATGAAAGGTCGGTTCGTTGCAGATGTTGGTTTTGGGATCGACCTGTGCCTGATAGTGCAAATTTCTTAGTATCTGCACGGCGTTGTCCACATCGTTGATGGTGCCGACAAACCGTTCTGTGTGCCCCTGCGGGTCATGAATGGCGGTGATGGTGATTTTGCACCACATGTAGCCGCTCTCATCGCGTTTTTTCAGACGGATGCAGGTGCTTTCGTGGTCGCACTTTTTGCTCAGTGCGGCGAGAAAATCATTGAAGATGGGGAGATCGTTCTCGTGAATAACGTGATCCTTGCTCCACACGGTCAGAATATTGCGTGTGCCGTCATAGTCGCCGGCGAATCGTTGAGGAATTTCCGGTGAAAGGATGCACTCGTTGTTGTCACGATTCCATTCGAATACCATGATGCCGGTTTGTTCCACGATGGTGCGGTAACATTCATCGGCCAGATGATGGTCTTCCAGTCCCTCGTTATGCTTGGAAAGACCCTCGTTTTTTGTCTGCTCCTCGATGTCTCTGAGCAGTACCAGCAGGCTTTCGTCGCCGGAATGCTCGGGCGGCAAAGGCAGGAAGGTAAGCGAGTTCCGGTGAAAATTTCCGTCAGTCCCAAGCTTGCGGAATTCGGAGGTGGTATATTCGATATTTTGGGTGAACAGTTTGCGTAATGTTTCCCTATTGATGAGCGTACGCAGCTGTTCCCGGTCATCGGGGTGAAATTTTTCGGCGATAATTTGCGGAAAGGTTTCTTCGAGCTTTCCCTCCATCGGCTGCGTGACATCCTTGTCGTGAATCTGATGGACTGTGCGGTAACGGTTGCCGGTGAGGTCGAGTTCGAATATCTCGTCGTAAATAATGCGCAGCGCCTGATTGTAGCGTAGGGCCAACCGGTATGGCTCCCGGGCTTTTGTCCGGGCTTTTGTCCGGGAAACGGCGCGATGATTGCTGCTGTCATCCGTATCGGTAGCGCTGGGGCCGTCATAGATTTCGAAACGGTTCCGGCCGTTGTGCTTGGCGCGGTAGAGAGCGGTATCCGCTTGCTGAAAGAGCGTTTCGTAGGCAATGGGAACCTGGACATGGGTGATGCCGATGCTCAGGGTTATTGTAACGTCTGTTGAGTCGGAAACATGTACGGTCAGAGCGCTTGAGAGCAGTTCACGCGCTTTGTTTTTGACGATGTTGATGTCGTCAATCTTGGGAAGATAGACGTGGAATTCGTCTCCCCCCACCCGGCCGATGATATCCTCGTTGCGAAAGGTTTGGCGAAGATGGTTGGCGATTTCGATGATGACACTGTCGCCGGCGGAATGGCCGTAGGTATCGTTAATGCTTTTGATGTTGTCGCCGTCAATCATCATCAGCACGCAGTGATCTCCGGGGGCAAGTTGCTTGAGCGAGGCTCGGATCTCGTCTTCCGTTGTCGTTTTGTTCAACAGGCCGGTCATGGAGTCGTGCCTGGAGCGACTCAGCAGGTTCTCCCGTTCACGTTTCTGGTTGTCAATATCTTTGAGCAGACCTACGGCACGGGTTGGTATTGCGCTGTTCTCCTGCAGGAGTGACCAGCGCAACGAAAACCAGCGCATGGATCCGTCGGCGATTTTGGCGATGCCTTCCAGCGGGTCGGTTTTGCGGGTATCAATACCGGGCAGCAGGAGCTTTTTGAATTGGGTCTCCAGACTGTCAAGGGGAAATTCGCGGTTGCGTAAATCGTGCAGGAAATGGGGGATGATGGCAGGACGCCCGAAAGTTGTTTCGTAAGGTTCCCCGAAGTACATGGTGTCTTCGGCGCAGTCATATTCGAAGAAGATGCTGATGGTGTCGTCCAGTGCGATTTTGTAGCGTAAACGCTCTTCCCGGGCCTGACGGCGCAGCTGTTCCATGATACTGGTGTCGGTGACGATCAGGTGGTAAAATTGCGGTGCTTTTCGGCTGTTCCCCTTGATAAACAGGACGGAAAGAGAGGAGGAACCGGTAAAATCCTTGGCATCAATGCTGACACGCTGCGGCATGTTTTTCAGCCGCTTCCGGATAAGGCCGATCTCTTCCTCCGAAAAGGCGTCACATAACGATCGCCTGCTCATGGCTTTGGGCAGAATTGCCTTGAAATTGCCATCGGCGGCGATGATGGAGAGCTGCGGATCGACGATGACAATCGCCATTCCAGTGATGATGTTGTCGTTTTGATGCTGTTTGTCCATAGGCCGCCCACTTCTCCGCACATTGTTTTGGTGAAGACCTTTTTCCTTTTTTCCTGGACTATTTGGAAAATTCAGGAAATTTTCTTTAATTTTTTCTTTTTTCCTTTTCTAGCCGTAACTGTGCAGACTTGCCGCAATCCGGTTGACGCCCAGCCAGCAGAACAGAAGAACGCCCAATCCGAACAGGGTCAGCAGGGCAAGCGTTTTGCCGCGTTGCCCCGTGCCCAGAATGGCCGCGTAGATCGACCAGACGGTCAGGCACCAGATTTCCTTGGGATCCCAGCTCCAGTAGGCGCCCCAAGCCTCTTTTGCCCACAGGGCGCCGCTCGCCATGCCAAGGCTCAGCATGAACAGCCCACAGGCGATGGCCTGCCGGATCCGTTTTTCCAGCCTCTGCGCATCCGGAAAAGCACCATTTCTCCACCGCCCATCGCCCAGATGGACAAGTGCCAGCAGAGAGGCAACAATCAGCGCCGCATAGCCTCCAAGGCATGAAAAAACATGCCAAATCAGCCACGGACTCTGTGGCGCCGAAGAGTTCGCTGGTACCTGCAAGGCGGCCAACAGCAACACAAAGGTCACCGCTGCGGCCAGAAGAGCCAGCAACGCGCTGCGGAAGTATATCCCCAGAATTCCGCACGAAACAAGCAG
>JAEEGI010018308.1_pt1 | contig 14249 bp, 9 predicted proteins | sample 8958751 | NCBI WGS metagenome assembly JAEEGI01 (sample SAMN16246545, study PRJNA631951) | gut metagenome | biome: gut microbiome; feature: rumen; material: KS-attached | host: Bos | place: Iran: Karaj | collected 2018-10
TTGATCTCGTCCTTCATCTGCTCGGGCGTCATGAAGATATGCGCGTCGTCCTGGGTGAAGCAGCGCACGCGGAACAGGCCGCGCAGCGCTCCGGAAAGCTCATGCCGGTGTACGAGACCGAGCTCGCCGCAGCGCAGGGGCAGATCGCGGTAGGAATGCGGTTCGTTCGCATAGACGAGCATGCCGCCCGGACAGTTCATCGGCTTGATCGCGAAATCCTCGTCGTCGATGACCGTGGTGTACATGTTCTCCTTATAGTGCTCCCAGTGTCCGCTGCGCTCCCAGAGGGTGCGGCGCAGGATGATCGGTGTCGAGACCTCGACGTAGCCGTAGCGCTTATGCACCTCGCGCCAGTACTCGATCAGGGTGTTGCGAAGCTGCATGCCCTTCGGCAGGAAGAACGGGAAGCCCGGACCTTCGTCCAGTAGCAGGAACAGACCGAGGTCCTTGCCGAGCTTTCTGTGGTCGCGCTTCTTGGCTTCCTCGATGCGGGTGATATACGCGTCGAGGTCCGCCTTCTTTTCGAACGCGGTCGCATAGATGCGCTGCAGCATCTTGTTCTTCTCCGAGCCGCGCCAGTACGCGCCCGCGACGCTCATGAGCTTGATGTTCTTGACCTTGCCGGTCGAAGCAACGTGCGGGCCGGCGCACAGGTCGACAAACTCGCCCTGACGGTAGAAGCTGATCGCCTCGCCCTCGGGCAGATCCTCGATGAGCTCGACCTTGTAGGGCTCGTCCTTTTCCTTCATGAACGCGATCGCCTCCTCGCGCGGGAGCTCGAAGCGCTCCAGCTTGTGGTTCTCGTTGACGATGCGGTCCATCTCCTTCTCGATCTTTTTGAGATCTTCGGGTGTGAACGGGTTCGGCGCGTCGAAGTCGTAATAGAAGCCGTCCGCGATCGCGGGACCGATGGCAAGCTTGACCTCCGGCCACAGACGCTTGACCGCCTGCGCCAGAATGTGCGAGCCGGTATGCCGGTACGCCCAGCGTCCGTCCTCGTCCGCAAACGTCAGAAGCCTGAGTTCGCAGTCCTCGTTGATCGGACGGAACGCGTCCGCGCGCTCGCCGTTGATTGCGCAGCAGAGCGTCGCCTTTTTGAGACCGTTCGAAATCGCGCCCGCGATGTCCAGTGCGGTCATGCCGTTCTCGAATTCGCGTTTCGAGCCGTCCGGGAATGTAATGATCATGATGATATCCTCCTCTTTCGAAAATCAAAAAAGCGCCCCTCGTACAAGGGACGCCGTGGTTTGCGTGGTTCCACCCTATTTGGTGCTCTGTTTGCTGTATCGGGCAATCCCGCTCTGATCCTCCGGCGGTCTTCACGCTGTGCTTCGTGCGACGCTTTCACCGTCCGTCGCTCGCTTTCCGAAGCCGGTAAGCGCTACTGCTTCCGGAATCGCCTCAAAGATAGAAACATTATACCACAAGACTTCGGTTTGTCAATCATTATTTACAACTCCGAAAATTGACAGTATTCGACAGCTGTGTTATCATTTTCCATATGGGAAAGAAGAAGAAAAAACGTTATGTCGTCAAAGCGCCGGTGCAGTTTCTGGCTGTGATCGGCATCGTCGTGCTGCTTGCGCTCGGCGCGGTGATCTGGCTTTTGTCCTGCACCTGCGGGGCGACGCGCGTCGAACCGGAAGCGGAAGCGACGCCCTCTCCCTCGCCGACCGCCGCCGTGACCGCGGTCCCGACCGCGACGCCCGAACCCACGTGGGAGGAACAGCGCCTCGCTTCGATCGAGCACTACGTGCGCGCCTACGGCAACTGTCCCGACGAGGCGGCGATTCAGGCGCGCATGGCGACCATGACGATCGATCCCGATCGGAAGATGGTGGCGTTCACCTTCGACGACGGTCCGCGCGACGACATCACCGACTGGATCCTCGACGTGTGCGAGCAGTACGGCGTACGCGCGACGTTCTTCATCAAGGGCGACAACATCGCCTCCCACGAGGAGCAGCTGATGCGCATGCTGTCGCTCGGCTGCGAGATCGGCAACCACACCTGGATGCACACGAATGTGGAGGAGCTCTCCGCCTCCGAGATGCGCGAGGAGATCGGCAAGGTCAACGACGCGATCTATGACCGCTTCGGCTACCGGATCAAGCTGTTTCGCCCGCCCTACATCAAGTACGGCGACAAGGGCAGCGAAACGCGCAACACGCTGATCGCGCTGATGAACGAATGGGATATGGCGGTGATCAACCACACGCGCAGCACGCACGACACCTACGACAAATATACCGCGGACATGATCTATCAGCGCGGCGTACAGGAGACCGACGAGCTCGGCAAAGGGCTGGACGGTTCGATCATCCTCTGCCACGACAAGACGAAAAAGACGGCGGACGCGTTTGCCATGATCGTGCCGGAGCTTCTTGAGCGCGGGTATCAGTTCGTGACCGTCTCGGAGCTGCTGCACTACTCCGAAGACGGCTTCCACGCCGGCTGGATCTATTCGTCGGCGAAATAGGAAACTGCATATCAAAGCGATGCCGAAAAACAAACGGTCCCATGTCCGGGACCGTTTTTTATTTGACCGGTTTGCGCGAAAGCCGCAGCGTGACGATGAACGCCGTGTAGGTGCTGCCGTCGCTTGTGCAGCGGATGCTGCCGCCCATCGATTCGATGCGGTTTTTGACGATCGAAAGTCCCAGTCCGTAGCTGCCCTCCGAATGCGTGCGCGCCTTGTCGGCGCGGTAGAACCGCTCGAAGATCAGTTCGCGCTCCTCGACACCGAGCCCGACGCCCTCGTTGCGCACCGAGATGACCGCGTGCGACCAGCTCTTTTTGACGCGTACGTACACATCGCGTCCGACGGGCGTATACTTGCCCGCGTTCTCCAGAAGCGACAGCATGACCTGCTTGAACAGCGCTTCGTCCGCGCGCACGTACAGATCGTCCTCGATCCAGGTGTGCAGAACGATGCCGCGCTCGTAAAGCGGTTCCTCGCACAGCAGCGCACATTCGGTGACGGCGTCGCTCAATGCGAAGACATCGGCTTTTCTGCGCTTCGCCGCGCTGTTCTCGATGCGCGCGGATTCGAGCATCCGCGTGATCAAAAGCTTCATGCGCTGCGCCTCGTTGAGGATCATCGAAAAGCGCTTTTCGGTCTCCTCCGCCTGTTCGCCCGCGCCGAGCTCCGCGTTCGACAGGATGACCGAAAGCGGCGTCTTGATCTCGTGCGAGGCGTCCTCGACGAAGCGTTCCTGATTCGCCCACGCGCGTTCCGCAGGCCGCAGCTGCCGGATCTCCAGCGTCTTCAGCACCAGAAACAGCGCGCCGCAAATCACAAGATGGATCAAAACGGCGCTCATGGCGATGCGCCAGAACAGCGACCGGTAGCCCGCGAAGTCGACCGCGGCGATGCGGATGGGAATGCTCGTGCGGTCCACGGTGTAGCAAAGCGTTACATCCCGCAGCACGTTGACCTGCCTGGGACCTTTCAGCATTTCGCCGGTATAGAACTCGATTTCCTGTTCGCTCCAGCCGGATCGCTCGCCGTACAGGAACACAATCGAATCCCCCGGTCGCAGTTCCGTCGCCTCCGGATCCGGCGTCGCCTGCCGGATCTCCGCAAGATACGCGGGCTGCCGCGAACGGACCGTGCCGGTCTGCGTCTCCGAAAGTTGCTGAAGGTCATGCAGCGTGAACCGGACGCTTCTGCGCATATAGATCTCGAGCGACAGGAGGCAGATCAAAACGAGGATCAGCAGAAAAACGCATGCCCAAAGGTATGCGTTCCAGAGAAAGCGACGGTGCAGTTTGCGAATCATGCCTTCTGTTCCTGCAGCTTATAGCCGAATTTGCGCAGCGTCTCGATCTGCGTGTTCGTATGCAGAAAGCGGAGCTTCTTGCGCAGAAACGAGATGTAAACCTCGACGTTGTTGTCCTCCGCCTCGGACTCGATGCCCCATGCGTTGTGCAGGATCTGTTCCTTCGACACGACGACGTTGCCGTTCGTCATAAAGAGGTGCATGATCGAAAACTCCTTCTTGCCGAGCCGGATCGTGCGGTCCCCGCAGGAGAGCTCGCACGTCGATTTGTTGAGCACGAGATCGCCGAACGCAAGCGTATCCATCACGACTTCGCCGTGCCGGCGCGTCAGCGCGCGCACGCACGCCAGCAGCTCCTGCATCTCGAACGGCTTGGTCAGATAGTAGTCCGCGCCGAGATCGAGTCCGTGCACATAGTCCTCCACGCTCGAACGCGCCGTCAGCACGAGGATCGGCGTGTCGTTGTTTTCGTTCCGAAGCTGCTCCACGATCGTGAAGCCGTTGACCTTCGGCAGCATGATGTCCAAAATGATGAGATCGTAGGCTCCCTCTCTGGCGTACTTCAGCCCTTTTTCCCCGTCCAGACAGATGTCGCTGTCGAAACGGTTGGTTTTCAGCATCTGCTGCAGCGTTTCCGCCAGGTTCCGTTCATCTTCCACGATGAGCACGCGCATTTGTTTCTCCCCCTATTCGGTGTCCGTTGATCCGGTGTGTCACGGTTCGCGCCTCAAAGGACGCATTTTGTTTCGTATCCTCCGCGATTCCCGTTCGCCGCGGGAATCGCGGAAGCAATGTGTCAAACCCGTTCGACCGACAGGGTGATTCTGTCGCCGTTCAGGTCCCATTCCTTGGTGTAGCCGAAGACGCCCTCCTCGGCGCGCTCGGCAAGCGTGTCCGCCAGAATGCCGTCCGCGTACTTCGTGAGGATCGCCGCCGTCTTGGCGCCGTTCGCATAGCCGATGCGGATGTGGTCCGCGACCTCGAACCCGGCTTCCTTGCGCATCGTCTGAATCTTCGAGACGAGCTCGCGCACAACGCCCTCCTCGATGAGCTCCGGCGTCAGGTTCGTGTCGAGCACGACCGTCACGCCGCCGCCCTGTTCGGAGACGAGCCCTTCCTTCTGCTGTGTCGAAACGAGCACGTCGTCCGGCGAAAGCACCGCCTCGGTGCCGTCGACCTCGAAGGTATAGTCTTTGCCCGCGTGGTGCGTGCGCACGATCGCGTCGCCGTTTGCGGCAAGGTGCGCGCTGATCTTTCCGAGCAGTTTTCCGTAGCGCGGTCCCAGCGTGCGGAGCTGCGGCTTGACCTTATAGCTCATCAGGTCGTCGGCGTTCGCGATGAACGCGATCTCCTTGACGTTGAGCTCTTCGCGCACGATCTTTGCCGCGCGTTCCGAAAGCGCTTCGCCCTGCACGTACATCTTCTGCAGCGGCTGACGCGTCTTCTGCGCCGCGGTGTTTCTCGCGCTTCTGCCGACGGTGACGATGTTGAGGACCTTCTTCATCTCGTCCTCCAGCGCCTCGTCGATGAACGATGCATCGATCGTCGGATAGTCGTTGAGATGCACGGAGATCGGCGCGTCCGGATCGACGCTGCGGACGATGTTCTGGTAGATCGCCTCGGTCATGAACGGCAAAAACGGCGCGGTCAGCAGCGCGACCGTCTTCAATACGGTGTACAGCGTCATATACGCCGCTTCCTTGTCGTCGGTCATCTCCGGTCCCCAGTAGCGGTCGCGGCAGCGGCGCACGTACCAGTTCGAAAGTTCATCCGCAAAGTCGATCAGCTCTCTGCCCGCCTCGGTGATGTGCAGCGCTTCGAGATTGCCGTCCACGCGCGCGGTCAGCGTCTGCAGCCGCGAAAGGATCCAGCGATCCATCAGCGAGAGGTTCTCCTTCTTGAGCGTGTGCTCGGTCGGGTTGAAGCCGTCGATGTCGGCGTAGAGCACATAGAACGCGTAGGTGTTCCAGAGCGTCGCCATGAACTTGCGCTGATATTCGCTGACCGCCTCGCCCGAGAAGCGCGACGGCAGCCACGGCGCGCTCGCCGTGTAGAAGTACCAGCGGACCGCGTCGGCGCCCTGTTTTTCGAGCACGTCCGCAGGCGCGATGACGTTGCCGATGTGCTTGGACATCTTCTTGCCGTCCTTGTCGCAGACAAGTCCGAGCACCACGCAGTTCTCGAACGGCGTCCGGTCGAAGAGGCAGGTCGCCACCGCCATCAGCGTATAGAACCAGCCGCGCGTCTGATCGACCGCCTCGGAAATGAAGTCGGCGGGATAGCGGCGCTCGAACTCCTCTTTGTTTTCGAAGGGATAGTGCCACTGCGCAAACGGCATGGAGCCGGAATCGAACCAGCAGTCGATGACGACCGGTTCGCGCTTCATGATCTTTCCGCACTTCGGGCAGACGACCTCGACCGCGTCGATGTAGGGCTTGTGCAGCTCGATGTCGTCCGGGCAGTTGCGGCTCATGGCTTTGAGCTCGGCGCGGCTTCCGATCACGTGGACGTGACCGCAGTCGCACATCCACACCGGCAGCGGCGTGCCCCAGTAGCGCTCGCGCGAGATGCCCCAGTCGATGACGTTCTCGAGGAAGTTGCCCATGCGGCCCTCGCCGATCGTCTCGGGGATCCAGTTGACCGCCTTGTTGAAGGAGATCAGCTTGTCCTTGACCGCGGTCATCTTGATGAACCAGCTTTCGCGGGCGTAGTAGATCAACGGCGTGTCGCAGCGCCAGCAGAACGGATAGCTGTGCTCGAACGGCAGCGCCGCAAACAGCTTGCCGCTCTCCTTCAAAGCTTCGAGGATCGGCTTGTCCGCGTCCTTGACGAACAGACCGTCCCACGGCGTGCCGCCGCACATATGGCCGGAGGTGTTGACGAGCTGCAGGAACGGCAGATCCCAGACCTTGCCGACGCGGTTGTCGTCCTCGCCGAACGCCGGCGCGATGTGGACGACGCCGGTGCCGTCGGTCAGCGTAACGTAATCGTCCGCCACGATGCGGTACGGCTTCTTGCCGCGGAAGTTCACCGGAAGGTCGAACAGCGGTTCGTACTCGGTGCCGATCAGCGATTCGCCGGAGAAGGTTTCGACGATCTTTGCGCCCTCGCCGAGCACCGACGAAACGAGCGCTTCCGCCATGATATAGGTCTTGCCCTCCGAAACGACCTTGCAGTACGTCTCGTGCGCGTTGACGCACAGCGCGACGTTCGAAGGCAGCGTCCAGGGCGTGGTCGTCCACGCAAGGATCGCCGTGCCGCTGCCGTCCTTCAAATAGAAGCGCGCGATGCACGAAACTTCCTTGACGTCGTGATAGCCCTGCGCGACCTCGTGGCTCGAAAGCGCCGTGCCGCAGCGCGGGCAGTACGGGACGATCTTGTGCCCCTTATAGAGCAGTCCCTTTTCGTGGATCGTCTTTAACGCCCACCACTCGGACTCGATATAGTCATCCTTATAGGTGACGTACGGATTGTCCATGTCGCACCAGAAGCCGACGCGGTCGGACATCTCGCGCCACTGGGATTCATACTTCCACACGGACTGCTTGCACGCCTTGATGAACGGTTCGACGCCGTACGCCTCGATCTGCTCCTTGCCGTCGAGCCCGAGCGATTTTTCGACTTCGAGTTCGACCGGAAGCCCGTGCGTATCCCAGCCCGCTTTGCGCAGCACGTCGTAGCCCTTCATGGTCTTGTAGCGCGGGATCAGGTCCTTGATGCTTCTGGTCAGGACGTGCCCGATATGCGGCTTTCCGTTCGCCGTGGGCGGTCCGTCGAAGAACGTGAACGCGGGGCAGCCCTTGCGCCACTCGACGCTCTTTTCAAAGACGCGGTTTTCCTTCCAAAATGCCAGCGTTTCCTTCTCGCGGGAAACAAAGTCCATGTCTGTCGATACTTTCCTGTACATCTTTTCCTCCAAAAAAACAATTGCTCCGTCCGTTCCAAGGACGAAGCTCGTTCGCGGTACCACCTCGGTTGACAGAGTTCCCCCCTGTCCGCTCGATCCCCTTAACGCGGGAGACGGGAGCGGCTACGCAGACCTGTCCTTCGCCGTTCCACTCGCGGGTGATTTTCACGCAGGTTCCGCCGCCGCCTTGCACCGGACGCGGCTCGCTTCGGACTTTGCCCGCGCTACTCTTCCCGTTCAACGATTTCAAGTCATTATACCCGAAATGTTTTGGTTTGTAAAGCCCCGATTTTTACCTGTTTTTCGACCGTTTTCAGCCCTTCCGGATCGCCTCGATGCGCTGCGCGAGCGTCGGATGCGAATAGGTGAGCGCAACGAGCGCCGGCGACGGCGCAAGGTCGCCGAAGTTCTGCCGCGCAAGCTTTTTCAGCGCCGAGATCAGCGCTTCGCCATAGCCTTCCCTGACCGCGTGCGCGTCGGCGCGGTATTCGGCACGGCGCGAAAACCAGTTGGTCAGAAGCCCGAACAGCGGCGCGATCAAAGCAAACTCCGCGCTCATGATGAGAACGACCGCAAAGCCGTAGTTGATCTCCGAAAAGCCGAATGCGGCAAACAGCGCGGGCGAACGCAGCGTGAAATAGGCAAGCGTGCCGAGAATCAGCATCTGCAAAAACGTCAGCAGCTGATTCTTCAGCGTGTCCTTATGCAGACCGTGCCCCAGTTCGTGCGCAAACACCGCAACGATCTCGTCGGGCGTCATGGTCTCGACGAGCGTATCGTACAGCACGATCGTCTTCATCCGTCCGAAGCCCGCAAAGTACGCGTTCGCCTTGGTCGAGCGGCGCGAGGCGTCCATAACGTTGATCGCGCGGACGCGATAGCCGTTGCGCTCCAGCAGCACGGTGAGTTTTTCTCTGAGTTCGCCGTCCTCAAGCGGCTTGAACTTGTTGAAGATCCGGCTGAAGAACGGAAACAGGAACACGATGAACAGGATGAACAGCGTGGAAAATCCCGCAAACACGAGGATCAGCCAGTCGCCGAACGAGCGGTGCAGCCCCATCAGCATCGACGAAAGCCCGAGCATCAGCAAAAACTGCAGCACGAGCTCCTTGATGCGGTCGGCAGCGAACGTGCCGCGCGTTGTGCGGTTGAAGCCGTAGCGGCCCTCGATCCGCATGGTGTCGTAATACTGAAACGGGATCGACACGAGCGACGCAAGCGTCGAAAGCAGGACCACCGCAAACAGCTGCATCCAGGTATTCTTCGAAAACAGCCCCGCAAACGCGGCATAGAGATTCAGAATCAGCAGCAAGAGTTCGACGACAAACGACGCCGTCCCCTGCAGCATGCCGAGCCGGCTCTTTTCCGCGCTGTACGCAAGACGTTTGCGATAGGTTTCTTCGTCATAGACGTCGCTGACGCACGCCGGGATCGGATTGTCCTTGGAGCGCTGCGTAAGCCTGTGCACAAACAGCTCGTAGAGCCACACGACGGTGACGACTGCGACGACCGCGATTTTCCATGCCATTGGTTTGCCCCCTCTGTCCCGGTCTCAGCCTTCCTTGATCAGCTTTTCGAGGAACTTGATCGTGGTGATGTTGTCCTTCGTCTTCGGATACATCGCGGCGAGCTCGTCTGCGGTGACCTTGCCCGTCGGCTTGTACCACTTGTACTGCTTGTAGAACTTATAGTAATTGCTTGTGTCGCTGAACTTGTGTCCGCCGCGCGCGAACATCTCGTTTCGCGCATAACCCAGCAGCTGCAGCAGCGTCTTGTCCTTCGTCTGCGGAATGTTCCACAGCTCGTCGTACGAAAGCTTTTCGTTGAGGCTCTTCTCCATCACAAGCCCGTCCTTGTCGAACGGCGACTTGTTCTTGTTTTCGTCGAAGACCATGCTGCCGCCTTCGAGCGTGTGGATCTTGTATTCCTTGAGGTCCTCGGTGCTCTTCGCCTTGCCGCGATCGGTCACGGCTTCCAGATGCACGTCGCCCGCCTTGTAGCCGGTCTCGCTCTCGACGTCATAGACGTCCGCAATCAGGTATTCCGTGCCCTTCGACGTCGTGATCGTATAGACGATGCGGAACACGTTCGCATGCTCGGTCTCATCGTTTCCGACCGCGAAGTAGTTGTACTTGACCTCGCTGCTTTCGAGGCTGCTCCCGTAGCGCGCTTCCTTCGCCGCGCGGATCGCCTTTCGAAGATCGGTCTGGTCGAACCCGTACAGCGTGTCGATCGCGTCGTCGCTGCGCTCCGCCTCTTTGGTCGGTTCGGGCGTGTTTTGCTCGGGCTCGTCGGTCGGCGCGGGCGTGTCCTCCGGCTCCTCCGGCGTCTCCTCCGGCTCCTCCGGCGGCTGCGTTTCGGGCGCCGCCGTCTCGTACGGCTTCGGCGTCTCCACCGTGCCGAGGTGCGCCTCCATCTCCGCCTCCGTCCACGTCCAGCTCGTACCGACGATCTGCACGCCCGCCGCGGCGAGGTCCTCGTTGATCGTGGACAGCGTGCTCGTCGCCTGCAGCAGATACCCGCCGTCCTGCGCGGTGCAGGCGATACCGAGGCTGCGCATGGCGCGCGCGCCCGGATCGGTCGCGGGATCCGCCGTTTCGGAAACGTTCGCTTCGCGCATCAGCCGCGCAAGGTCCAGCGCCGCCGTAAAGGCGCCGTCCGCCTCACGCTTGGTGCGGATGTAGTCCGCGTATTTGAACTGCTTCACCGCCGGACGGGCTTCATTGAGCTTTGCCGCAAGCTGCTCCTTCGTCCACGTCCACTGCGTGTTGATCAGCTTGATGCCGCCCTTCTTCAGCGTTTCGTTGAAGTGCGCGTCCGTCGAGGTGCTGATGGTTTCGAGCGCATACGCGCCGTTGTGCTCCGAAGCGCGCACGCCGAGCGTTTTCAGCGCCGCGATCTCCGGATAGTTCGCCTGCTCCGATGCCGGCGGATCGATCAGATGCTCGGAAAAGATCATCCGGTCGACGTCGAGCGAGAACGTGTAGCCGCCCTGTCCGTCGCTTTTCACGTCCACGTAGTTCGGAATGCTGATGCGCTGCAGATTGCGCTCCATCATGAAGTGCGCCCCGATGATGATCCCGCAGATGACCAGGACCAGTGCGGTGCCGAGACCGCCGATCAGCCGTTTGATCGCTTGATTCGACATACCGTTCCCTCCCCTCAGACGCGCTTGCCGCAGAAGTTGCAGAACGCGGAATCCGCGTCGATGATCTCTCCGCAGTAGATGCAGCGCTTCTTCTGGATCGTCGCCGCGCCCGCCTCCGGATCGGGCTCCGGTTCGGGCTCGGGATCGGGTTCCGGTTCGGGCTCGGGCTCGGGTTCCGGTTCGGGATCGGGCTCCGGCTCGGGCTCGGGTTCCGGTTCCGGCTCGGGCTCGGGCTCCGGTTCGGGTTCCGGCTCGGGCTCGGGCTCGGGTTCGGGCTCAGGCTCGGGTTCTTCCGCGCGCTGCCGGATCGGGATCACGGGCTCCGGCTGTTCCGGCTCCTCATCCTCGTCCGCAAACAGGTCGGGCGCCTCGTCCTCCTCGCTGTCGCCCGCAAAGAGCGCTTTGCGCTGCTTGCGCTTGATCTCGGGGGACCAGCTTTCGTCCGCTTCCTGCGCGCGTTCGGCGGGCACGGTTTCCTCCTCGAGGAATTCCTCGTCGTCCGCGTCCTCGAACATGTCGTGCTTCTTGCGCGCGCCGTCGTCACGGAACGCCACGATCGCGATCGTCATGATCACGAACGAAAGGATGCAGCCGATGCCGAGCACCAGCGCGGGAAAGCCCGTGCTGCGGAACAGCTGATAGATCGAACGTCCGGTGAACGTCAGGTCCAGGCGCATCGCGATCAGCGCGAGCAGCCCGTAAAGCAGTGTTGTGACCCCGAAGGTCGCAAGGATGGTACGAATCGTTTTCATACATGCCTCCTATTTCTCGATCAAGGATTGAATTTCACGCAGCAGACGGATGTTCTGCCGCTCCGTTTCCGTCATCAGGCCGCTGAGGTCCGGCTCGCGTGCCTGATACCATTTGTACGACTTGTAGTGCGCGTCGAATTCGCGTTCCGTTTTGGGATCGAACGCCGTGTAGTAGCGCGCGTAGATTTCCTTTCTGGCATAGCGCAGCAGATTTGCAAGCGAGTGCCCCTCCACCGCGGTCAGCTTCCAGATCATGTCCTCCGTCAGCGCGTCGTAGGTCGGCGACCAGTAAACGCCGTTCGCCATGCGGTAGCTCGTCGGACAGTCGGGAAAACGCACGAAGCCGTTCTGGTCGAAGCCGTTCTTGCCGCTCACCTTGACGCCGCCGCCGGAAAGCCGCGTCACGCTGCCGTTGCTCGAGATGTGCCTGCTCTCCTCCTCGCTGCCGCACATCGAAACGTCGATCTGCCCGTAGCCGATCTCGCCGTTGAACCGGTACAGGTCGTAGAGGTCGACCGTGAACCAGATCGTGATCGGCTCCTGCCCGTCCTCCGGCTTGTACGTCGCCGTGTAGCTTGCGCGGTAGAGGTTGTGATGCACGCCTCCCGTATATACTATAAACACCACTTGTGTCTTAGTTGTATCAAAATTGTTTCCAAATACCTCGTTACAGGTAAAATCTCGCTCATTTTGTACCGCTTCGCACACAATTCGCAGATTCAGGCCGTTTCCGTCCTCGTCGAGCAGCGACGTCAGAAACCCGTCCTGCACCGACGGCGCCGGACTTGCGGACGTGTTCGGCGTTTCCGCAGGCGTCGGAACCGGCGTCGGCGTCTCGCCCTCCACAAAGCCCTTGATCTGCTGTTCCCAGCTCAACGCCTTGAACGCGATCCCGTAGCGGCGCAGCGTGTCCGTGTCCGCGTCGATCGTCACGCGCATGCGGTCGTCCGAAAGGTACGAAAGATGCATCTTCGCCGTGCAGAGCGCTTCCACATCCGGATAATCGTGCATGTCCACGCCCGGGCGGTTCGGGTTCGGCAGATGCAGGTCTCTGAGGATCGCGTCCACGTCGAGCAGCACCGCGGGATTTCCGCCCGCGTCCGTGCCGACCGCCACGTAATTCTCGAGATCGATCACCGTCAGATGCCCGCGCAGCGAAACCGCGACGATCAGGATCACGCAGACCGTCAGCACCGCGGCGGTGCCGATCCACGCGAGCATACTGATGCGCTTGTTTCGCTTTGTATTGTCTTCCATAGCTGCCTCGTAATGTATAGTATAACACATTCCTTTGCGCTTGCAAAGAGGGCAAGCGCAGCGGTTCGATCAGATTCGTGCAAGAAATCCCCGCAAAAGGCTTGACAACACCCGCTATCCGCGATATAATACACTTCGCATCGCGGGGTGGAGCAGTCGGTAGCTCGTCGGGCTCATAACCCGGAGGCCGCAGGTTCAAGTCCTGCCCCCGCAACCATGAAAAAAACCTCTTTTGTCTGCCAAGACAAGAGAGGTTTTTTGTTGTTATAACTGCCAGCGCATGGTATACTTAACGCGAGGAATTGGGGCTTGTAAAGCGTGAAAGAAGGCGAACAATGAAAATAATACATTTTCAAATGGATCAGGACCTGGATCGCCTGGAAGCATTTTTGCGAAGTCAATATTATGAGAATCATACTGCGGATTCATGGCTGCCGGAAAGATTGCATGACCTTATCTACAGAGTCAACGCGCAGGAGAGAGACGAGGATAGAAAAAGGTCTTCGGATTACATTTTTCTCTGGGAAGACAATGAAGAAATCGCTGCCTGCATCCTTCCTGACGGCGAAAACATTTATGTGAGTGTCAAAGGCGGCTATGAGCATATCTTCCCATCCATGATCGCGTTCAGCGAAGAGAATTGCCGGCCTCTGTTTGCAGAGGCGGACGAAGGGACGATCAAGTTTTGGGTCGCGGTAAGTGACAGTTTCGCTTATATGCGCAAAACGCTGAATGATTCGGGCTACAGGGAGTATTCGGAAAAAGAATACATAAACTGTATATGCCCATTGAACGCAGATGTGACGATTGATCTGCCGAGTGGCTTTCGGTTCTTCTTTGGAGAAGCCTATCCAAATGAGGAGAATAAATGGAGTGCGCTCCGTCTGGGCTTTCATCCCGATTGGGAATCGCTTGACTATAAAGCCGGTATGAATCCATATCGTGCAAGAAAGAATTCATCCCTGTTCCGAGACAGCTTTGAGTGTGTCGTTGTGGACGAAAACGCTGCAGAAGGGAACGATGTCTGTGCATACTGCTTTGTTTATGTTGACAAAAGAACAAAGTCGGCCTTGATAGAACCGGTAAGTACGAGAGAAAAGTATCGTCGCAAAGGAATTGGTACTGCTATGCTTCATGGCGCGGTTATGCGGTGCAAAAAACACGGTATTGAAAGGTGCTATGTGGATTCCTTCGGATGGAGAAAAGAATTCTACGCCGCCGCGGGGTTTTTCACAGAGAGCAGCGTTAGCTTCTGGTATAAAAATCTCAAATAAGCATCGAAGTAATTGATCCCCTCCCGCTCCGCAAGATCGAACAGTTCCTTTGTCATAGCACAGTTGTTCTCGGAAAACCCCTCGCAGCCCATGCCGATCTCGCTGACGAGCAGTCCCGTGTTGCCCAAT
>JAEEGI010018316.1_pt1 | contig 14245 bp, 6 predicted proteins | sample 8958751 | NCBI WGS metagenome assembly JAEEGI01 (sample SAMN16246545, study PRJNA631951) | gut metagenome | biome: gut microbiome; feature: rumen; material: KS-attached | host: Bos | place: Iran: Karaj | collected 2018-10
CTTCACGTAGATGTAGATTTGGGCGGAGCTGTATTCCGCCGCAAGATTGCCGCGGAACGTCCAGTCCGGATGATCGTTCTTCGTGTTGTTGCCGATACCGAAATCGGCCTTCGGGCCAGCGCGATGGTTATTGAACGCAAACAGCGTCTGGCGTTCTTTGAACAGATGGACCTGCATTGAGCCGTAGCCGATGTCATCGTTACTCGTTTCGTCACCAAAGTCATAGTTGTTGCCGTTCGCGCCCGGAACATTGAACTTGTTCGACGTGCCGTAGTTGGAACGCCAGAATTCGATGTTGCCTTGCGCATGCGCGCCGTTCTTGATGCCGGCGACGTTGCTCAAAACAATCAGATTGTTCACGATCTTCGCCTGTTTGAAATCAAGCGGGAGACCGATTTCCTTCACGTTGGCCGTGAAGGCGTCCATGCTGACGGCGAGCCACTGCTTCGTGCCGTCCTTCAGCGTGGCGTCAACATAGTAGCAGACGCGGCTGAACTTGTCGATAGCCGCGCTGTTGTCCGTCACGTAGTTGGCGGATTTATCTTCCTTCAAGGCTTTCATGAGATCGAGTTCATAGACGAGCTTCTGCTCTTTGTCGATATAGGCCTTGACTTCTTCCTGCGTCGTTTCAACGCCGCAACGGAACGCGCCGAGCGGCAGGCCAGCCTCGTTGAAGAGGTTGCCTTCGTTCAGCATATGCCACATGTAATGCAACGCTTTCGGCGTTGCAACTTCGGGGGAGCTGACGATCAGTTTCGCACCGTCGATCTTCGCGTCGGCAGGCTTGTAAACACCGTCGATTCCGGCGATGGTGAAGTTGCGGATGGCATCGTTGTTCGTCGTCTTCCAGCTTTCGACGTTCTTGAACGTCAGAACAAACGTATTGTCAACGATTTCGAACTTGTCCAGAATCGGCGAATCGCACTTGATGTCCTTCCGACCATAGTCACGGTTCAACGCCAATGCGGCGAGACGCTTACCGACGGTCAGTTTGTCATGCGGATGGATGTCGCCAAGGTTGCCGACGTCGTTGATGACGGCCATACCGGCAGCGGGAGCGTTTTCCAAAGCGAATTTTTCCTGCGCTTCCCAAATGAGCGGCAGCAGTTCAGGCTGGCTGCCGTAGTTGTAGGGAGCCAGCTGGACAAGATAGAACTTCATGTCGGGATTCTGGAAGACCTGTTTCCAGCCGTTGAAGAGAGCCTTCATCTTGTAGTAATAGAACGAACCTTCGGGGCGGTTGGAGCAACCCTGATACCAGATGGCGCCGCGAAACGCGAACGGAACAAAGGGATAAATCATGCGATTGTAGAGGACGGTCGGCTGCTGATGCGCGCCGTTGCCTTCACGCCAGACGAGTTCCGCCGGATACGCGGGCGGTTTCGGCAAGTCTTTCTTTTCAGCGACAGCCTTCTGGAATTCCGCCAGCCAGGCATTATAGTCGGCGACGACTTTTGCGGACGTCTCTTCATAGTCCTTCGTTCCAGGAAGTTTGGCGTTGACGTTATGGGCCAGTTGCTTCAGTTCGGGAACGGAATCGAAGCCGCACGGCGGAGTCCACGGCTCGATGAGCGTGCCGCCCCAATGGGACGTGATCAGACCGATTGGAATCTTCAATTCGCGCTGCAGTTCATGACCGAAGAAAAACGCGCAAGCGGACAAATCCAGCGTGTTGTCGGCCTTCATTTCCTCCCATTTCATCGGGAAGTCCGTGCGCGGCAGTTTTTCCCATCCGTAAGGGCGCATCTTCGTGAAACGGATCATCGCGTTTGCACCTTCCGCGCAGTATTTGTCGCCATCGATGTTCCGCCAGCGGGCATTGCCTGTCCACATCGGCATTTCCATGTTGGACTGGCCGCTGCACAGCCAAACTTCACCAACCAGCACGTTGTTGACCGTAATCGTTTCGTCATTGCCTTTGATGACCAGCGGGCGGTTCTCCGCGCTCGTCGCCAACGGGGCCAATTTCACCATCCATTTGCCGTCCGCGGCGGCTTTCGCCTTCACAGTTTGTCCCGCGAAGCTGACGGAAATTTCCTCTCCAGGCTCCGCCGTGCCCCAAACAGGAACGGCCATGTCGCGCTGCAACACGACATTGTCAACGAAAATCGGTGCGGGCACGATCTTCGCCAAGAGCGGCAAAGACACTAAACACATCAACCACAGCATTTTCTGCATTTTCATACATTCTCCTTTGCTGAAATGACTAGACATTGACTTTCAATGGGAAAAAAATCGTCTTTTCCTAAATTATAGGCCTTCCTGCATTTTTCAAATAAATGCCGCAATTGCTTTTCCATTTATAGGGGTTACTTTACTTATTGTGCAATTTCCAAATCACAAACCAACAAGGACCTGTATATGAAAAAAACAATCATCTGCCTCCTTCTGGCCTTCTCTTTCGCCGCGACTGCACAGATTTTCACCTTCAAGAACAAGGCCCTCGGTGTCTCGTTCTCAACGGAAACTGGCGCCTTCACCGTCTTGGACAAACGGTCGGACCGTGTTTATGTGCAACCAGAAAAACTTCTGTCGGCGGCACCGCCGTCCATCACCGCCACCCGTTCGCCCAACGAACTGACAGCCATCGACGTCGATTACACGATGACCGGCCATGCGAATGACATCACGGATGATGCGGACTGCTCGTTCATCACGCGTTTTGACTGGAACGACCAGTATCTGATTCTGCAAATCGCCGTTCGCGACGACGTTCTCGCCTTCCCTGCACCGAAGGCCAACTGGTGGTTCTACGATTCCATCGAATTCTGGATCAACAAGTTGCAACTCGCCGTCTATCCTGCAAAACAAGGCGACCAGACGTTGCTGACGTTCAACACGAAGGCTCCGATGGAGAAATCAGTCGCCACCACGGTCATCGACGCTCAAGGCTCTTATCTCGTCACCATTCATCTCGACTGGACGGAAATCGGCCTCGAACCGAAAATCGGCACTCAATTCCGTTTCGCCATCGGCGTCAACGACGCAGACAACACGAAAGGACAGCGGGACGGTCAGCTCTACTATCCTTCCACATGGGTTCATTCGGATGTCAATACCTACGCCAACGTGACACTGTCGGACAAGCCTCTCCCTGTCGAAGAACCGCTTCCGCCTGTTGATAATGCGCGGCGGATTCCCAACGCGAACGGCGTCATCTACACATGGCGGCAGCCCGGTCAACCGGACTGCGTCATTCGCGCAGAACTCATCGAAGACCGCCCCGAACTGAAAATCACCACCACCGCCGCCGGTGGAGACATTCCGTTGGAGAGAAACCTTCCCTCCATTCCAGGCTTCATTCTGGATGCGGAAGAGCCTGTCATAGCCTGTGCGGATTTCACGTCTGGCCATATCTATCCGCTTTCTTCCAAGCCATTTACATGGTCTCCCTTTGGATTGGGCGGAGACCTCCCATTCATCGCCATAACGGATTTGAAGACAGGCGAAGGCTATGGCATTCTCGCGGACACGCCAGATGATGCCGTTGTCTCCATGAAGGCTACACCGCTTGGGGCGAAAGCCACCACATGCATCCCGCAAATTGCATGGATGCCGACATTGAAGCATTTTGGAAAATCACCGCGCGTCTATCGCTTTGTCTTCGTCGAAAAAGGTGGTTACGTTGCGGTCGCGAAGGCCTTCCGCGCATGGGCAAGGAAAAACGGCTATCTTGTCACGTTGCGCGACAAGGCCTGGCACAATCCGAACGTCAACAAACTCATGGGTGCGGCAGATATCTGGGATGGAAACAATCTCGAATTCTGCAAACTCGCCAAATCCTACGGCATCGACAAACTGCTCATCAACGGTCAGTTCAAGGCGGAAGACATGAAGCAGGCTGCTGCCATGGGATATCTCCTCGGCAAATACGACGTCTATACCGATATATATAATAATAAAGAAACCATCAGCGCAGGCTCCGCCCCCCTGCCCGGCCATGCCGTTCAGAAGGCCGACGGCACCACCATGAAGGCATGGACGACGTTCGACGGCTCCCGCACGTCATGGAAACGCTGTACGGCTCTTATCCCTCAAGCCGCCAAAATCTGCATGCCGCCCGATCTTGCGCAATATCCTTATCAAGCTCGTTTTCTGGATGTTACGACATCCGAAGGCCTCTATGAATGCTACAATCCGGACCATCCCATGACGCGTTCGGACAAACGTCGCTATAGCGAAGAAGTCTCCCATTACATGGCCAACTGGCAGACAGGTTATCTGAATCTCGTCACGGGTGGCGAACACGGCAAGTGGTGGTGCGCCAAAGACATGCATTATGTCGAAGGCATGCAGTCCGGCGGCCACGCCAACTATTCATGGCCGGCCGGCCATCTGAGACGGCCGGAAAGCAAGACGCACGATCCGCGCACTCCAGACAAACCGACAAACGCCTTCACGACGCGCTATGAAGTCTATGGCGTCGGCCCGAAATTCCGCGTCCCGCTGTGGGATCTCGTTTTCCATGACTGCATCACAACTACTTGGTATTGGGGCGATTCCACAGACTTCCTTATCAAAGCAGCCCCTGAAATCACGCCGCGAAAAGATGCCTTCAACGTCCTCTACGCCTCCATGCCCATGTATTGGATGAACAAGCAAGGCCTTTGGAAGAATGATCGTGACGCATTCCTCCGCAGCTATTTCCATGCGACAAAAGTCCATGAGACCATCGGCATGGAGGAAATGGTCGCGCATTATTTCCTCAACAATGACCGCACCGTCCAGATGACATCGTTTGCGGATGGAACGGACATCATCGTCAACATGGATCCAATCCCCCAGACCGTCACGCTGAAAGACCGCGAATATCTGCTGCCATGCAACGGTTTCGCCGTTGATGGTCCGAAAATCAAGCAGGAGCTTGTGATGGATGGCGGCCTGTTCGTCAGCAAAATCCGCACGGACAACTTCTTCTTCACATGCAAATCGACGGATCTGAACCCGCGCATGGATGGCACGACCTCCGTCAAAGACATGTTGATCGTGAAAGCGGACAAGCCGGACACGCTTCATATCGTCTCCATCGGTGAAGGCAAACTGCCGATCGACGATGCCTTCCTTAAGCAGTGGGATCTGAAGACGACCATCGTCTATGAACTGGATGACAACGGCGATCGCCAGAATCCGTTCATCGGCTCGCTAACTCTGCCGCACGCAGGCCGTTACATCGCCCTCTGCGGCGACGCAGCCCGCAAGCCTGACTACATTGCCATATTTGATGTCAACAGTAAGACGGACGACAATCCGGATTCCGTCACACTTCTCGTGGCAAACCGCGGGCTCGCATCGCCCAAGGCGACCATACGCCTCTATGCGGACCGCATCGCCAAAGAGCGCCTTCTCAGTGAAACCGTCGTCAACGGCATCGAAAACACGAATGTTCCCGTCGCCCTTCCCTTCGCATTGCCGACGGATAAGCTTGCCGGCCGCTACAAAATCATCGCCGTCGTGGATGCAGAAGGCGATCTCGCGCCAGAAAACAACATCGCCGAGAAAAACGTCAACTTCTTCTGCGACTTGGCGTTATATCCGGTCTCCGGCGAACTTCTCGTTCCCGCCATCAAGGCCGATTCCAAGCTGGAACCGTACGAAGCCTACATTGATTTCACAGTAGATGGTCCTCTGCCCTTCTCCATCGATCCGTCCTCCATTCGCGTCATTTCCAAGGCCGACAACAGCGGCGACGGTTCACGCAAACCATGCCTCCCATACGTAGCCTTTGTGCCCGATTCAAACTACAATGGAAAAAAACACGCTGCAGGAACCATTTATTTCTCATACGATGCACACGCCAATCTAGCCCACAGTTTCACCGTCATCGCCAGCGACCGAAAATACCTGCCGCAGGAAGGTTGCCATTTTGAAAAAGGTGCCACGCCAGGAACTGGCCGTTTCAGTTCTGGTTCGTACGTCGCAGGTTTCGGGAGGGCAACGATTCACGAACTGCGTCCCGTCACGGCGGATGGTGAAGGCCCCAATTTCATCAAATCCATCCATGTCTCCTCCGCAGACACTGGATGGGGCTCTGAAGAAAAGGCTGAACTCAAACGCTTTGACATCCTTCTGAACACGCCCGCCAAATGCGTCGTTCTTGCCAGCCAGAAGCTACAGAACGGTGCCACCTACGTGAAGACATACACGTTCTATCCAGGCCGTTTCACCGTCGAGGCCGATCTCGACAAACCAGCCGGTAGTCTCTTCAGCAGAGCCTTCTACGCCACACCGGGCATCTATCTTGACGACAAGAATCACACCGTTGATATGGCGACGACGACGGACGGTGCCAATATCGCCGGCCAGAATCCGAATCCGAAATGGTACGCCGTCCGCGGCAACGGTTGGGCGCACTCCTGCGTCGCCCTTTCCGACTTCACAAACATCTCCTTCTGGGATCCAAGTGGCCAGATTGGCTTCGCCTCCGCCAAACTCACCGGCAACAAATACGCCTATTTCATCTATCCCGAACAAAAGGATTTCTCCTTCGCGGAGAACGACTACCAGCGGACACGGAAATAACAAGTCTCTATCAACTAGACATCTAGAAGCCTAGAATTCTAGATGTCTAGCAGACTAATCAAACTTATACCATAATATATTCCACCCGTTGCGCTTCGTGGATGGTGGGCAAGACAAGATGGCGGCGCATGCGTGTCACGGCTTCTTCGGGCACGACGGCGACACGGTTGCGGTTGCGGCGATATTGCTCGTCAACCGACGTTTCCAAATACACAATGCGGACAGAGGCACCGTAGCGCATGAACATGCTCAGCTGTCGGTTGCGGATATCCGTCGTGATATTTGTCGCATTCCACAAAAACGGCGTGTGATTGCACAAAAACTCCCGTGCACGGCTGTAAGCCAACGTTATGACTGGCTCCTGCGGTTCCGTCGGTAAGACATGAATCTCTTTGCGGATTTCATCCAACGAAATCATCGGCAATTCCGGATGATTGCGGCCAATCCATGTGTCCTTTCCCGTGCCTGGCAGGCCCGCCATCATGACGATTTCGCCCCATGTGTCATCTGTCACGACATCGTCAGAAGACCGACTTTTCCGCGACAAAAACGCGAAGCGGCTTGTTTCGTCTGCAAACGATGGCGGTTGGCGAAGACATCCATTCCGTTCCGCCGCATCCATGAATCGTTTGCAAACGTCTTCTGCTTCCGTCGTGTTAGCTATTGCAAGTCCCAGTATTCCAAGCAGTTCCAATGTAAAATCATGAACAAGAATTCCATTTGCGGCCAGTGATTTCACTATGTAAGATATTTCGGCATCCCCTTGTTTCAGAACATCTTGGAACTTCAGCGGCGTTTCATGATGCTGCACAAGCAAGCTAACAGATTCGCGAAACGACAACATGTCCATTGTTCCCGCTAATTTGTAGTCGGTCCACAAGAGATATCGCGCAAGCTCCGCGCCACGCAAATCATGGTTAGGCGAAATCCACTGGCGTTTGATCCGCTTCGTCGTCAATGTCTTGCCGACGTCATGGAGGAAACAGGCTAGAAACAGAATCTGCCGTTGACGGTCGTTCAAAGAGCGATATTCAGGCAATCCGACTAATTTTCCGCAAGCCGTCTGTGCATTTGCAAGAACTTTTCCGCCAGTGACATAGGGGACATCCACCGTTCGTTGCATGTCTGCGAACAGCGTAGGCTGGGCGGCCTCCCAAGCCGCCCAGTCCATCAGCCAATCCGGTGGATTTGGCCTCGGCAACGGAATGTCCATTGTTTTGTCTAACATATTATGCTTTAAGCTTTTAGCTTTAAGCTTTTAACTCTGTTACCATTCCAATAGGCCGTCGCCTTTCAGCGAGACGATGAACGCGCGATGCTTTTCAATCCATTTCGCTTCAATTGGATTGCCTTGCCATTTCACGACAGCAGGCTTCTGCTCAAGGCCGGATACGAGAACATCCGTCTCCTTCGACGGCCACAGATTCAGTTCGACGCCGTTGTCGCCATGTAGATTGATACCACCCAACGCATGGACGAAAACGCCTGTCGTAATCATCTTCTTGTCGATGATAGGCGTTTCGCCAAATGCTTGCGGCATATACAGTTCCACCGTTCCTGGATTGATGGCGGGACCGCCTTTGCCATGCATTTTCAAGACGAAGCTGTCTGGCAGAAGGCCCCATTTCTTCGGGTCGTCGCCATCACGTTCCTGCCAGGAGAACTGTAGGCCCGTGATTGTGATGCCAGCCGCTATCTTCCGCCAATATTCCGCCGCGCCTTTGTTCGGCAGGATGTCTGCATAACGGTAGAGAGAATTTCGATAGACGAGACCGCACCATTGGACGGGCAGCCCCACCCAGAACGGTGCAACCCACGCCGTGGAGCCCAGAACGGCAATCGTCCCATAGACGCCATCTTTGTGAAGCTTCGGCACAGGCGTTTCAAGATAGACGAACGGAACGCCTGTCAACGTCCAGTATTCCGCTTCGCGCAGATATCTGGTATCACCAGTCAGACTGTAGGCGGTCGTGCACAAGTCCAGCATGTAGGCGGAGGCAAGAATGTCCGGCGTGTGTAGCGGAATCTCCCACGTTTGGGCACCGCGCGGCACGTCGCCGCGATAGAGATCAAGCACTTTGTCAACGACCGAAAGGAACTTCTTTCGATATTCCGCATTACCGGAGGCCAAGGCGTAACGGGCAGCCGTCAACAGGCGATTGGATGTCAAGCCGTTGGCATGATCCGTCCAATGCGTGGAGCCGTAGTCTCGGGCGGGCGGTTTCGGCGCGGTGTATTTCGAACTGCCGTCTTCACGGATGCCGTCCAACTGTCCATTCGCGGACTGTTCAATGACCTGTAGCCAATTTTCCGCGTAATTCGCATAGAGGAAACCATAAAGGTTCTCATAGCCATGCGACACACTATTGCCGTAATCGCCACGCGGGAACGTGGGCAACGTCGCCGCGATACAGTCGCGCAAACGTTCCGCGAGCTTCGCATCTTTCGTTTTGCAGGCGATGTAGTCCATCAGCAAAATCGCATCATAGACACGTTTCGGCGCGAAGTGCGCCGCGCCTGGCACGTATGCATGGCGCCATTCTGTACCAACGTGGATGGACGAATCAAGCCAGCCATGAGCCGCCAGTTTAAGCGCCCCTTGGAAGCCGTCTTCGAACGACGGAACATTCGGAAGCGGATGGCGCATCAAGTAGTTCGCCAATGGCGCCGCCATCGAGCCGTCACCGATGCCGACGGACAGCGATGCGTTCAATGACAATCCTCTATCCGCCGCGACAGGCATCCCTTCATAAACATTGAAATCATTCTCAAAACGGCCATTCTGCGTTCCGGGCGCCCACAACGCAAACAGGTGACCGTTGGATTTGAACTGCCGATCCGGTGAATCAAAAACCGTCGCAGGAAACGCGTTGTAATCCCACGACAGCGACATCCAGTGTTCTTTGAAGGAAATCGCCATTAACGGGAATGTCAATTTGTAGTCATCGACCATCAGGCGGTTTGCGTTCTTTCCACGAACATCCTTTTCGTCACTTGACGGTTCATCAACCAGATATTCAACGCCCGCCAACAGGGCCTGGCTTTTGTGTTCGCCAAACGCTCCAGCCCCTGGAAATAGCGTTATAAACGGTACATGCAGAATCTCACGTGGCTTGTTTGGGACAAATGATGTCCGGATATTGACAGTGTTTCCAGCCTGTGTGCGGAAAACACGTTTTGCTGTCCATTCTGCCCCGCCGGCATCCGTAAATTTAGCAGTGACAGTCATGCTTTGGGTATCGGTCTTCACTTCCGTCGCCGCTTTCGACAAATCATACACCCACGGTTTTCCGTCGATCATGCATGCGAACTGCGACTTCGCATGGGATGTGGCAAACAAGTTGCTATCCACATTGACGACGAATGCGTCCCATTGGTTGCGTTTGTGGCGGATTTCCAGACGGCCAAGCCACAGTTTCGCATCGTCATCCGTCGTCTCAACCACGCCTCCGAACTCAAAAGACGGCCGGTATTTCGGGAAAAGGAGTTTCGCCGTGATGTTGGAGACTGTGATTTCACCATCGCCAATGCATGGATCGATACGCAGGCGGCACTTACCTTCCGGCCTCGGAATCAACGCTTTGCCGATTGTCCATTCATTCGGTGTAGGATTGCCGATATGGACTTCTCGGGATGCGGAGAAACCGTCACCATAGAACAGTTGAATGCCAGTGGACGTCCCTTTGAAACGGATTTCAATCCAAACCTTTTCGTAATTGCCATCAGGCAGTGTGGGCATTGCAGGACCTTCGATCCACGGGTCTTCGCCGCCGTTACTCACAGCATGAAGGCCTTCTTTCGTGCCTTCGCATTTGGCCACATGGTAATTGCCGCGCCATCCGTTCATGTTTCCATCGCGGAAATCGAACAGCATGACTTCGCTTTGAGCGGATACAATCGCCGTTGATAAAACGGCCAACACTGCCAGCATCTGTCTCATGGTCATTCTCCTTGTTCTCAAGATATTACGACTTTTTCAGATGGTTTTCAATCCTGCGGCACGCCGACGGGCATGCAAAGCGTCACGACCTTTCCTTCCGCTAATTTCAAAACGGGAGCCAGATCGTCATGTTTGAAACTGCCGCGTGCGCATGTGCCAAGCCCCATGGAAGCACAGGCCAAATAGACGTTCTGCGCGGCGAAGCCTGTATCGAGTTTGGCCCATTCCATGACGTTCGGTCTGCGGTCGCCAATCGTGGGAATCACATTCGTGTCGAACACGAACACAATCGTCATCGGAGCATTTGCGGCAAAGGCCTGCCGTTTCGCGTCAGCCGTTTTGCCACGCAAATCGTCGTTGGAAACTCTCAACAGCGCATGCTCTTTCGGTTCATAGAGCCATGCGCCGTCTGGACGGACCACATACAGTTCCACGCCCTGTTTGTTCAAAGCTGATGGTGCCGTCCGCATGTTCGCGCGATTATAGCCGAAGGCCGCCCATAGCAAATCACCAAGTTTCTGCTCCGCAATGGGTTCCGTTTTGAATTTACGCGTCGAATGACGTGCGGACAACGCTTCCATCAACGGCATTCCACCGAATTTCGACGGCGACGGCAATGTGATCTTATCCTGCGCGAACGACACTAAACCAACCAACATCATCAATGCGAACAGCTTCTTCATGTCTTTCCTCCAATTTCGTTTGCTCTTCAAACTACAAGCCATAAGCCATAAGCCATAAGCCATAAGCATAAAGGCCTTAGCCTTTATATTTTGGGATATCGCCGACACCGTCCAAAACATACGTCGGGCGGTAGCCAAAACTCGTCATGCTTTGACGCGTCGTCACACCACTCAAGACGAGAACGGTCTCGAATTCTGATTCGATTCCTGCCAGAATATCCGTATCCATGCGGTCGCCGATGATGACTGTTTCATCGGGCGTCGTGCCGAGCAATTTCACGGCATGACGCATCATCAGCGGATTCGGTTTGCCAAGAAAATAGGCGGTCTTGCCAGTCGCCAATTCAATTGGCTTCACGAGAGCTCCCGTGGCGGGAACGATGCCGCGTTCCGTTGGCCCAGTCAAATCCGGATTCGTACCGATCAACATCGCGCCACGCTGTACAAGGCCGACGGCGTCTTCTATCTTTTCATAGCTGTATGTGCGCGTCTCGCCGATGACCACGTAGTCTGGATCGACGTTGTTCATCGTCAGTCCCGCTTGATACAACGCCTGAATCAGCCCTGCTTCGCCGATGACGAAAACGCTTCCGCCAGGCTTCTGTTGGGCGAGAAAACTCGCTGTCGATAAGGCACTTGTGTAAAAATGCGACTCATCGACCTCCACGCCGAGCCGCGCAAGTTTCTGACTCAATTCACGTGGCGAACGTTCACTGCTGTTCGTCAGAAAAAGGTATTTCTTGTTGTTGTCCTTCAGCCAATTGATAAATTCAATCGCGCCAGGCAACAGATTGTTGCCATGGTAGATCACGCCATCCATGTCGCTGATGAACGCCTTCTTGTCCTTTAACTTATGCATATCGCCTCCTTTGTTGCGATTCATCTTTTAGCGAAGCAAATAACGGTTCGCAATCACGACGCCGCTCAGCAACGAACCGACGATGCCCAGATAGCCTTGATCGGTCCCGCAGACATACAAATTTGGAATCACTGTCCGACCGTCCTTCCGTTTTTCCGTCGAACCGTAAATTGAGCCACCCACGCGCCCCGTGTATCGTTCCAACGTCAGCGGCGTGAACATTTCACGCCGCGTGACATGCGCGTTGAATTCCGCAAAGTTTTGTTCCAAGAACGCCTGCTGACGATCCATGACGCGTTCCTTTTCATCATGGTAATCGTTCTTGTTCAAATGTTTCCAATAATCATAGCTTGCCAGATGGGACATGCGGACGACCGAAATACCGTCTGTCTCATGGACGCCTGTGAAATTGCCTGGAACGCACAGGACGCAACTCTGCATGTCCACAGAAACTGTGACAGGCGAACGATAGCTGAAACGTTCCGCTGAATTGACGAACGCAATACTGTCCATCATGCCAAGCTCCGCGGCGGGCCTGTTCAATTCGAACAACGTCTCCGTATAGGCGAGTTCGCCGCGCGCAGGCAGTTTGTCCATTGGAGACGACAGCAACGCCATCGTCTCCGGATAGCCTGCGCAGGAAACAATACTTTTCGCGGTAAGTTCCTCGCCATCGTCCAACGTCACGCTTTTCACCAAATCGTTTTCCATGTGGATGGATTGCACGGACTTACCGAGGCTCAATTCGCCGCCATTTTCTTGCAGACGACGCGTGAAAACATTGATGAATGGCTCCATGCCGTCCGCAGGACGGCTCAGCCCTTCGAAGAAAATGCTCCGAAAAACGATACAGAACTGATGGAAGTCCATGTCATCGAGCCATGAACTTCCGTAGAACATCACGGGGCAGAGCAACATGTCGCACAGTTGCACATCGTCAATATACGACGCTAAAACTTGCCGTGCAGAGAGATAGCCAAGAGTCGGATTAAATGCATCATCGTCTCGAATCGCCTGGCAGAGGCGGTCGAAACCATCCACCGACTGCGGCGAAATTTCGCGGACGCTGTTACGCAATGTCTCTAAATCATTGTCGAAATGCAACGTTGCGTCTGGAAATTTCACGCAGGAATGTTGCTGAGGGCAAAGCTTCAGATCGTCACGACGAACTTTCAGCTGGCGAAGCAACGTGTTCAACGGGGCGGCATGATTGGCGGGATCCGCCAGATTCGTCATCGCGTGGAGACCGACATCATAGCAGCGATCGCCACGGCGATAGTAGGAATTCATGCCGCCTGCATAGTGTTGACGATCAACGATCCGGACGCGCTTTCCATACTGGCTCAGACGGATGCCGGCCGCCAGCCCGGAAAGCCCCGCCCCGATGATGATGACGTCGTATGATTCCATGCGCGTTATAAATTAATGTATAGGGGGAGGAGGCGGATTCGGCCTGTCTTGCGGCAGTTGCGGCGCATCCTCTGGCTCCAGCGGTGGCGCGGCCATCTTCGGGCCATCGTCCTTCTGTGCGGAATTCTCTGGCCCGAAATCGTCATCGGATTCGGCGGCGTGTTCAGGCATTTCCATCTCCAGAAGGTCATAAACCTCCTTGGCAGTCATCGTCTCGCGTTCAAGCAAAGCTTCCGCAAGTTTGTGCAACTTGTCCAAGTTGTCTTTCAGTAACGAGACTGCACGCTTCTGGCCTTCCTCAACGAGACCGCGAATTTCCAAATCGATTTCGCGCGCCGTTTCCGGGCTGAAGTCTTCGCTTCGAGTGATGTCGCGGCCCAAGAAGAGGTGCTCTTCGCGGCCGATGTAGTTCACAGGCCCCATGCGACGGCTCATACCGTATTGGCAAACCATCTTCTTGGCCGTTTCTGTCACTTGGCGGATATCGCCGGAAGCACCTGTCGAAATATCGTCCAAGACCAATTCCTCCGCCGCACGGCCGCCAAGACCGACAGCGATGGAATCGCGTAACTCGTTGAAAGAACGATGGTAAATGTCCTGTTCGGGCAAGAACATCGTCATGCCGCCAGCCTGTCCGCGCGGGATGATTGTAATCTTATGCAACGGAATCGTATGTTCGCACAGCATGTTCACCAAGGCGTGACCGCCTTCGTGGTAAGCCGTCAGTTTGCGATCTTTCTCCGTCACCTTACGGCTACGGCGCTCCTTGCCGAAGCAGACTTTGTCACGAGCCGCTTCAAGATCGTCTAGACCAACGGTTTCCTTTCCGCCGCG
>JAEEGI010018319.1_pt1 | contig 14244 bp, 8 predicted proteins | sample 8958751 | NCBI WGS metagenome assembly JAEEGI01 (sample SAMN16246545, study PRJNA631951) | gut metagenome | biome: gut microbiome; feature: rumen; material: KS-attached | host: Bos | place: Iran: Karaj | collected 2018-10
AAAAAGCAGACGACAGGGCTATTGAGCCGAAAATCAGTCTGCTGTTATTTTTTTTTGAAAAAAAATTTAAAAAATTAAATTTTTCAGGGAACTTTTTTAATTTATCAGAGTCTATAGATATAGTTAGAAGATTTTGTTTCATATATTTCCTCCGTGTGGTATGACCAGTTTTTAGAACTGGTCTTTTTTTTACCTCAACTATACCTTTGTTCGGTATCTAAACTGTATTATCTTCCTCTTGCACCCCGGTGAGAGTGACCGCGATCTCTCATTGAGTGGGAATTCTGATAATTTTTTGATCCGGAACGCGATTTTCTGTCACCGCGGCCGTCAAAATCAACAAATACCGGTTTTCTTCTCGAAGAGCGGGAGGATTCCTTTTCCGCACGTTCAAGATCGAAAATCTTTATGTCCAGTTTCCTACCGCATACCCGGGCATTCCTGAGAACCGACATAATTTCGGACGGTATTTCAGGCAGATCCACGGTGGAGTAGCTGCCGTAAATATCAATATGACCGATGTATTTGCTTTCAAGTCCGCCCTCATTGGCAATGGCTCCCACGATCTGTCCAGGTTTCACCCCGTGGAAACGGCCCACATCCACCATGTAGCGTTTCATGGCGATTTCAGGGAAGTCCTTCAGCATTTCAGCCTCGGCGGAAACCGGACGTTTTTCGCGGTCACGGCGGCGCGGGCTGTTCTCATCATCGGAAATTTCGCGCTGTTCAGGCTCCTCTTCGGTGGTATCAAGAAACAGCGGTTCGTTGCCGTTTACCATTTTGGCAAGGGCGGCGCACAGTTCCACCGGATCAACCGAATCATCGGAAAGAATTTCACTGATCAGCTCCTGGTATGGTTCAAGCCCCTCGGTTTCCATTCCCTCTAGAATTTTATTCTTGAACGATTCGATACGGTGCTTGTTGATATCCTCGTTGGTAGGCATCAGCATCGGCTCGATTTTCTGCTTGGTAACCTGCTCGATAATACGCAGCATCTTGCGATCGCGCGGGGAAACAAACAGAATTGCATCACCGGTACGTCCTGCTCTTCCGGTTCTTCCAATCCGGTGTACATAGGATTCAACATCGTACGGAATATCATAGTTGACCACATGGGTGATACGATCTACATCAAGACCGCGGGCGGCAACATCGGTGGCAACCAGAATATCCAGCTGGCCGCCCTTGAGTTTGTCGACAATTTTTTCACGGATCTTCTGCGGAATATCGCCGTGCAGCGATTCAGCCGCATAACCTCTGGCGCACAGACGGGTTGAAACCTCCTCCGCATCATTCTTGGTCTTGACGAAGATCAGAACCGCGTCATAGGGTTCAACCTCCAGCAGACGCGACAGTGCCTCGATCTTATGGAATCCGGATACATACCAGAAACGCTGTCTTACGGTTGAGGCGGTGGCGGTTTTAGCCGCAATTCTGACTTCCACCGGTTCAGTCAGATACTGTCTGGCAACCCGTTTGATGTCATTAGGCATGGTGGCGGAAAACAGGGCAATCTGCTTCTGCTCCGGACATTCCTCCAGGATCCATTCAATATCCTCGATAAACCCCATGTTTAACATTTCATCGGCCTCATCAAGAACCAGCGCCTTCAGATCGTCCAGGATCAGTTTCTCTCTTCTCATCAGATCCATCACGCGGCCTGGAGTTCCCACCACCACGTGAGCTCCTCTTTTGAGAGATTTGATCTGGGTTTCATAGGATGCGCCGCCGTAGATCGGCAGAATATGAAAGCCCGGCAGATATTTGGCAAAACTCTGCAGAGCCTCGGAAATCTGAATGGCCAGTTCTCTGGTAGGAGTCAGGATCAGCGCCTGAACAGACTTCTGCTCCACGTCAAGTTTAGACAGAAGCGGCAGTCCGAATGCGGCGGTCTTGCCGGTGCCGGTCTGAGCCTGACCGATCAGATCATGCCCCTCCAGCAGTACCGGAATTGCTTTTTCCTGGATTTTGGACGGTATTTCAAATCCGAGATCCTTTATAGCGCGGAATACCGGCTCGGCAAGTCCCAGTGTTTCAAAACCGGCGGTTTCATTCTGATCTTCATCTTTTCTTTCATTATCTATAAGTTCATTGGCAGACATAACTATCCCCCTGCTGCATATGAATAAAAACTAACAGGGTTCTGATGCTTTTAATGATCCCTACGGTTTGACATAAAACATGCTGAACAACATCGCACCCTGCGCATATCAAAGAACGACTCATTGCGGAACGGATCGTCCGGAAGGGAACGATCGTGAATATCACTGAAATAATATAAAGAAACTGCTTTGAATTATTAACGTTAATTGACGGTGCTAATATACTGAAAAGTTTGATTAAAATCAAGTTTTTGAAAAATTTTCACAATAAAGGAGAAGCCGTCCGGTTGCCGTCTGCGAACTTTACCTGACGGGCCGGCTGACTGACTGCCCCAGTATCAGTAATTACGGAAAACCGCCTGCATGACAGACTCCGGCAGACGGTACATTTCAAAAATCAATGTCTGTTTGACCATTACACGCTCTTATCAGCGATGCGAGCCCGGCTTAGGGGCTTTAAGCGGGGTATGGTATACATCAGGTTTAGGAGGATTTACCGGCACATGATGTACTCCAGGTTTCGGAGGGTTCACCGGTACATGGTGATGTACTCCAGGTTTCGGAGGGTTCACCGGTACATGATGTACTCCAGGTTTCGGAGGGTTCACCGGTACATGGTGATGTACTCCCGGTTTCGGAGGGTTCACCGGTACATGGTGATGTACCCCGGGTTTCGGAGGATTTGCCGGTACATGGTGGTGTACTCCCGGTTTCGGAGGATTTGCCGGTACATGGTGGTGTACTCCCGGTTTCGGAGGATTTGCCGGTACATGGTGATGTACTCCCGGTTTCGGCGGATTTGCCGGTATATGGTGATGTACACCAGGTTTTGGCGGAGGTACCGGTGTATGATGAGGTACCGGTTTAATCTGATCCGGATGAACATGATCAGCTACAGCCGGAGCATTTGCAAACAACATCATGGCAGCAGCAACAACCATTCCAAGCATCGTTTTATTCATATCAGCTCCTTTCAAATAAAAATATTTGATTATTTTTCGCTTTTCGGTTTTCTATGGTTTTCAACATGACTGATAAACATAGTTATTCTTGCACAGCACAGCAGTTTACCGTTTCCTGCATTCACAATGTCAACCTGCCATACCTGGGTTTTCCTGCCGAGGTGTACAGGTTTTGCTGTTGCTTCAACCACATCACCGATCCTGGCAGATCTCAGATGATTGCAGTTGAATTCCTGACCCAGACAGGCGTAATCAAGCTCACAGCACATGGTTCCCGCCATGGAGGCTACCGACTCGGCAAGCAGCGCCGAGGCTCCGCCGTGAAGGTATCCCATCGGCTGGGATGAATTGTCGGTTACCGGCATTCTTGCCTTAAGATAATCATCGCCGAATTCCGTAAACTCGATATCCAGCGCCGCCATGGCGGTGCACGGGATAAATTCATTAAGCTGCGCGATTGTAAAATTTCTCTGCCAGATCTTCATTTTGCTCACTCGTCCGTTTTCTGTTTTTCCAGCCACTGTGTCAGGATCTGAACCGGATGTTTCACTTTTCTGCCCTCCTGTCTCTTTACCTGACTGCGGCAGGAATATCCGGTTACCGCACAGTTGTCGATCCCGTATTTTCCGATAGCGGCACCGAAACTCTGACGGTAGATCCTGGTTGAACTTTCAAGGTGAACCGCCTCATGTCCGTACATGCCGGCCATTCCGCAGCAGCCGACCGCCACCGGTTTGAGGGATACCCCGAAATGTTTAAAAATGGCAACCCAGTCATTGTGTGTGGACGGTTTGAAGGTTTTCTCCTGACAGTGGGCCAGCAGGTAGTACTGGTGATCACACTGTGCGGCAGGTTTCTCCACCCGTTCCAGAACACTCAGCAGCCATTCCTGCAGTAATAATACCTTAAAATCCCCTCTGCGATCTTTGAGGATCTTTTTATATTCGTCACGATAGCAGATTACCATGGCGGGATCCAGACCGATCATCGGGATATTGAGAGCTGCGACACTGTTCAGGAACTGTGCGGTATTTTCCGCTGTTTTGGCAAACATTCCCAGGAATCCCCTTACATGCTGCGCCTTTCCGTTCGGTTTGAACGGTAGAACATAAGGTGTATAACCGATCTGCTTTATGAACTTAAGCAGATCTCTTACAACATCCGCCTCGTAACAGGTGGTAAACGGATCCTGAACAAACAGAACCGTTCTGCTTTTCTGCTCTTCAGTCAGCGCACTTACGGCTTCAAGACTGAAAACCGGCAGTTCCAGCTGTTTTACCAGAGTTGACAGTGTCGGATAACTGAGCGCCGGCAGATCCACCACCCCGATAGTCTTTCCTGACATAAAACCGGCCAGAGGATTCTGCAGCAGCAGATTAACCGTTCTCGGGAATTTTGCCATCAGCGGAGCCGTGCTTTCAATGGTGGCGACACAGTAATCCTTCCAAGGTCTGCGGTAGCGTCTGTGGTACATATAGAGGAAGCGGGATCGGAAGTTTGCAATATCCACCTTGACCGGACACTGACTGGAGCAGGCCTTGCAGGCCAGACATTCAGACATAACCTCCATTACCTCGTTGGAAAAATCATATTCGCCGGATCTGCGTTTCCATGAATTGACAATCCGGGCAAAGAAATCGGACAGCGAGGTACTGCCGGCGAGATCCTCCTCGGTTCTAGGATCAAAACCGAGATTCTGCAGTTCGCGCAGCCATTCGCGGGCCATGGTGGCTCGCCCCTTCGGTGAATTGCGGCGATCCCTCATAAGCTTGTATGACGGGCACATCGGCGAATTTACATCATAATTGAAACATGCACCGTTACCGTTGCAGATCATAACCTCTTCATAACTGTGGCGGACCCCGGCATCAATCTGGCGGTCATAGGTTCCTCTCTTGGTAAATTCAACCGGAACCAGCTTGTCACTGCTGTCAATAGGGGTACAGATTTTGCCCGGATTAATCCTGTTGTCCGGATCGAACGCGCCCTTTATTTTTCTCAGTTCGTCAAAGAGACTTCCGAAATATTTCGGACCGTACTGGGATCTGAATCCGCGACCGTGTTCACCCCACATCAGACCGCCGTATTTTGCGGTAAGCTCCACCATTTTACCGGTGATTTCGTGAAGCATCGCCTCCTCCTCCGGATCGCACATATCAAGCGCGGGACGAACATGCAGAACTCCCGAGTCCACATGACCGAACATGCCGTAGCTGAGATTTTTCGAGTCAAGCAGCGCTCTGAATTCAAGAATATAATCTGCAAGATGCTCCGGCGGAACGCAGGTATCTTCAGTAAAGGCGATCGGCTTGTGATCACCCTCCACCTTGCCCAGAAGCCCTACCGCCTTTTTTCTCATGGCATAGATATTCAGAATGCTCGGCAGATCATAGGTGAACTGATAACCGATAACCCCGGCCTCATGATTTTTAATCTGCTCGTCCAGTCTGCGGCACAGTGCCTGCACCTTGGATTTTTCAAGCTCAGCATCGTCACCGGAAAACTCGACGATATTGATCCCCTGCATATCACATCCCGGGACCTCCGTCAGCAGATCCTTCACCGAATACCACACAATATCGGTCTTGGCCAGATTCAGCACCTTGGAATCAACGGTCTCTACAGACAGACATCCGGAACCCAGCATCACCTGGGCATTTCTGAGAGCCGAATCGAAGCTGTCATACTTGACATTCACCAGGGCCCTGAAATCAGGAATTTTTGTCAGATCCAGTTTTGCCTCGACGATAAAAGCAAGTGTACCCTCGGCACCGCAGATCAGACGGGACACATCAAGGGAGCCGTCTTCCGGATCATATGCATGCTTTAAATCATATCCAGTAAGAAAACGGGTCAGTTTAGGAAAAGTCTTTTCAATTTCAGCCCTTTTACCCCTGGTTACTTCATATACGGTACGGTAGATTGAACCCTCCACCGTGTCGGCCTCAAGCTTTCTTTTCAGTTCCCCGCCGCCGATCCTAGTGAATTCAGCCACCGAGCCGTCATGCAGCACCGCGGTAACCGAAGTAACGTGCTGTGAGGTTTTTCCGTACACAAGCGATCCCTGTCCCGATGCATCGGTGCTGATCATACCGCCGATTGTGGCGCGGTTGGAGGTTGAAAGTTCAGGTGCGAAAAAATATCCGGAAGGTTTGAGATAGGCATTGAGCTGATCCTTTACCACCCCCGGCTGAACCCTGACAGAATGCTCTTTCTGATCATAGTCGAGGATCACATTCATATGGCGTGACAGATCCACCACCACACCGCCGTTGAGGGACTGTCCGTTGGTACCTGTTCCACCTCCTCTGGGAGTGAATTTAATCTCTTTGAATTCGTCCCTTCCGGCAAGTTTAACCAGCGTCACCACATCCATGGTGCATTTCGGGAAAACCACCGCCTGGGGCAGCCACTGGTATACGCTGTTGTCGGTGGCCACTGCAAGTCTGCTGCTGAATGAAGTCTCAATATCTCCTTTAAATCCGGAATCCTTCAGTTCACTCAGATAACGGACATACAGTTCATCTACTGTTTCTTGTTGTGATAATCTTGGGATCATGACGTGCCTCGGTAATAATTTTCAATGCCCGTATTTTAGCAAAAACCGAGGAAGTTTTCCCGATAAATGGAAGGATTTGAACATTTTTGTACCTGAGTGCTGGTCGGCTTCAGGCGCACGGGGACAGTCTGTATTTCTCCTATTATTCCGGACCGGGATCCGCGGTAACCGGCATTAAAAACATCAGTGGCATGTTCACCGACTTAATTCAGTTCTATTTTAGAAAAACGGTATAAAAACCGGAAATCTAAAGTAGATTGTTGAACCGGTTTAGTTATTGTCTTATACTTTAGAAAAGTGGTAATAATACCAAAAATCTAAAATAGAGTTACATATTATGGAAATAAAAAGAGACCGATATCTGAAACGCCTGATTTCCAAAAGAAACAACGGATTGATCAAAGTTATTACAGGGATCCGCAGATGCGGAAAATCTTATCTCTTGTTCAGGCTTTACTACAACTATCTTATTTCCGAGGGGGTTGCACGGGAAAATATCATAACCATACCGCTAGACGATGCAGATTATGCGGGTTACCGTGATCCGCTGGCACTGCATGAACATATCAAATCAGTAGCAGCTGATCAAAGTCAGCAGTACTATGTTTTCATCGATGAAGCTCAGTTTGCAATAACAAAAGCGGAAATGAAAAATCCCGATGAACCGCTTCGTTTATACGGTGTACTGAACTCGTGGCTCAGAAAGGGAAATATTGATGTCTATATTACCGGAAGTAATTCAAAATTTCTGTCCTCAGACATTATGACAGAATTCAGAGGCAGAGGGGATGAAATTCATATTGCTCCGCTGTCATTCTCAGAGTTCTATCCAGCATCAGGGAAAACTCAAGCTGAAGCATGGAATGAATACCTCTACTACGGAGGACTTCCCTACATATTGTCTGAACATGATGATGAGTCAAAAAGCTTATACCTTGAGCGGCTGAACAGCGAAATCTATCTCAGGGACATATGTGAAAGATACGATTTACGGAATGCTCACGCAATGCAATCAGTTATGAAGGTAATTTCTTCATCAGTCGGCTCTCTCTCAAATGCCCAGAAAATTTATGATACTTTCAGAAGCAGTGGTGATAAGAATTTATCCATGCCAACCATTTCAAACTATCTAAGATATCTGCAGCAAAGTTTCCTGATCCAGAAAGCTGAAAGATACAACATCAAAGGAAGGAAATATATCGGTACTCCGTCCAAGTACTACTATACAGACCTGGGTCTTAGAAATGCACTGCTGAATTTTCGCCAGTTTGAAAAAACTCATCTTATGGAAAACGCCATCTATAATGAACTGATCTACAGAGGTTTCAAAGTGGATGTAGGAATCGTTGAAATAAGACTCAACGAAAACGAAAAAACACATAGAAAACAACTGGAAGTTGACTTTGTAGTTAACCGTGCAGGCCAGCGCTACTATATCCAGTCTGCATTCTCACTGCCTGACAGTGAAAAACTTAAACAGGAACAGGCTTCACTGATACATATCCCGGACTCTTTCAAAAAAATTATCGTTGTCGGCGATGATCAAAAAACATGGAGGAATGAATACGGCATCACAATTACGGGAATTTACGAATTTATGCTTAACGAGAACAGTCTGGACATCTAAAAGATTTCATGAAGTAAGTGTTGAGGGGGGAAAACTCCATACTGCACCGGGCTGCAGCATGGCCTCCACCGATCATCAGGTACTTCGATATAGGCTACCCAATCCAGGGCTCAGTGCACGTTGAAGCTGACATAGAACTTCTTATATTCAAGGAGCTATCGATCAAGATATCGTCTTATCATTAAAGAACTGAATGACATATCCGGTGGTTGCCTAATAATCAATCCTCTTTCCCTCCCCAAATTTGATAAAACATGGCTTTTTATTCATTATCACTCTTACCTATACAAATTCTGTTCATTTTGTGATCAATATTTGTATTTTAAAAAATAAAACATCGCATTTCTTTATTCCCGGACAGGTTTTGATAAACTAGCGATAATAAATCTTTGACTGACTTCAATAGGTTCACTATGAAAACTACCAGAAATTCCGAAAATTTTAAGGTACGGCTTGTTTGGTTCCTTTACAGTTCTCTTTCTGTACTGCTGATCTCAAACGTAGTTGTATTCATGCTGCAGAAATAGTCCGGCACATCTGGCGGATCGTCTCCTGGGGCGTCCTCCGTTAGTGCTGGTATGTCTTTTCTTTTTCTCCCATTTTCATTATTCCTTCTGTTTTACATACGTCCGGCAGCTGTTCTTTTGTTATGTTCCTTTGTGTCAAAATATCCTGTTTTCACTTATAATGACACAGAGAGTTCAATAATTTTCAACAATCACTACAGGTTTAAACGCTATGTCAGACTTACTCATCCGCAATGCAACCATAGTAAATGAAGATCAGATCTACAACGCTGACGTAAAGATCTCAAACGGGATCATTGAGCAGATCGGCACCAATCTGAGCGACAGTAATGTTACAGAAACAATAAATGCCGACGGACTGCACCTGCTTCCCGGGGTTATCGACGATCAGGTTCATTTCCGAGAACCGGGTGCGACACACAAGGCAACAATTGCCAGCGAAAGCCGTGCCGCCGTGGCAGGCGGGACCACCTCATTCATGGACATGCCGAACACCAGTCCTCAGACCACCGATCAGGAACAGTTCAATGCCAAGCTGGCAACTGCAGCCGCAACTTCAGTAGCCAATTACGGATTTTTCCTCGGAGCCACCAACAGCAATCTCGAGGAAATCAAAAAAGTCGATCCTAGAAAATGCCCGGGGATCAAAATTTTCATGGGTTCTTCAACCGGAAATATGCTGGTAGATCACCAGAACGTACTGGAGGATATTTTCAGGGAAAGTCCGGTTCTGATTGCCACCCACTGTGAAAAACCGGAAATCATCAGTGCCAACGAGCAGAAGGCAAGAGAGAAATACGGCGAGGACGTGCCGGTACGGGAACATCCCAACATCCGATCCAGAACCGCCTGCATCGAATCAACCAGGATCGCCTTCAATCTTGCCAAAAAACATCACGCCGATCTGCACATACTGCACCTGTCAACCCGTGAGGAGGTTGAGCTTCTGAGTGAACTTAAGCAGATCCCGTTCGCTGAAAAACATATTACCGCGGAAGCCTGTACACCGCATATTGCATTCACCGACAGCGACTATGAACAGCTCGGAACCAGGATTAAGTGCAATCCGGCAGTAAAAACCGCCGGTGATCGGGATGCTCTGCTGTGGGCGCTCAAAAACAACGTGGTGGATCTGGTGGCAACCGACCATGCACCGCACCTGATGGAGGAAAAGAACAACACCTACTTCAAGGCACCTTCCGGGATCCCGGTAATTCAGCATTCACTCACCCTTCTGCTGGAACTTTACCACGAAGGGCGCCTCACTCTTGCCGATATCGTCCGGCTGTCATCCCACAATGTGGCCAGACGCTACCGGATCTGCGATCGAGGATTCATCAGGGAGGGATACAGGGCGGATCTGGTACTGGTTAATCTCAATACCGAAAATACCGTCACCCGTGAACAGCTGTTTTCAAAATGCCGGTGGTCCCCGTTCGAGGGCAGAACCTTCCATTCATCGGTTTATGCAACACTGGTTAACGGAGCTGTGATCTTCCGCGAAGGAAAGATTGTGTCAGACCGCAGGGGTGAACCGCTGCAGTTCAACCGCCGGTAACCATGCGCACATCCTGATCCCAAAACAGAGACCCGTATTTTCGATACGGGTTCTTTTTTGGGAACTAGTACACACATTGACTTTAGCTCTGTTATATTTCGCGGCAATTATTGCTAGAATCTTAAAGTATGCTGTATAACAAGAAATTGTTCCCTGAAAAAAACTATAAAAGAGGCATTTCGCAGGATCTGCGTTTTGCTGCAGCGAGGAATTATAACAATGAGTATTATTTCTAAGAAAAGTCTTCTCGGGCAAAAGAAAAAAGAGAAGAGAGAAGCAGAAAATAATTCCAAAAAAGAAAGCAACAAGCCTGAGTATGTTCACAAACACAAGCTGACTTTCTGGGAGAAAATCCCGGTTGTGTCAGGCTTTGTCAGACTCATTACCAATACCTCCATCATCAATGTTATCAAATTCGGATTTGTAATCCTGCTTGTAAACATTGTTATCAATGCCTTTATAACCTATATGAGTCTCGGGGAGCTGGAGGATGCCTTCAGTAGAATCAGTAACAGGGCAACACCGCTGGCTCTGGAGGCCAAGTCTCTGGAATCAAACCTGCTGTCAATCCACAATCAGCTCAACCAGATTATTGCATCTAAAAAGCCTGAAGAAATTGATAAAATGACCGCAGAGCTGGATGAACTGAAACTTAAATACAAGGACGGACTTAAAGAATTCAGAAACTATGCCGCCGACAACCGCATTCTTCAGGAAATCATCGACAGCATGGAAATGCTCTCGGATAAATATATCGAGCAGACCAGGGAACTGCCGACCCTTAAAAAGGAAATCCTGGTCAAATCCGTTAAAGTAAACAAGAACAAGGCTTCATTTATTGGACTTGCCAAAACCCTCAACCGAGAGGAAACCTACCTCTACACTTCAATTGATGATTCATTCCTCAGAGACAGTCTGATGGGCGTACAGGCCGCTCAGAACATCATGGAAAATTCAACCATGAAAGCGCTTAATCTTGAACTTCCGGAACAGATTGAAAAGGAGTTCCAGACCAGCAGGCAGTATTACCGGGATTTTGATACCAACCTGAAAGATCTGAGATTAGAAATCAAAGATCTGGACAACAATATCGGAACCTATGTCACCGCATTCCTTTTTGATACCACCGATGACAAGGGTGTACTGGGGCAGCATCTTGATCTGGTAAAAGAGCAGATTAAAACCGAACAGATGGCTCAGAATGCGGAGGACATGATCAACAATATCAGAACCTGCATCAGACAGGTTCAGGATATCTCCCTTGCAGTTATTGCCGAAAGCCGGAGCAATGCGGCCACCTCCTTCAATAAAAGCCAGATTATCCAGCTGATTGCCCTGATTGTGGCGATTCTGATTGCAGGAGCCACCGCCAATATAGTTTCCCATTCCATCAAGCTTCCGCTTAACCGGATCCTCAAGGCAATCAGTCTGATGTCCACCGGTGACTACACCCATGAATTCGGCTACAACTCCACCAACGAGTTCGGTGTACTGACCCAGAAGATGAATATGCTGCGTGAACAGTTCGCCACCATTCTGAGGAATATATCCTCGGCCAACAAGGAAATCAACCACGCTGCTGCAATCAACCAGCAGTCCGTGGACAACACGGTTAAAGGTATCAAATCACAGCAGGACATGAGTGATACCGTGGCAGCCTCCGTTGACGATCTGAAATCAACCGGAGCCCAGGTGGCGGATTCTGCGCACCAGACCTACCAGATTGTGCTTGATGCAGGTACCGCAGTACAGAACGGCTGTCAGATTATTTCCGATAATATCGAGGCAACCCGCCGTCTTGCTGAAAAAATGGTTGATACCGAACATCTGATCAATGATGTAAACGCCATGAGTGAAAATATCGGGGCGGTTATCCAGGTGATCAAGGATGTGGCAAACCGTACCAATCTGCTGGCACTGAATGCAGCAATCGAAGCCGCCAGAGCCGGGGAACACGGCCGCGGATTCGCCGTGGTTGCGGATGAAGTCCGTTCTCTTGCCACCAAGACCGCCGATGCCACCAACGAGGTTAAACAGGTAATCGACAATCTGCATGAAGCAATCAGAAAGGCGGTTGATTCCATGAACGAGTGTTCTGACGAAATGGAGCATTCCATCGACCAGACCTCGGCGGTTAATGATGCTATCGGTAAAATCAACCAGTCACTTGAAACCATCAACAAGTATACCGATTTGATTGTAAATGCAACCGATGCCCAGGAGAGCACCACTACGGAAGTAGCCAAGAACATCCATATGATTGTGGGTATTCTGGAACAGAACGTTCATGAAATCGCCAAGGTTACAGATGCATGTTCAGATCTGAACAAACTGGCCCAGAAACAGACTGATGAGGTTCATAAATTCAAATTCTAAGATCCGGATCTGCGAACCATTCTGAAACTCTGCACCGGCGGTGCGGAGTTTTTTATTACAGGAGTTTAGTCAGACAGTCATTGACAGAAAAAGAAAAATCAGAAGAGACAGAAGGATCTGCAAAATCTGAATTCAGGAGCACGGCGTCAGTGCATCAGTTCATCGGCAATCTTTTCAATTTCACTGCGGATATTGACAAAGCACTTAAGGATCATCGGATTAAAATTACCGCACTTGCCGGCAAGGATCATGTCATAGGCATCTTGGTAGCTGAAGGCTGATTTGTAACATCTTTCAGCAATAAGGGCGTCAAACACATCCACTACAGATACCACCTGGGCACTGATCGGGATCTGATCACCTTTAAGATGCTGCGGATATCCCCTGCCGTCCCATCTTTCATGGTGGTACAGTGCTATTTCATAGCCGTACTTGAAAAACGGATCACTGGGATCATCACATCCGATGGTTTTGATAATATCAGCACCCTTGAGAGTGTGCATTTTCATGATCTCAAACTCGTCATTGCTGAAGTGTCCCGGTTTCTGCAGGATATTATCCGGAATGGCGATTTTCCCGATATCATGAAGGGCCGACGCAATGGCGATATCCTCGATATCGAGCTGGGTAAAACCGTATTCAGGATGGGCTCTCGATACTTCAGACATCAGAGCCCTGGTAAAAAATTTAATTCGGTTGATATGCTGTCCGGATTCCAGATCGCGGAATTCAACCAGGGTGGACAGGGCACTGATAAGCTTGGATGACTGTTCTCTGATTTTGGAACTCTGCTTTTCAACCAGATATTCCAGATTGTTCTTGTGTTCAAACAGATCCACCAGGTTGCGCACCCGGTGTTTTACCACCGAAGTTGCAAACGGTTTGGCAATATAATCGGCAATCCCGAGGGTAAAACCGCGGTTCTGTGACTCAATGGACATATCACCGGTAATTACGATTACCGGGATTTTTGAAGAATCGGGAATTTTTTTGAAATGATCGAGGAACTGATATCCGTCCATAACCGGCATAACCAAATCAAGCAGAATGGCCAGGACCCTTCCTTCAGAGCGTTCGAGCACCTCAAGAGCCTGCTGACCGTTTTCGGCCTCCTCTATTTTATATTCATTTTTGAAAATAGCCTTCAGCAGCAAACGGTTGCTGGCTGCATCGTCAACAATGAGCAAAATACCGTCATCAATCATAAAACAAAATGGTAATTAAAGATCTAACTGATACATGTTACTCTAAATCCCGTCCGAGCAGTAGAGCCAAAATTATTTATTGTGATAAATGCATATTTTGCATTTTAAATAATCAGACCTAAATCAAATTTTACGGCAGATAAATCTGCTCAGATTCCGGAGGAGCTTTCAGGAAATCGCCCTGTGATTGCAGGGAACAGGTGATCAAACTTACATTTCGCACTTGAATATGGTTAATTTCGTACCTTATACTTGAGCATAAAAATTAACCTCCGTAAGTCTTTTGGTATTTATCACCGAGCAGCGCCAGGATTCTGTTGGCCTGCTC
>JAEEGI010018324.1_pt1 | contig 14242 bp, 12 predicted proteins | sample 8958751 | NCBI WGS metagenome assembly JAEEGI01 (sample SAMN16246545, study PRJNA631951) | gut metagenome | biome: gut microbiome; feature: rumen; material: KS-attached | host: Bos | place: Iran: Karaj | collected 2018-10
TTCCGAACCGACTTCGCATTTTCCTTTCACCAAATGCGCTTCGATGATCTTTCCAACAAGTGTTTTTCCTGACATGTGTGTTCCTTATACTATATATTTTCCCATGATTATTAAGCATTTTGCTCTAGACCTCTAGGATTCTAGAAATCTAGACTAAATCTAACCAAACGATTCCTCTAATCTAACCAGCTGGTTATATTTGGCAATGCTTTCGCCTCGCGTAAGCGAGCCGAAACACGCATATTCCGCATGCAACGCCACCGATAAATCGGCGGCGAACAAATCGTCCGCTCCGCCTGCCGTCAAGGCGGAGACGACCAGCGTTTTGCCACTGTCACGAACGGCAGTTGCACGTTCGAGAAGCCGCGTCAACGTCTTCTCCATGTTCAAATCCAGCCGCCGCGCACGGCAGCGCGGCGCCGTGCCGCACAACGTGACATTTTGTAGTTCCGGCAGGCCGGCCAATGCCGCCGCTTCGTCGTCTGGCCAATCGATTTCCACATAGGAAATTGGATACTCTTTCAGCAAATCCAACAAGCCTTCGCGACGGCCTTCCGGCGATGATTGATCGGCCGCCGTCGGTCTAGCCAGACCGATGGACACTTCCTCTCCCTGCGTATAACCGGCCACTTCCATGGCCTGTCGCAGGCCATCCAAAATCTCCCGCTCATCACCATCGAATATCTCTAGTCCATTCAGTCCAATGGACTTGCGAAGTCCACGATTTGCGATTTCCTCTTCAAACGCATGAGCGATTTCCGCGCAACCGCGCAATCGTTCGCGGAAACGGACGCTTGAACGCCGCCACACGAGAAGCAACTCGCCAAATTGGCTGTAGTTGACGATATGCGCCACGCTGACGAGCGGATTCGGCAACCGACGCGTATTCACGCCACCCAGATAACGGCACAGCGGAAGCTCCACAGCCAAGGCGGCCGCCTGCGCGACCGCCAGCGAAATCGCCAAACTCGAATTGCCGCCGATGCTCTCCAAATTCTCCAACGTGCGATCGACGCCCGCCTGATTCAACGCATCCATGCCGCGCAATTGCGTTGCGGCCAAATCTCTCGCATTGGACAGCGCCATGCCGACGCCCTTTCCCCAGTAACGTTTTGGATCATCGTCACGTTTGTCGTCTGGCACGCCGACGACCGCCACCGCCCTGCCCAGCGCGCCGCATTCCAACACGACATCGCATTCCAATGTCGCATTGCCTTGAGAATCAAGAAGTTCTCGGCTATCTATGTTTTGTATCAACGTCATATTCGTTCCAATTTCCACAACGGAAGGGTCCCGCTCCTGCGGGACCGCCATATTTTACCATTCAACGCCTAGCCCCGCGCAATTGATTCCGCTACCAATGCCAAGCAACGCCACTGTCTGTCCTTTTTGCAGGCGGCCTTCCTCCTCCGCCAAGGCCAGTGTCGCGGGAAGCGACGCGGAGCCGCAGTTTCCCAGCCGCTCAAACGTGGAGTAATCCAGTTCGGGAGGCAGTTTCAAATGTTCGTAAAGTCTTTGTCTATGCATCTTTCCGACTTGATGTGTCACAACCACATCTGGTTGTACGCCATCATTCCAACCACACGCCGTGCGAAGCTCCGCCCACATGCCTTCCGCCAACGCCACGCCACGAACCAACAGTTCTTCTGAATCCGTTTCCATCAACGGCTTGCTGTCATCCGTCATGCCGCCTTCCACCGCCCCCTGGCAGAGGCGGTTCTGCGATGTATCCGCACGCCATGCGGAATGCAACAGCCGATGGCCGCACCGCCCCACGACGATTCCCGCCGCGCACGATCCAATCGTCAACGACGCGAAATGACTTTTCATCGCCTTGCGGTCGATCGTCGCATCTTCGCACAACGTCCGCACGGTGTTTTCCACCAGCGGCCCGCCGTTTTCGCCGCAGACGGCCAGACCGTATTCGATCTGCCCAAGCTCCACGAGATTCGCCAACATCATGACGGCGTTGACCATGCCGAGGCATGCGTTCGAGATATCGAACGCCAACGCCGATGGTGGCAATTCCAGCAGATTATGGACGAACGCGGCCGTTGCTGGTTCGACGCAATCTCTTGAAACAGAACAATTTATCAGACAACCGATTTCGCTTGGCGAGACTCCCGCCTTCGCCAACGCCTTGCGGCCCGCCGCGGCAGCCGCCTCGCTCGGCAGCGTCCCTTTGTTCCAAAAACGCCGTTCACGAATGCCCGTCATCAGCTCCAGCCGACCGACATGCAGATGCAGCCGTTCGTACAACGGCTGCAGACGCGACTCAAGCACCTCCGAACGAACAACGTTCGGAGGAAGCTCTACGCCAACGGCTGTGATGCATGACTGATGATACTGCATTTTTTCAATTAATAATTAATAATTAACAATTTACAATTATGATGGCGGTTGCTGTCGCCGTTTTGGTCGTAAATTATCAATTATTAATTGTAAATTGTTAATTCTTAATTGTTAATTCCTTTTTTAGCCGTTCAGTCAGCATCGGCAGGAGCGTGAACAAATCGCCGCACAGTCCAAGCTCCGCATATTGGAAAATCGGAGCTTCGGAATCGCTGTTGATGGCGATGATCGTCTCGCTTGTCTGCATGCCAGCCAGATGCTGCACCGCACCAGAGATGCCAACAGCAATGTAAAGCTTTGGAGATACGGTCTTTCCAGACAGTCCGACCTGCGCGGAATACGGACGCCATCCACGATCGACGGCTTCACGGCTCGCGCCGACGGCACCGCCGAGAACATCCGCAAGTTGTTCAGCGAGAACAACGTTCTCGCCTTTCTTGAAACCGCGGCCGACGGACACCACGATGTCCGCATCCTGTATCGCCATCGTCTGCTCGGCGGCTTCGTAACCGACGCGTTTAACATGGCTGCCCAGCAGTTTGCCGTCTGGCTTCCAACGGATAATGTCGCCTTTTCGACCAGCCTGCACGGGAGCAGGACGCTCCGAATGCGGCCTCACCGTCGCCATCTGCGGACGACGATCCGGCGTTTTGATGGTCGCCATGATGTTACCACCTGCGGCAGGACGCGTCTGCAACAGCAGCCCCGTCCCTTCTTCGATATCGAGATTTGTGCAGTCCGCCGTCAGGCCTGCGCGCAACCGCGCGGCCGTGCAGGGCATGACCGTCCGTCCCGTCGTCGTCGCGGCGGCCAGCATGACATCGGGCTGTTCACGTTTGATCAAATCGCACAGACAAGCCGTATAAGGCTCCGGCAGGAAGGTCGCCAGTTGCGGCGCTTCCGCACAAATGACGCTGTCCGCGCCGCGTTCGATCAGGCGGTTGCATTCAGCGTCCGAAACGGCTTCGCCGAAAAGGACGGCGACCAATTTCACGCCAAGCTTCTGGGCTAGCTTGATGCCGCGTGTCAACAGTTCAAAACTCACATCCAGGACTTTTCCATCCCGCTGCTCGGCAAGTATCCAAACGTTTTTGCTCATGGTTGTCGCTCCTTTCCGTCAGATGATTTTCTTGCTCTTCAGCAGTTCGACAACTCGCTCGACCGCCCGCTCCGCGCCTTCCGCATCCTGCGCGGCAAGCTTCTCGCAGTCTTTGATATGGACAGGACGGAAGATCTTCACAACACGCGTCGGGGACGCGTTCAAACCGACGTCGTCCTTCGACGCTCCGACATCTTCCGCCGTCAATGTCACAATATCCATGCCGCGTGCACGGCGTTTGCCCTGCAATGTCGGAAGTCGTGGAATCGACGCTTCTTTCAGCACGCAAAGCAGTGCCGCGCCGTCGATTTCAACCGTTTCGTAACCTTCTTCCAACATGCGGCGGACACGCCATCCGCCATCGCAACGCTCCACGGCGCTGACGAATGTGACGGCGGGCAATTCCAAAAACGTCGCCATGGCGGGACCGGTCTGGCCTGTCTCGCCGTCCGTCGCGCGTTCACCGCAGATGATCAGATCAAACGGCCCTATCTTCTTGGCGGCCAATGCCAAAGCATAGCCTGTGCACCATGTATCCGAGCCTGCGAATTCACGGCCGGACAGCAACACGCCATGGTCTGCTCCCATACTCAACGCTTCGCGCAGCACGGCGGTGGCCGCGGCGGGGCCCATGCTCAAACACGTCACGTCAACATCCTCCTGCAACGTCTCTTTCAGCGTCAACGCGCATTCAAGAGCATGCAAATCCAACGGATTGATGACGGAACTGGCGGCTTCGCGTATCAGCGTGCCCGTCTTTTCGTCCATTCGAGTCGCCTGACTCTCTGGAACTTGTTTGGTCAGCACCAATATTTTCATCGTTTCCTCATGCCTTATTTTATATTTAGTAAAAAAATACCAAAATAAAAACTAATCCGCCTAATTGAAATCGCAAATTTACCTAGATGATTTATCTTAAAAAAGGCGTATTTCATCACGGAGATGAATCACGTCCCGCTGGAAGGCCATCGCCTTGCGGCTTTGTCGTTACGAAATTCACAAGAGGAAAATCATGTTTTTATACGGAATCAATCCCGCCTTCGAGGCGATTCGCGCAGGAAGACGCGAAATCCATCGCGCATACATCAACCAAGAGGCCGACAACAACCCGCGGCTGAAAAAACTTGTCCAATTTCTGCGTTCCAAGCAGATCCCCACGGAATTCACCAACAAAGGGAAGCTGTTCGATTTATGCCAAACCCGTGAACATCAAGGGGTTGTATTGGACGCTGAAGCATTTCCGCACACGCCGTTCGCGGACATGATTGGCTCGCCGCGTATGGTTCTTTTGGACTCCATCGAAGATCCACACAACGAAGGCGCCATCATGCGTTCCGCGGAGATTTTCGGCTGGAACAACGTCCTGTTGCCGCGTCGTGGCGTGCCGCTGCTCCTCCCGTCCGTCATCAAAGCTTCGGCGGGAGCCTGCGAACATCTTCAGATTGCGGTAAATTGCTCTGCCAACCAATATTGCAAAATCGCCAAAGATGAAGGCTACACAATCGTTGCGTTGGATGGCGGCGGCAAGACATCGTTGGAAGACCTTCGGGCGCAACGAATTGAAAAGCTCCTGCTAGTCGTCGGCGGCGAAAATTCGGGCGTCTCGCAGTTCATTCTGAACATGGCGGATCACGTCGCCGCCATTCCGCAAAAAGGGAAAGTCAATTCTCTGAACGCATCCGTCGCTGCCGGACTGGCGCTCTATCTTCTTGCATGACACCAGGAGACAATATGCGAAACATTCTGCTGACCATTCTCTTGCTCACCGCCGCCCTGCACGCCGATCCGATGAACGTCGTCATCAATGGCGTCCCATTGAAGGATTTCGTCATCGTCGCACCTGCTGAAGGAGCCGTCGCGAAAACCGCTAAGTCCTTTGCGGACAGGATAAAACAAAAGACGGAAATCACGTTGCAGATCGCCGCGGCGGATGCGCAACCGGCCGCCCATGAATTCGTCTTCGGCATTCCATCACGCGATGCCGCTGCCCCGAAATTCGCATACGACGACATCGCCGTCTATTGGAAGGAAGGCCGTCTCCATTTCGCAGGCGGCAGCCGTTTTTCCATCGCCACCGCCGTCAATTGGTTCATCAACGAAAAACTGCCGCAACTGGCGGACAAGCCATTGACCATCGCCGAAAACGAGCGGATTTTCTCGTCATCCGCCCCGTCGCGGGATGTGTATCTTGCTGATCCAACGAAACTTCCCGTCCATTGGCGGTTCACGTGGAAGCCTGAAGACGCCATGATGCAATGGCAGACGAAAGTCGATTCGCTGTACGTCAAAAATCCGAAACGGCCGCTCGTTATCGCCCATCGTGGGGATGCGCGCAACTACCCTGAAAACAGTCTTGAAGGCGTCGTCAGCGCATATCAGATGGGCATGACCGGCGTGGAAGTCGATGTCCGTTTCACAAAGGACGGAATCGCAATCCTCCAGCATGACGAAACACTCACACGAATGACCGATTTTAATGATTTGAAAGGAAAAGACGGCCTGCCTGAATCCGCCAACGTCACAGATTGGACGCTTGAACAGCTTCGCAAGCTCCATCTGCGCGAAGGCCGCGGCGGCATGAAGGCTGCCCTCACACCATACGTCATTCCGACGTTGGAGGAGATTCTCACCGTTGCGAAAGAACGTCTGTTCATTATCATGGATAAGCATCCCAATTGGCGTTATGTCGATATCGAAGGCATCCAATCCAAAGCACTGCCGAATTATATTTTCCCAATCATGCAGAAGACAGGTAATTACACATCCTGTCTCATCGCTTTTGGTCGCCTCGGCAGCTCTCTAGAAAAGCAGTTCACCGCCGAACAAGCCCTGCAAGTCCAAAAGTACATCTTTGAAAAATCCGGCCAAAAACCGTATTTCCTTCTGCGTGGCTGGACAAACAAGACAAAATCGGCACAATTATACGCGGAAAAGCTTCGCGCAGAGTCGCTTACCAATGCAGGAGTCATCGTCAATGGTTCGTTCTACGGCGAACGGCCCGGCATTGAGGAAGCCACGAAAAAGCTCTGCAGCTCCATGCCGGACGTGCTGTTCCTTTCATGGACCGTCAACAAACATCCCAACGATAATCCCGCCGGCTGGCAGCGCATCTATGACGCAGGCATTCGCGGCTTCATGACAGACAATCCGCTTGGTCTCCTCCGCTTCATCGTCAACGATCTAAAAACCACCGAATAGGTGGCGCGGTGCGTCCCGCCTGCGCCATGTCATTGATCCTTTAAATTCCTTTCAATCCCTTCATCACATGTCTATCTTTTTAATCGTCTTACTTTCATCATTCATCCTTACCGCCCAAAATCAACAGGAGATTCGCAAACCTATGGCCAATATCTGCATCGGAAAACAATACGAAATCGGAACTCGCGTCCCCTACCGTGTTTACGTCACAGACAAAACAGATGCCGCCAACGCCGCCGTCTATATCATGCTCGAATACAATGCCGACCAAATCGCGCCATTGTTGAACACATTCGTCAACGACGGCATTATGCCAGGGGGGCTTGTTTTGTTTGTCAATCCGGGCACGCTAAACGCCACTCTTCCAGGTGGTTCCAACCGCTACATGCGGGCAGAGGAATTCGACGAATACGGCCCTGAATTTATCAATCTCATCGTGGAGGAAATGATTCCTGAAGCCGCCGCACTCGCAAAAGTAAAAATCTCCACCAATCCGGACATGCATTTCTTCACAGGCGGTTCCTCCGGCGGTATGAGCACGTGGAACGCCCTTTGGTTCCGTAACGATTTCTTCCACAGAGGTTTTCTTAGCAGTCCGACGTTCAGCGCCATGCGTGGCGGCGAAGAGCCGATGGTGCTCGTCCGCAAATGCGAGACACGCCCCATGCGGTTCTATCTTTCCGTCGGAACGCGCGAACCTGACTATTTCTTCGGCGATTCCTACAACGTCGCCGTCAACGCGAAAGGCGCCTTCGATTTCGCGGGTTATGATTATGCGTTTGACATGTTCGTCGGCGAAGGCCATTGTGCACGCCGCTCGGATCCCACGTTCCTCCGAAAAGTCATGACGTTCGTGTGGGACAAATGGCAGACAGAGCCTGTGAAAGCGGGAAAGAACCAAATCCGCATCCAAAAACTTCTCGCCCCCGGAAGTCATTGGGAATCAGCGGAAAACATTCCCGAACCACGGCCCGCAAAAGCCCCCAACGGCGGCATCTACACGTTCAAAGACGGACAGATCATCCTAAAAGCAGACGGAAAGGAGACCGTCGTCGCGGAAACGTTGGACAAAATCACGGCATTAGCCGTATCCTCCGACCATTGGCGGCTTTACGTCGCGGACGCCGCCCGCCGTTTCATCTACGCCTACACGATTCAATCGGACGGCACGCTCTCCGCGCAATACAAACTCGCGCCGTTCCATCTGGCCCATGACTGCCGTATTATCGGCGCGTTGGATCTCTGCGTCGCAGAAGACGATCGCGTCTTCATCGCCACGGAGCTCGGCGTGCAAGGCATCGTCTCCTTCGGCCTCAACGATGTCATCCTCCCGTTGCCGGGCGATCTTCCGGCGGACAAAGTTCGCCTGGAAGGCAACATCCTCTACGCCGCGTCAGGTGACAAAATCTTCCGCCGTCCACTAGCCATCTCCGCCCCAGCGGCAGATGCCAAACCTGCCGCTCCGAAGACCGCAGGTTATTCGGACGGTTTCGACTACTCCCGCCCGCATGACATGCCGGACCATCCATAATCCGAAGCACGCAACTTATTGAACCAGAATAATATCCATAGCATGCCGAAAAAGTCAAGAAAGAAAAATAAGCACTTTCGGTCATGGAATCCGAAAAAATGGCTGATGGCGGCCGTCTATCTGCTCGTCATCGCCGCCATCGTCTGCCTGTACGCCTTCCAGCCGAACAAGAAGCGATTGGAAATCAACCGCCTCGCCAGCGTTTACATGCATGGCGGAAGCAACATCGGCATGATGCAAATACTTCGTGACGTATGGTCGGTCTATAGCACGAAAGGCCTTGTTCCGTGTGACATACGGCCACCCGACGACCTGCCTATATATGGCGGTATTCCACGTTGCAAGACATCGCTCACCCTTCTCCGAAATGACGCCTATTGGGTCGGTTACAGCGAAGAAAAACGATCCCCCCTATGGGCCGCCTACCGTCTGACCGATGTCACATCAGACGAAAAGCCCGCCGCCCGCGCGGAATCTTTCATGCCAGACAGGCGGACGACCGCACAAGTCACGTCAGACCAATACACTAACTCTGGTTACGACCGTGGCCATCTCGCTTCCAGTTATTCCATCGCGAAATGCTTCGGCAACGCCGCGCAGATGCAGACCTTTCTGATGTCCAACGTCGTTCCGCAACGCCACGCCTTCAATGCAGGCATCTGGAAGTCGCTGGAGATGAAGGAAATCAACACCTTTGCCCCACGTTGCCAGTCCATCTGGATTATCACGGGGCCGATCTATCCAGCCGTCATCACCCGTGCCTTGCCGTCGGGCATTCCCGTGCCCGAAGCATTCTACAAGATCATTTTGGATGAAATCGACGGACGGCTTCGCGCCATGGCCTTCATCATCGAGCATGATCCAGAAGAAGAAACAAGCCTGTCGGACTGCCTCGTTTCCATCGATGAAATTGAAAAAAGGACTGGTCTGGATTTCTTCACAGGCTTTCCAGAGACAGTGCAAACCGCCTTGGAAGGCACCACAAACACGAAAATCTGGTAGATTTCCTTCGTCTGACAGGTGGAAATTCCGCAACTAGGCAGTATAGTAATAGTGTTTATAGGCGACCCTGTGGTGTAATGGTAGCACAACTGGTTTTGGTCCAGTTAGTCTAGGTTCGAGTCCTGGCAGGGTTGCCAAGTTTTCAAAAAAACTCTCCCTGCGTCTTGAAATGCAGGGAAACGGTGTTAATGTATTATTGCTTTTCGTCCGGGTGGCGGAATTGGCAGACGCGTTAGGTTGAGGGCCTAATGGGGTAACACCCGTGCGGGTTCAAATCCCGCCCCGGATACCATGTCAACATGGTATCAAGCCAACGAAAAGCGAAAACGACAATACATATTAGTGCATCAAGTCCGGGTGGCGGAATTGGCAGACGCGTTAGGTTGAGGGCCTAATGGGGCAACACCCGTGCGGGTTCAAATCCCGCCCCGGATACCATTATATAAAAAGCGCGGCACATCAACGTGTCGCGCTTTTTTTGTGTCCATGTCCTATGAACATTTCAGGCAGGCTCTGTCGAGCCTGCCTGCTTTTTGTCAATAAAACTTACAGCGTGAACGCGAAAGCGTTCTTCGCCTTGACCATGTCGATGACCTTCTTGACCGTCGCGCAGCCGACGAGCTTGTCCGTCATCAGGATGGCGATCATCCGCTTGCCGTCATCGCTGCGGGAAGCGTGGATGTCTTCGATGTTGATGCCGACTTCCGCGCAGGCACCCGTGATCTTGTTCAGCATGCCGGGGGCGTCATCGTGTTCGACGATGAATGCGTTGCCGCGCGGTACAAAATAAACACGATTGTAGTCGTTGATGCGGGAGATGATCATCGTGTTCTCCGCGACGGGGCCGCGGATGCTGACGGTCTTGCCGTCGGCCTCGAAATCGATCGTCATGGCGTTGCCGTACTGCTTACGGTCGTCGGCAGGACGCGTCTCGAACTCAACGCCGCTGGCGTCAAGGAACTGTTTCGCGTCTTCCGGAGCCTGATTGATTTCGAAATCCTTGCTCAACGCAGCGCAGAGCGGTGCGATGAACCATTTCGGGAACTTGCCCAATTCGCCGTAGAAGCTGCCGGAAATCTTCTTCACAGTCGTCTTCTCGCCGAGGAAGTGGCTGGCCACGACGCCGATGCGGTTCGCCAATTGCTGGTAGTTCTCGTTCAATTCTTTCGGAACGCCTTTGTTCACGACGTACATATCAACACCGTTTTCAAAATAGGCGATCATCTGCTCGGCGGCACGCTTCGCGGCGTTGTAGTTCGCCTCGTTCGTGTTCGCGCCAAGATGCGGCAGCATGATGTCGGCGATGTCTTTCACGGACTTTTCGCCGGGAGCGTCTTCCGGATACACGTCTGTGCAGAACTTGAACTTCTTCACAGGCTTCAGAGCGCGGAAATCGTCTTCATTGATGATACCCGCACGTGCGCAGTTGATGATCAGCGCATTGGGCTTCACAAGATTCAGCAGGCTGGCATTGATAAGGCCGCGCGTCGTGTCGTTTTCCGGAATATGCAACGTGATGATGTCGGATTCCTTGAAGATATCCTCCATCGTGCACATCGTGGCGCCGACGGCTTTCGCGCGTTCGGGGGAAACCAGCGGGTCATAGGCGAGAATCTTCACATCGAATCCGCTGGTACGCTTCGCGACCAGCTGGCCGATGTTGCCAAGGCCGACGATACCGATCGTCTTGCCCGTCAGCTCGCTGCCCATAAACTTCTTCTTCTCCCAACCGCCTGCGCGGGTCGTGATGTCGCCCTGAATCACATGACGATAGACCGCCAATGCCAACGCGATCACTTCCTCTGCGACTGCGTTCGAATTCGCACCAGGCGTGTTCATGACATCGACGTTCTTCTTGCGGGCATACTTAATATCAATGGTATTGAAACCTGCTCCCGCGCGGATGACCGTCTGCAGTTTCGGTAGCAGATCGATGATTTCCGGCGTCACTTTTTCACTGCGGACGATCAACGCCTCACAGTCCGGATGCGATTTGACGAGATCGATCATCGGGGTGTCAGAGTCTTGGACAACCTGATAGCCGTTCGCCTCAAGCAATTCCTTTGCAATCGAATCCAGTTTCGTCGGAATCAGAACTTTTTTCATGGGAACCAATCCTTTCTATTGTCGTTTTTTCTCTTTCGGCGGCAGAATCACCTGCGGCAAGCCGTGCCATCAAGACCAAGTCACGCCGCCTTTATTAATATAATATGTGAAAGGACTTTTCGCCAGTAGGCAGGGGTCTCTTCCGACGGTGTGCCAACAGCGTCCCCGCCATCGGATGTGGCGGCGGCATGGGCTTATGGCTTCTAGGATTCTAGGATTCTAGGATTCTAGGATTCTAGGATTCTAGGATTCTAGGATTCTAGGATTCTAGGCAGTTGCATGCATTCTTGCAACTGCCTTTTTTCTAGCGGCTCTAGAATTTCTAGAATTTCTAGGGCTTCTAGCCACTAGCCACTAACCACTTTTTTTATACACTTATACGCATGATGACACATTTCCAATCTGCTGTTTCATCTCAATTATCTGCATAGTTTTAGCTGATATATTTATGCTTGTTATTTTTCAATCATCTGCATACTTTTAGCTGATATATTTTTGCATATTTCTTTTATAAATATTTGGTGAATTTTTTTTGATTTTTTTATCATTGTTTGACTTGATTTCGCCATAGACATTATTAAAGTAATTGTGTTTTGGTTTTATTCGGTCTATCTTGGCCTAGAAAGCAATCACTTTTTAATCAAGAAGATTCATAGAAAAACCTCTAAACAACGTAATATGAAGTCCTTCCAAGGTTCAACCCTCAGCAAGCTCGACAACAGCGGCCGCCTCAAGCTTCCGCCGAATGTCGTCGCGGACTTCAAAAGCGTTGACGCCACAGGCAACGTAATTCTGAAATATCTGGCGGAAGAAGCGGTCGCCATTTTTCCAGAAAGCACATTCCCATCAGAATCGCCCTCCCCTACCCTATCAGGAGAAGACTATTTCAACAGCGCAGCCCTCCGAATACGGCTGCGTAAGGAATCGCTTCTCGGCACCACCGACACCATCTCCCCCCAAGGGCGACTCACTCTGCCGGCAAGCCTTCTCAAACGCATCGGCGTGAAAGGCGGAGAGGAAGTGGCGCTCGTTGGCATCGGCATCGGATACGAAATCTGGAAGCCTGAGACGCTAGAGGCGGAAATGAACAAGGAGATCGCACAAGATCGCCGTAAATATGAGCAAGACAGAGATGGCATTCCAGAAATGAACAATATGCAATGATGCAATCACATAACCTCTTCATTTAAAAAGGGAAGGAATCATGGAAAACAACCAGAAGAAACAGTCACAACGTTCCAAAATCGCCAAAATTACATTCTATGTCATGCTTGCATGGGCATGCGTAGCGGCGTTCGCCACTAGCTACATCCGTCCGGTCCATGCCACGACCGATCTTTGCAGCCTGACACGCAAGATCTTCCATCTCCGTTATACGCCAGGCTGGAAGCTTGATTTCGCACAGGCCAACGCCATTCTGAACAGCACGGCCCTCCAATCGGACGGCCATGCGCATGCCCTCGCTTTTTCCCCTGTGGAAAACCATGAGACGGAGAAGTAACTGGACGAGCTAGACAGGCCGCATACGCCTCCTGACTTCTTCAAACGCCTCCAGATCATCTCCGCCTTCTTCTGCGCCCTCGCCGTCATTTTCGTCCTCCGCCTCTGCACGACCGCCGTGATCAAAAGTGCGGAACGGGAGAAAATTCTCGAACGGCTTCGTGTCGCCACCACGTTGAAAATCCCTGGTTGCCGCGGCAAAATTCTTGACCGACAAGGAAATATTCTGGCTTGGACAGAACGGCAGATGGAGCTTGTCTGGCATGTGCCGCAGAACTACAGTCAGGCGGAATTCGAATGGGCGGAACTGATCCGCTTCAATTCGTTCGTGCCGTCGATGCCGCACATCACACGGCTGACAGACTATCTCGGGCAAGACATCAAGCTCTGTTCGAACCAGCCATTTTCCACGCCGGAAATCTGGAACGCAATCCAACTGGTCTCCGAACATCTTGAATGCCATGCCACCTTTAAACGATGCTATTCCAATCCGGATCTGAAGCAGAGAATCGGCGAAACTGCCGTCAATCCAGAAACCAACATCGAAGAAGGCATTTCAGGCTTGGAGTTGGAATACGACCGACAGCTTCGGGCAGGCCTTTTCGAAATACAACTACTAAACAACAGTTATCGCGCCATCCTTCTTGGAGACAAGGCTGATGGCGATGACATCCGTCTAAATGCTATTTATGTCTTCTAACGAAGACATGCTTATAGGCCTACGCCCCATGAGCTTATGAATTTGGTTCCTAGAAGTTCTGGTATGACTGGAATTTTTTGAGGAGAGAGGGAGGAAAACGGGAAGAGAGAGGGTACTTTTCCTGTATAACCAGAACTTCTAGAGAATCCAATCACATAGGCTTATGGCTTATAAACTAAGAATTTGGTTTCCTAGAAGTCTGGTATGACTGGAGAGTTTGGAGGAGAGAGGGAAATGTGCGGAGAGGAGAGAGGGAAATGTGCGGAGAGGAGAGAGGGAAACGTGCGGAGAGGAGAGAGGGAAATGTGCGGGGAAGAGAGAGGGAAACTTTTCCTAAATATCCAGAACTTCTAGAGAATCCAATCACGAATTACTAACCACTAATTATTCATAAAATGTCTTCTGACCATATATTCAACTCATTCAGACGGAAGAGGATGATACGGCTTCTGCTGACACTTCTCATCCTTTTCATGACAGGCATCTTTCTCGTGTCCAGTTTCGCCAATGGACTGCCTGGAATGACGGCCTGCCTCCGTCAAATGGCTATTTACAGCGCCATTTCGCTATTCATCGCCTTCATCGGCATGTGCATGCCGGAAGGCTCATTCAAACGACTTCCGTGGCTGTTCATTCCAGCGGCATGGATTGCGTTACTATTGCTGTTTCTTCTTGGAAAGCAAGTAAATGGAGCGATTTCATGGTTTCGTTTCATGGGACTGAGTATCCAGCCGTCTGAATTTGCAAAACCCGC
>JAEEGI010018326.1_pt1 | contig 14241 bp, 11 predicted proteins | sample 8958751 | NCBI WGS metagenome assembly JAEEGI01 (sample SAMN16246545, study PRJNA631951) | gut metagenome | biome: gut microbiome; feature: rumen; material: KS-attached | host: Bos | place: Iran: Karaj | collected 2018-10
GGGATCATCAACATGAAGCTTGTAATCAAGAAACCATACGCCGAAGCATACAAGAAGTCCGGCAACAGCACCGATAACGATCGCACCGAATGCATCGGTTACATCACAGGGAGCGGTAATCGCTACGAGACCTGCGAGTGAAGCGTTCATACACATTGAAACATCGGGCTTGCCATATTTGATCCAGGTAAAGATCATACATACGACTGTTGCGATCGAAGGAGCGATCGTTGTCGTTACGAATACGGATGCGAGCTGATCTACAGAAGTACATGCAGCACCGTTGAATCCGTACCAGCCGAGCCAGAGAATGAATACACCGAGTGCACCGATGGGAATGTTATGTCCGGGGAATGCGTTTACCTTGGTAACCTTACCCTTGGAATCTTTTTCAAACTTTCCGATACGGGGTCCTACCATGATCGCACCGATAAGTGCTGAGATACCGCCGACCATGTGGATCGCACATGATCCTGCGAAATCGTGGAAACCGAGCTGAGCGAGCCAGCCGCCGCCCCAGATCCAGTGTGCCTCAATGGGATAGATAAGTGCCGAGATAACTGCGGAGTATACACAGTAGCTCAAGAATCTGGTTCTTTCTGCCATAGCACCGGATACTATGGTTGCGGTTGTTGCACAGAACACAAGGTTGAATACGAAGTTTGACCAGTCGAAATTTTCGTAAGCGGTGAAGATGTCGAATCCGGGCTTTCCGATAAATCCGCAAAGATCCTCACCAAGCAGTAATCCGAAACCGATCAGGATAAACACGCAGCATCCAATGCAGAAATCCATCAGGTTCTTCATCAGGATATTACCGGCGTTTTTTGCCCTCGTAAATCCGGTCTCCACCATTGCAAATCCCGCCTGCATCCAGAATACAAGTGCGGCGCCGATCAGAAACCATACGGCAAACAGTTTTCCGTCGACAATACTCAAAATTTCTTCCATAATGTTTTCCTCCTCTTGGATTTTGGAGCATCCCGAAAAATAAAAGGCGCTTCTAACTTCCGGTAAAGTTAAAAGCGCCTTTGCTTTAAACAGGATATAAAAAAACGGAGTCCCGGAAAATCTATCCGGAACTCCCTTGCTCCATTACATGAACGAATAATACTCTGAATAAAATTATTTGTCAACAATTTTTTTTAAAAAATTTTATGACATTTATGTCATGAATTCAGCCAGCCTTTTTCTATGCCGCGGTCAAGGTTCTTATCAACCCATTCATATACGGCAGGCATGAATTCTTTTATGATCTTCATCCGCTTTTCTACCTGTTCTCTGCGTGTATGTCCCTCTCTCCATGTATGTCCTTCGGTAAGAGTGTTGTGAAGAAAAGGCTGAAGCCTGTCGAGACATGCGGCATACTTTGCATCTGTAGTCCGGGCAGAATCAAATTCTTCCCAAAGTGATCTTATCTCCGCACCCTGCTCCGGAGGTATCTGTGAGAAAAGTTTATCGGCAGCCTCCTTCTCTCTTTCTTCCTTGCTTGCATTTCCCTTGTCGTCATATGCGAACGTATCACCCGCATACACCTCGACCAGATCATGAACCACAAGCATCTTTATCGCATGCTCCACATCCGGTTCTTCGATGCAATACTCCTTGAATAAAAGTGCCATGACTGCAATATGCCATGAATGCTCGGCATCGTTTTCCCTTCTTTCACCGCTCACAAGAAGTGTTCTTCTGTAGACCGATGTCATCTTATCGATCTCCGCTGTGAACTTAAGCTGCATATCAAGTCTTTCGTTTCCGGAAGCAAGAAATTCTTCGATTCCCATTTTTCCTCCTATGCAAAAAATATCCGCACATTTGATCATTTTCAATTATATCAAAAAAACAGCGGCACGTAAGTTACCTGCCGCTGTAATTAATCTTTATGTTCATGCAACACGGAAAGGTGATAAAACTTCTGCACGTATATATGAAAGCACCGCTTCGGCAAATTTTCTGTGGGATATTACATCCATATGCTCATCGTCAACAGGGCTCGGAGAAGCATGATCCGATGCAGCAATGAAACCTACACCTCTTCTTGATGCAATCTCCGAATAGATCCTCTTCAGCTCCCTGCTGTTACGTACGGATCTTTTACCGAATTCCGGATCCTTTTCGTCTCTCCAGACATCCTTACCCAAATGAATGGGGGAGATCAGAAGGATCTTCTCGGGCGGGAGATAATCCAGGGCTATATCGAGACATTTCTCTATCCCGCGTCCGATCAGATCGGGTGAAGCATTGTAATAACTCTTGCAGTCATTGGTTCCGAGCATTATTATCGCAAGATCGAGCGGATGGTTATCCGCAAGAATTTCTTCAAGCGTATCTATTCCCTTTCTTCCCGGACGCAAACGGTCCTCGAATATCGTAGTCCTTCCGCACAGGCCCTCTTCTACTATTTCCGCATCAGGAAGTTTTTTCTGCAATAATCCCGTCCATCTTATATCTTCGGAGTATCTTTCAAACGGTTTTGTTCCGGGGATAAGTCCCCATGTATTCGAATCTCCGAAAGCAAGGATCCTTTTCATGATCTTTCTCCTCATCAAAAGCCAATATAGTTTTTTCTTATGACAATATTGTAATTCACGCGCTTTTTCGTGTAAAAAACATATATTTTATAGCCCGTTATAGGAAAAACAAATACAAGGAATACATACCGGGCAGGCTCATCGGGGCCGAAACTGTTTTGTGCAATAAAAAACTGCCTTCACGAAAGCGAATCCGAAGGCAGCTTTTGGCATTTATTTAATTGTTCCGGCTATTCCGGAAGTGCAGGAAATGAACGCTTCAAGCATCAAGGAAATTCCTGAGCATCTTTCTTCCTTCCGGTGTGAGTATGGATTCGGGATGAAACTGAAGTCCGTAAACCTCGAATTCCCTGTGTTCTACAGCCATGACTTCACCATCATCGGTACGTGCCGTTACTTTAAGACAATCGGGGATCGTTGCTTCATCGGCAGCGAGCGAATGGTATCTTGCAACCTCGGTCTTATCTCCGAAGCCTTTGAAGATCTTGGAAGTATTATCGAGAGTGACGATCGAACTCTTTCCGTGCATAAGGTGCTTTGCATATGTTACGGTTGCACCGAATGCGGCACATATGGACTGATGTCCGAGGCACACACCGAGTATGGGGATCTCTCCGGAAAGTTCCTTTACAACATCAATGCAGATACCCGCATCCTCCGGTCTTCCCGGTCCCGGACTCAGGATGATATGTGAAGGCTTAAGCTCCCGTATATCATCAATTCCGAGCGCATCATTTCTGACGACACGAATGTCAGGATTGATCTCGCCGACCAGCTGATAGAGGTTGTATGAAAAGCTGTCATAATTATCGATCAGAAGTATCATCCCTTACACCTCCTCTGCCATTGAAATGGCCTTTACAACCGCAGAGGCCTTGTTGATGCATTCGATGAATTCCGATTCGGGTACGGAGTCTGCGACAATGCCCGCTCCGCTCCTTACGAACACCTTGCCCTTTTTCTTATAGGCAAGTCTTATGGAGATGCATGTATCAAGGTTTCCGGTAAAGTCGATATATCCTATCGCTCCGCCGTAGATACCTCTCTTATTTCCTTCGAGTTCATCGATGAGCTCACACGCTCTTATCTTGGGTGCTCCGGAAAGGGTTCCCGCGGGAAGCACTGCACCGATTGCAGAAAGTGCATCCTCATCATCCCTGATCTCACCCCTTACGGTGGAGCCGATATGCATTACATGTGAGAAGAACTGAACCTCTCTGAGTTTTTCGGGACTGACGGTTCCGAATTTCGAGATCCTTCCGAGATCGTTCCTTCCGAGATCCACAAGCATATTGTGCTCGGCAAGTTCCTTGGGATCCGACAGAAGATCCTCGACAAGTTTCTTATCCTCAGCTTCATCTGCTCCGCGCCTTCTTGTTCCCGCAAGAGGAAATGTATGGAGCACACCGTCCTGAAGCTTTACGAGTGTTTCGGGCGAAGCTCCGGCAAGTTCGAGATCGTTGGAGCTGAAATAGAACATATAGGGTGAAGGATTGATGGTGCGAAGCATCCTGTATGTGTTGAGCAGCGATCCCTCAAATGGTGCGCTCATCTTGTTTGAAAGGACTATCTGGAATATATCGCCTTCAACGATATGATGCTTTGCTTTTTCAACCATCTCGCAGAATTCTTTTTTTTCGAATACGGGTTTGAATTCCGCGGTGGCATGTCCCTTGATATCCCTGCACATCTCACCGTTTTCGATGAGTTCCTTAAGTGCAAGAAGGTCCCTGTTCGCCCTTTCAAATTCCGCTTCGATATCATCCAGATGGATATTAACGATGAGAACGATCTTCTGCTTGAGATGATCGAACGCGATGACCTTATCAAAGAGCATAAGATCGATATCGTTGAACTGCTCCTCATCCTCTTCGGTCAGATGAAGACTCTTTTCCGCATATTTGATGTAATCGTATGCAAAGTATCCGACAAGTCCGCCCGTAAAAGGAGGAAGCGATGTGATCCTGGGGCTTCTGTAGCGGGCCAGAACCTTTCTTATCTCGTCTCCGGGCTTATCGGTCTCTATGATCTCATCTCCAACCTTCATCTTGCCGTTAAGGCAGGTGATCTCAAGACGGGGATCAAACCCGAGGAATGTGTATCTTCCGAAATTGTCGTTTTCCTTTGCCGACTCAAGAAGATAACAATGCTCCGATACATTCTTAAGGATCCTGAGCACCTGGATCGGCGTCCTCATATCGGAAAGAATCTCAAGGCTTACGGGAGCGATGTCGTACTTTCCCTCAGCCTTTATACGTTTCAGTTCATCAATAGTCATAAATACCTCTGATCTGTGACTCATCAAAAGATCACAGTAATTTTACAAGTCTGTCAAGAACACCGGACAGTCTGTCATCGGAAAGTCCGAAGTTCATGGACCTGTAGCTCCATGCGGCTCTTCCGATATTGAATTTATTAAATGATTCGCTTATCATCTCATACCACTTTACGGTATCTTCGGGAGTGGCATTTTCGATCACACCGTACTCTCCGCAGTAAAGGGGTACGTTTCTTTCTTCCGCAACGGCAACGGCTTCCGCAAAGCATCTGTCAAAATATGCACTGCTGAGCTTTTCGCCGTCTTCTCCGGTGCTCACATCCGGGCCTGCGCCTCCGAACATCTTTCTTGCCGCTTCGCCCATTTCACCGAAGGTTGCATCGATGGAAAGTCTGAAGTTTACATCCATTCCGTTAACCCATCCCGCACCCTGGTGAGTGAAGATGAGCGGATCGTAGCAGTGGAAATTGTAAACGACGTGATCATCAACCGGCATCGCAAGATCCTTAAGAGCCACGATGCTGTTGTTATAATAACCGCCGAGAAGGATATAGGTATCGGGTGCGATCGCACGGATCCTTTTAATGCATTCCGTTGAGATCCTGTTCCAGGAATCACTGTATTCCTTGCTGGTAACTTCATTCAGAAGTTCGAAGGAAATTTTCTCTCCGTAACCGGCAAATTCCTTCGCAAGCTTTTCCCAGAGCCTGTAGAATCTCTCCTGATACTCTTCGTTATCGAAGAAACCGCTCTCTCCGTATTCCTGTGCAAAGGAATAACCGTAGGTCTTGTGAAGATCGAGAACAACATTCAGATTGTTCTTTACAGCGGTATCGAGAGCGAATCTGATACGGTCAAATCCTTCTTCCCTGTAGTTACCCTTGTCATCTTCGACAAGCTCATAGTCTATGGGAAGTCTTACGTGATCGAGTCCCCATCCGGCGATAACGGCAAAATCTTCTTCTTTAATGAAGTTATCATAACGCTCTTTGGTGTGATTGCACTGTGAATACCATCCACCGAGATCCACACCGTGTGAAAAGCCCTTAAATTCTCTCATTTTTATGTACCTCCATTCCAAAACCGGTTACTTTTTAAAGTATATTTGCTGGAGGGATCGAATGCAAGGATAAAAAGGTTTATCCGGCACTTTCGCGCCGGATAATTGCCCGTTTTTTGCTGTTTGCAGCGGTGTTATTTATACATATTGGTTGAAAGGTATTTGAAAGCATTATCGGCAAGTATGACAACTATGTTCTTGCCCTTTGCTTCGGGCCTCTTTGCGATCTGGGTTGCGGTCCAGATTGCGGCACCCGCCGACTGTCCGAGGAAGAATCCTTCCGTAGCCACGACCTTTCTGCCGGCTTCGTATGCATCCTCTGCGATAACATCAAAGCACTCGTCATAACGGGCGTCAAACTGCGAAAAAAGTGAAGGAACTTTATCATCGGGAACACCGTTGAACTGAAGAACTCCGTCGATGGTATTGCGCTCGGGGAATTCGGGATTCTTAAGCGACTGCTTGTGGGGCTGGGCTCCGATGATCTTGACATCGGGATTCTTTTGTCTGAGATATGCGGAAAGACCTGCAAGGGTTCCGCCGGTTCCTACAAGCTGGACCACATAATCGACTTTCCCGTCCGTATCCTCCCAGATCTCGGGACCTGTCTTCTGTATATGTGCCCTGGGATTGGCGGGATTAGCGCACTGATCGAGATAGAACCAGCCTTTGGACTTGGCGAAATCACCCATGACTTTTCCGAGTCCTTCCATTGATAGACCCGTCTTCAGCATCTCCGCAAATCCGGGAACATCAGTGACCTGAAGAAGCTCCGCACCGAGTGCCTTGAGAATGATGGATCTCTCGACGGACACCCCGGGCTGTATAACGGCGACAAATTTATATCCCTTTGCATTTGCATATGTAGCCTCGCCTATTCCGGTATTTCCACTTGTATAATCGATAAGAGTCATTCCCGGCTTGATCTTGCCCTCGTACTCGGCCTGTTCGATGATGTTGAGGGCCGCCCTGTCCTTGACACTTCCCGAAGGGTTAAAGTACTCGAATTTTCCGAGGATGTTTGCCTCAAGGCCTTCGCTCTCTTCATAACGGTGAAGCCTCACAAGCGGTGTATTTCCTACAAGTTCCGTGATCGAATCATATATTCTTCCCATTTCCTTCTACCTCTTTTCTACTAAATCAATAATTGTATTCAACGACCTCTATGAGTCGTTCGTTGTTAAGTACGGCTGACAGGGAAAGAAGACTCCATGCATTTCCTGCGGTTCCTATATACAGTCCCGAGTATGTATGTACATCGGTCGGTATCGTTCTCCACCAGTTTCCTACCCATCTGACCTTGGTCTGAAGCTTGTATATGTCATCACTGTCATCGATCTGTGCCTCTCCTATGACAGTTCTTGCGGTGCGGATCGCATACTGCAGGAATTCATCCTCACCCGTCAGACGGTATACGGAGATGAAATGCTCCAGCAGTCCGGGTGTTCCGCAGCACAGCGCCTGGCTCTTCCAATAGCCTCTTGAGAAATGTTCGGGTGCTCCGGCCTTTATGATGCCCCTCGATAATCTCTTTACCTCTTCGAGATAATTCTTATCCTTTGTTATCTCGTAAAGCTTCTCGAAAAGGAGTGCCGTTCCCGCGGGTCCGTGACAAGTGCTGAGATAATAGAACTCTGTGGAAGGTCCTCTTTCGAGACTGTCGAGATAAGGAACAAGTGCCGCACTCTCATCGCCTACCTCGATGCCCCTTATGTAATCGGCCGCATCCTTTGCTCCCTGCAGGAATCTCTCCTCTCCGGTCAGTTTGTAAAGAATCGCAAAGATCCAGCCGACACCCGATGTTCCGTGCGCAAGTCCGACCCAGAAAACATCTGCGGGGAAATCGATTATCGTAAGGTCTACAACATTCCAGAACTTTCCTCCGTTCGGAGCGGGCTTTCCTTTCTTAAGGACGTAATCTCCGATCTTTAATGCAGCCTGTTTGTATTTCTCATCCTTCGTGACCTCATATACGGAAGAAAGATATGTTACGAATCCGGCATCTCCGCACAGATCGTTCTGCTCGCTGAAATGAAGTCCGTCCTCATCCTCCGTTCCCGCGGAAAGAAGGTCGTCTGCAACCTTTCTGAGGTAATCAAGATACGCCTTATCACCGGTCAGTTCATACAGCTTAAGTATGAGATATGCGCTTCCCGTGGGGCCGTTGTAATATCCTGCGATCCATCCCGGCATGTTCTTGACGTGAACCCTCTTATCGGAATTTCCTATAGCGTTATATGCCCTGTCATAAAATGCCTTTCCCTCATCGGTTGCGATTATGTCCGCGGCAGCCGCCTTCGCCACCTCAAGGTATTCATCCTTTTTCGTAACCTGATACAGTCTCAGGTAAAAGAGTCCTATACCGGCAGACCCACCGTATAATGCCTTCTCTGTGAGCATCGGATAATCCGAAAAGTCCTCGGACGAATCCGGGCTCTGAACCCATCTTACGCCGTTTTCCGTCTTTCTTTCGGTGGTCTTTATCCAGTCTGCGGTCCTCTCTGCTATATCAATGTAATCCTGTGCTTCATACTGTTTGAACAATATATTTCTTGCCATATGCATCCTCCTTAAATCCGCTTTGCAAGCAGTTCTTTTATCTTTATGTGCTTATTATATTTCGCATTTTTCTGTCTGTATAATTGTTATATTTTATTAAACGTTATAGGTTTTGCTTATAGCAAAAATGTGCGCAGCAATGCGAACCGGAACGCCGGAAAGGCAGATGCCGCATCGATACAAAGGATAAAGACGCAAAAAAACGGAAGGTACATGATGTACCTTCCGTACTTTGCGAGGTCGTTTTTCTTAATGCTTATCAGTTGTTGAAGAGGTCGGTGGAATAATATCTGTCACCGCTGTCGGGAAGAAGTGCTACGACAGTCTTTCCGGCGAACTCGGGACGCTGAGCTACCTTGATCGCTGCCTTAAGTGCCGCACCGGATGAAATACCTACCTGGAAGCCTTCCTCTACAGCTATCTCTCTGCCGCCTTCGAAAGCAACTTCATTCTCAATGGTGATGATCTCATCGTAGATCTTGGTATCGAGAGTTGCGGGAACGAATCCTGCACCGATTCCCTGGATCTTGTGAGCTCCTGCTTTTCCTTCGGAAAGAACAGGTGAGGTTGCGGGCTCGACTGCGAATACCTTGACATCGGCATTCTTTTCCTTAAGATACTTTCCTACACCGGTAATGGTTCCGCCGGTTCCTACGCCTGCAACGAATGCAGCAACTTCTCCGTCGGTATCGTTCCAGATCTCGGGTCCGGTTGTCTTATAATGTGCTTCGGGATTTGCGGGATTGTCGAACTGTGCCGGGATAAAGCTGTTCTCAATCTGGTCATGAAGCTCATTTGCCTTTGCGATGGCGCCCTTCATTCCCTTAGCTCCCTCGGTGAGAACTATCTCTGCACCGTAAGCCTTGATGATGTTTCTGCGCTCTACGCTCATGGTCTCGGGAAGAACGATGATGATCTTATATCCCTTTGCTGCAGCGATGGCAGCAAGACCGATTCCGGTATTTCCGGAAGTGGGCTCGATAATGGTCGATCCGGGCTTGAGGGAACCGTCCTTTTCAGCCGCTTCGATCATTTCCTTGGCGATACGATCCTTAACGGATCCTGCGGGATTGAAGTACTCAACCTTTGCAACAAGCTTTGCCTTAAGGTCATATTTCTTCTCGATATGGGTAAGCTCGAGAAGAGGGGTGTTTCCGATCAGTTCAACTGCGCTCTTATAAATCTTTGCCATAATAATCTCCTTACCGGATCATTCGATCCATCTTATCCATTTTACTGTTATGCGAGGCCGTAGGCTTTTCCTTTTCTATATTAAGAATATGTACTACATCGAAAACCGCTTGTAAACATTTTTTTCTCCCGTTCGAAATACTCTGTTTCCTCTTCAAATGCCTGTGCGAGATCCTCTATCAGATCATCCGCGTTTTCTATTCCAACCGAAAGTCTCAGAAGAGTATCCGTTATTCCGAGCTTTTCTCTCACATCTGCAGGCAGATATCCGTGTGTCTGGAGCATGGGATAAGTCATAAGAGATTCGACGCCTCCGAGACTTTCCGCAAAAGTAATGATCTTTATCTTGGAAAGTATCCTCTCCGCAGTTTCTTTGGAATCGGTTCTGAAGGATATCATTCCGCCGAAGCCTCTTGCCTGCTTTTTGTTTACTTCATATCCCGGATGATCCTCAAGTCCGACATAATACACATCCTTTACCTTGGGGTGTTCTTTTAACCACCTTGCGATCTTCAGTGCATTTTCCTGCTGTTTCTCAAGTCTCACCGAAAGTGTCTTGATTCCCCTGAGTACGAGGAAGCTGTCGAAGGGCGCCAGACACGGGCCGGTAGTTTTGTAGAGGAATGAAAGCTTATCATGGAGGCCGGGATCTTTGGAGATCACGAATCCGGCCAGCGTGTCGTTATGCCCTTCAAGATATTTCGTTCCGCTGTGTATCACGATGTCAGCTCCGAGATCTATCGGATTCTGGTAGTAGGGTGACAGGAAGGTGTTATCGACTATGAGCAAAAGATCATTTTCATCGGCGATCTTTCTCATTTCCGACAGATCGGTCACTTCCATCATCGGATTACTCGGCGTTTCGATATATAAAGCTTTTGTGTGTTCATTTACGGCGGCCCTGACAAGATCGGGATGAGATGTATTTACGTAATCAACGGATAATTTGTGACTGTCTCTCACCGTATCAAAGAGTCTTACGGACCCTCCGTAAAGATCTTCGGATGCCACTATATGATCACCCGGCGCAAATAGTTCAAGCGTGAGCCATATCGCCGCCATGCCGTTTGTTGTGGCAAGGCATCCGCTGCCGTGCTCAAGGGTGTTCACAACCTGCTCAAGATCGTTTCTTGTGGGATTTCCCACGCGGGAATAGTCATATCCGGTCGACTTTCCTATTCCGGGGTGAGCAAATGTGGCTACCTGGAATATGGGTGTTGTTATCGAACGGTATGGATGATCTTTCTCCAACAGACCATTCCCGTGTATACAGGCTGTTTCAATAGCTAAACTCATTTACGCTCCGATCATTTCTAAATAATTCAAAGTGCCTTAACTGCTTCGAATCCCTGCTCGAGATCCCAGATGATATCGTCGATATGCTCGGTTCCGATCGAAAGACGGATCGTTGCCTGGCTGATTCCGGCTTCAGCAAGCTGCTCGGGAGTCATCTCGGCGTGTGTGGTGTCGTAAGGGTGAATTACAAGGCTCTTGACATCAGCAACGTTTGCAAGAAGTGAGAATATCTTGAGACCGTCGATGAATGCATATGCCTCTTTCTGTCCGCCCTTTATATCAAAGGTGAAGATAGAACCGCCACCGTTGGGGAAGTATTTCTCATAAAGATCGTGCTGAGGGTGATCCTTAAGTGAAGGATGGCTTACCTTTTCCACAAGAGGGTGATTTGCAAGGAATTCAACTACCTTCTTGGTATTCTCTGCATGACGTTCGAGTCTGAGTGAAAGTGTTTCAAGTCCCTGGATGAGTGCCCATGCGTTGAAAGGAGAAATTGCAGCACCGGTATCCCTGAGAAGGATCGCTCTGATGAAGGTTACGTATGCTGCCGGTCCTACTGCTCCGACGAATGATACGCCGTGATAGCTGGGGTTGGGCTCTGTGAACTGAGGGAACTTGCCGCTGGCCGTCCAGTCAAACTTTCCTCCGTCAACGATGAGTCCGCCGAGAGTGGTTCCGTGTCCGCCGATGAACTTGGTAGCGGAGTGAACTACGATATCCGCGCCGTGCTCAAGGGGACGGATCAAGTAGGGAGTTCCGAAAGTGTTATCAATAATAAGAGGAATCTTATGTGAGTGTGCGATCTCCGCAATCTTCTCGATGTCGGGAATATCCGATCCGGGATTTCCGAGAGTCTCGATGAAGATTGCCTTGGTCTTCTCGTCAACAGCGGCGGCTACTGCTGAGTGATCGTGAATGTTTACGAACTTGGTATCAATGCCGTAGGTGGGAAGCGTATTATCAAGGAGGTTGTAGCTACCGCCATAGATGCTGTTCTGGGCTACGATATTATCGCCTGCTCCTGCGACTGCAAGTATTGAATAAGTTACTGCTGCTGCACCGGATGCAAGTGCCAGTGCTGCGACACCACCCTCGAGTGCTGCGACTCTCTCTTCGAGAACACCCTGAGTTGAGTTTGTAAGTCTTCCGTAGATATTGCCTGCGTCTCTGAGATTGAATCTGTCAGCCGCATGCTGTGCTGAATGGAATACGTATGAAGTGGTCTGGTAAATGGGTACCGCTCTGGAATCGGTAGCGGGATCTGCCTGCTCCTGTCCTACATGAAGCTGCTTTGTTTCAAATTTGAATTCGTGGTTGCTCATAATCTTATCTCCTCCTGTTATCCTTTGTGTTCTTCGTTTTCGTCCGCGAAGAATTTGTTTTTGTTTGATGATGTTACGATACAATAACTTTTCGCTCCTGTATAATTCGTAAAATCAAGAGCGGGCTATAAGCAAAACTTATAACCCGCTCTTCCGGCATTCATCTGTGTTTCAGGCGGCATGCCTGTCCGGATCCAATGTGTTTTTGGTTATTTTTTCAGATCCGAAACAGCCCTTTCAAGTCTTGTAAGGCTTTCTTCCACGATCTTTCTCGGTGCGGCAAGATTGAATCTTTCAAATCCCTCACCGCATTTTCCGAATATGAATCCCGCATCCAGCCAGAGCTTTGCTTTATCCCGGATGAACCTCTCAAGCTCCGTAGCGCCGAGCCCCAGTCCGGAAAAATCAACCCATGTAAGATACGTACCTTCCGGATGTGTCATCTTAAGTCCGGGAAGTTTTTCTTTAAGAAAGCTTTCCATATACAGAATGTTTTCGTGAATATAATCCACAACTTCATCTACCCACTCATCACACTCCGTATACGATGCCTTCATTGCGGCAAGCGCAAGGAAGTCGATCTGGGAATAACCTTCCGCTCCGAGCATCTGCCTGAAATGTCTTCTTTTTTCCGGATCGAAGATAAAGATCGGTGATATCTGAAGTCCCGCCGTATTGAATGTCTTGGAGGGAGCGGTTGCAAGCACCGTGTTATTCCTCACTTCATCGGAAAGAGAAGAAAAGCTCACGAATTCATTTTCTTCATAAACAAAATCCGCATGGATCTCATCGGCGATCACAAGGACATTATATTTAAGGGTGATGTCGGCGATCCTTTGAAGTTCATCCTTTTTCCAAACTCTTCCTACGGGATTGTGAGGCGAGCAGAGAATGTATATCTTTACATCATTTTCCGCGATCTGTTTTTCGAATGCATCAAAGTCAACGGTGTATCTTCCGTTATCATCCCTGATAAGTTCATTCCTGATAAGTTTTCTGCCGTTATCGCTCACCGCTTCGGAAAAGGGATAATATACCGGCTGCGATATCATCACGGAATCTCCGGGATCGCTGAAGGCCAGGATTGCGGTCGTGATCCCGAACACGGTTCCGGGCGTAAAGATTATCGCATCGGGATCGGGATAGAATCCGTGTCTTCTCTTATACCACTCGGAGACGATCCGTTTATCGGAAGGCTTCGGATCCGTATATCCGAAGAATCCCGCGGAAGCTGCTCTGACGATCGCATCCGTCACCTGAGGAGGGGAAGGGAAATCCATATCCGCAACCCAGAGAGGAAGCTCATCCTCCGAATGATGCCTTTCCTCCGCAAAATCCCACTTCAGAGAATTTGTATTTCTTCTGTCGTAAACATTATCAAAATCATATCCCATACATTTATCCTCTTCTTTCATTCATGTATTGACCGTTTACCATTGCCCGGAGAGCAATAAGCATACTCCCCCGATTTTTATCATTATTCGAAATTATCTCACAGGGGTATCTGTTTCGCATAATATATATCTCTTATCATGGGTTATAGTTTCCCCTTATATCGTCACGCAAAAAGAGAACCGCCTTCGCGATCCTCTTTAACGTGCCATCCGTATTTCCGATACGTCCGGATGAATATCATCCGCCATATACATTTAGATCAAAAAATCTTGCCACCGCAATGCTTGCAATATTCGCCGAATCCCTGACGGCTGATGATCTCACCGCATAACGGGCAGAACACCGCACCGCTGAAGAATCCAAACAGGATCGAGCCAAACACCAAAGCCACCCCCGCTATCAGAACAGCCGGATTTGAGAGTACCATGAATCCTCCGATAAAGGACAGGAGCAATCCGAGGGCCAACACCCCGTACATTATGGCTACGTTTCGATGGAACTTTGAAAGGATTTCCTTTCTGTCCTTTGTCTCTTCGTATGACCTCATCCTGAAATCGCCGATCTTTCCGAGCATTTTTCCGAGTCTGTGATATCTTCCGGAATATATTA
>JAEEGI010018327.1_pt1 | contig 14240 bp, 9 predicted proteins | sample 8958751 | NCBI WGS metagenome assembly JAEEGI01 (sample SAMN16246545, study PRJNA631951) | gut metagenome | biome: gut microbiome; feature: rumen; material: KS-attached | host: Bos | place: Iran: Karaj | collected 2018-10
CTCGTCGAGGACCAACAAATTCGTTGGGAAAAGCAGCATCTTGGCCAAGGAAAGACGGGCTTTCTCGCCGCCAGAGAGCACCTTTACCTTCTTGTCGATGTCGTCGCCACGGAAGAGGAAGGAACCGAGCAAAGCCTTCACCTTCAGACGCATGTCGCCCACGGCCACATCGTCCAAAGTCTCGAAGACGGTCTTGTTCATGTCGAGCATGTCCTGCTGGTTCTGGGCATAATACCCGATTTTGACCTCATGTCCCAACTTCACTTCGCCTTCATGGTCGAGCACGCCACAGATGATTTTTGACAAGGTCGATTTGCCCTCGCCGTTGCGCCCGACAAAGGCTATCTTCTCCCCTCTCGGAATCAACAGATTGACGTCTTTGAGGATGATCTGATCGCCGTAAGACTTGCCGACATGGTTGAGCTCCAGCGTCACCTTGCCCGAATGGGGCGCAGGCGGAAACTTGAAGTGGATGGCCGTGCTGTCGATGTCGTCGATGACGATTTCATCCATCTTTTCCAGCAGCTTCACGCGGCTTTGCACCTGCTTGGCCTTGGTGGCCTTGTAGCGAAAACGCTCAATGAAGGCCTCGATGTTCTTGATTTCGCGCTGCTGGTTCTCGTAGGCCGAACGCTGCATGTCGACACGCTCCTCGCGCAGACTGACATAGTCGGAGTACGGGACCTTGTAATCATAAACCTTGCCGTTACTGATTTCCACCGTTCTAATGGTAATGTTATCCAAAAAAGCGCGGTCGTGCGAAACCATTAGTATGGCGCCGTAATAGGATTTCAAAAAGCCTTCGAGCCATTGAATGGACTCTATGTCAAGGTGGTTGGTCGGCTCGTCGAGGAGGAGTAGGTTAGGTTTTTTCAACAGGATCTTGGCCAGCTCCACACGCATCTGCCAGCCATTGCTGAACTCGCGCATGGGGCGTTGCATATCGTCGTGCCCAAAACCCAAGCCCACCAAAATCCGTTCCGCCTCGCCTTCAATGCTGTTGCCACCGAGCAAGGCCAGACGGTCGTTCAGGTTGTTCATCCTAACGATGAGTTTCTCGTATTGCGGGCTTTCATAATCGGTGCGCTCCGCCAATTCCTGCTGCATCTTTTCCAAATTGCGCTCCAGCTGATGGTATTCATCGAAAGCGGTCATGGCTTCTTCCAAAACGGTTTTCGCGCTGTTCACGTTCTTCTCCTGAGGCAGATAACCGAGGGTAACACCTTGAGGGATAATCACATCCCCCTTTGAAGGTTGTTCCAATCCACAAATGAGTTTAAGCAGCGTAGTCTTGCCTGCACCGTTCTTACCGACCAAACCGATACGGTCTTTTTCACGAATTAGGAAGGAAATGTCGGTGAAGAGGTCCTCACCAGTGAAGTGCATACTCAAATTTTGGATGGATATCATTGTTACCGATTTTGAGCGGCAAAGGTAAGCATTTTTATGCTTTGCTCAACGTGTCAGGACGAAAGGCTTTACCGCTACACCGTCTTGCGACATCACCCTCAACCAATACAATCCGTTTTCAAAGCTCGACAAATCAAGTTGCAAATAGTCGGTGTTGGCCTCTTTACTGAGCAAAATCTGTCCCAAGGCATTGCAAACCATCACCTTTTGCATCCCTTCCAATTCGACGAAGACCTGTCCATTTGAAGGGTTGGGATACAATTTCAGCGAGGGCTTTTGGTTTTCCTCAATAGCAGTGATGTCTATCACTACATAATTCTGTTCTGGGTCATTCAACGTGGTGGCATAGTCCGACTCACAGGTCTCGCCATTGTCGGCCAAATAGAAGGCAGTCAGACGATAATAGACGTCCTCGTGGTCATCCTCGGCCAAGTTGTCGCGATACTCATAGTACAACTGCCCCTCCACAGCTGGCACCGATGCGATTTGCTGATAGTCTGTGTTGTCGAACGAGCGATAGAGGTTATATTGCTGCAAGATGTAGCCTTCTTTGCCGAGTGCCAACTCGCGTCCCGCTTGGTTGGTGACAAAAGCGCGCAGCATCCAAGTGTAATGCATGTTGAAGGTGTGCATGTCAGTCCAGGTCTCACCGTCCAACGAAACCCAACGGCCATTGGGGTTGCCCATATCTTCACATGCCGCAGCAGGACGCGCCACCCCTTGTTGGCCAATCACTATCCAAATCGGCTCATTTTCAGGAATTTCGTATGCAGGAGAGATAAACTCTTCGTGCCAAGAAGAATCACCCGTAAAAGCCATGTTTTGCGATCGGACAAGGGTTTGGGGAGCCGTATCGCCACCAACAAAAACCCACAACTGATAGGTGCCAGCGGCAATATCATAAACCGAAACCTTTTTCAATGTTGTACCAATATAGTCCGCCAAATCTTCTGCCCCATATCGAATGGCCCAGAAAATACGAGGCTCTCCATCACCGCCCAACGAACGTTTGAACACGCCATTGTCGTAATACAGCCATTGGTTGATGGGTTCGGGCCTTTCACCCCACGATATCAACGCACCAAAATCGGTATCGTCTTCCTCATAAGTGGCGCCATCGAGTTTCAAGGGCGGGTCGCAATAGGCTGGGAAAGAGGCAAGAACGCATTGCTCGCACGACATGGAATAATAGGTGCCATCGGAATCGCCATCATACACCAAACGCAGGCAATACTCCACCTCGCCATGAAGTTGCACGGTCTCATCCAAAAACGAATTCCCTTCGGAAAAACCTAAAAACTCGCCGTCACGAGACAAGATTGCACCAACGAAACTTCCTTCTGGATAAGACCATGAAAGCTGAAGTGCCTCACCCTGCTGAGACCAATTCAATCCATTAGTGCTGCCTTCGTAATTACTACACGAACGATACACCCACCGGCTCGAACGCCACTCGCAAGTGTCGGAGAGATAAACCGGACGCACCTGTGCTTGACAAGTGTCGCCTTCCGAAAGACCGCTCACATCGAATAGGAAAAACGGACTCGTCGTAGACGCCACTGCAACGCCATCCAACATGATTTCGAAATACTGCAAATCACGGGTCCTCGTTTCGCCCAAAGACCATATCGCCCAACCCGTAGACGAAACATACAGACTGTCAATGCCGATAGTCGCTTCCCTCAACTCTATCTCGACCTGCGTCGGTTCAAAAATGGACAGCGGCATATCGGAAATGTAGTCCTCAAAACCTTCGAGATGAACACGCAACTCGTAGTCGTCACGATAAACCGAAGGCAACAAACCATGTCCGTTGGCATCCAATGCAATTTGATATGTCTGGCCTGAAATCTCGACAGAGGAAAGCGTCACCAAGGCTCCAGAAGCCGACAATCCCACATTGGTCGTAGCTTGAATCTCCAGCGTTGTAGTCATATCCTTGTCGAGAAAAGCCGACCACACCGTATCAGCATGGCCTCTGTTCCCTTCGTAATAGCAACTCACGCCCCAACGGTATTGACCCCAAGGAAGATTGTTCCAATTCATCTCCATAAACACCGTGTCGGTCAGATGCGAGGCCAACATCACAGGTTCTTCCTCGAAGCGGCTGCGGAACAAATCATAATACTGAAACGAACGTTCAGGCAATTGAGCCACCTTTGCACTGTCTTCCCTATAAAACCGGATGCAGTCCACATAAAAACAGTCATCACCGACGTTAGTAGTCGAATCTTTGACATAATCCCAACGGAAAACATGTTCGCCAAGGGTAATATCAAACTGATGCTCTACCCATTCCTCCTCGCCCGAACATTCCATCTTTTTCACGCCATCGAGATAGAATAGTCCTTTATCCCAGAGGCTCTCCGATGAAATCTTGCTGTAGAAACTCATCTGGCCCTCCAAAGGTACATATAGAGAGACCTCGATTTGAGACACACCGCCACCTTCACCTTCGCAAGTCGATTTCATGCAGAAATCACCCTCATAGGCATGCGTCGAATCGATGGCCCAAGGATAACTGGAGAGCGTATTGTTCCAATTGAAACGGCTGAAGTCGCCCGTCTCGAAACCCTCATAAAGGAGCGGATCGTTCATCGACCAGGTGAGTCGAACCCAATCGTCAGTGAGTGGCCTAGCCGCAACATAACGTACTGGATAGTAGATTTCATGCAAGACAAAATCAATGCCAGTTAAATTCTGTTCGTCAATAATTTGCAAAGAATCAGACAGATAAGCTGTTTCATAACCCTCAGCAGATGCCCAAACACGATATGAGCCCGCAAGTATACTATCATTATAGCAGCCCAAAGAATCTGTAACAAATTGGAAAACAAGTGTATCGCTCAACTCAGTGACGCCTGAGAAGGTCACCACGGCTCCTGCAATAGGGCTTATGCTGTCTTGTTCATACACCGTCCCGCTTACAGTCGCCTGAGCCCAAGCCACACGACCGGATAACAAAAAGGCAAAAGCCATTAAAACCGTAGCCAACTTTCTCATTTTTCCTTACTTTCTCATTGTTTTACAAACTTTGCCTCCTTAATTCTAGCATCCTCTTTCACCTGAATGAAATAGATGCCCGACGACAAATCAGCAACCGCAATCTCGCATTCGCCTAACAAATTGGACCACACTTGCATCTCGGGCAGCACCATCATGCCAAGACTGTTTTGAACCACAATCTTGCAATCCGCATTAGCCCTCAATCCAGAAATGACGATTCTATCCTCTGAGGGATTTGGATAGACGTTCAATACAGCAGGTAATAGCTCTTCTTTATTATAGTTTGCGCTCACCCGACCTTCTTGATTGACAAAGAGATGCAAGCCCTCAACAAAAGGTTGTTCCGGCGAAAGCGTGATTTCCTCACACACCCCACGTCCATAGCGGGGCAGGTCAGCCATAACATGATAGGTGCCAAAAGGCAAATTGTCGAAACTGAAATGTCCTTCATAATCGGTGAGCGCAAAGCCCAAAATCCACTGCTTTGTAGCATTGAGCAACAACACCCCCACGTTCGACAAGCCTCCATCACAATACTCGGTTTCAGTGCCTTCGCGCAACCATGGCTGACAATAAAAATCACGTCCATTGAAGAAATCATCCGGATAGTCGAACACACCGCTGATACGGCCTTCACCCATAGCAAAACCTTGCACCATCGAAGGCAATGCAATATCTACATCATACACATTGCCATCCACTTCGATCATGTTTGACTCGTTCCATTGCAAGTCACCAAGGTAATAGCAAGCTCCAACGTCAGCATCCAATGTGTCAGGAAAAGCATAGAGGATATACGTATCGGGCAACAAGGCATCAAATTTGAAGTATCCTTCTTCGTCGGACACGGTGCGATAGAATCCGGAGACAAAAGGATTGTCATCGCCCAAAGAAACAGCAACAACATTGACATTAGGACGTAATGTCCCATTCAGCCATGTTCTTCCTTCAAAAGAATAGTCCTTAAACAAATCGAAACGAACCACATCCGATGCATAGCCACAAAACGACCATGCTTCAAGCACCAGCTCTACAAAACCTTGTTCCTTATCGGAAGCACCAGGATAGTAAACAGTTTGCAAGGCCAACGAATCCTCGAAACGACCATCGCCATTGGAATGCCAACGCAATGAGTCATAATTAAAGGCCTCGGCTTCGTCAAGGGACAAAGGATGGTTCATGCCTCCGAAGCCATCATGGCCAGCAAACACACTCAACGCTTTGTAAAGCTGCAATTGCAACGCGTCAGTCTTGGCCACGCCATTGCTGATGACACGTAAGGTTAAGGTCACTTCACCATTCTCAAAATCTTCTTCTGAAGGATAATAGACAGGTTGCAATGCCAACGAATCGGAAAACACGCCCGACCCCGAGCTCTGCCAGACAAAACTATTGTAAATATACGGAATAGTGGCATCTGTGATGCCATAGCCCGTTTGGGAAGCGCAAAGATTGCCATCGCGACCTGCGTAAGGATAATAGTCTGCAAAGGCGTAGGCACTCTGCCCAACCGAGGCATAGACATTGGGATTATAGCCCCGATCGCAGGCCATGATCGCCAGATTTTCGGTTTGTTGCGAAGTGACGATATGCGAATTGTCGGTGATACCATCGATATGGTTGGCAAACTTGTAATAGTTGAAGTTGCCGTAAAACAGCACATAATGGTCAATATCCTGCTCGGGATTTTCGTCCCACGAAATCAGCCATTTATTGTTCACAAGTTGCTTTTTCACCTTGAAAGGCGGCGAGATTGGGGCTGTCGTGTCGCACTCCGTCAAAAAGTTTTCATAGACAATCTCACCCAAGGCTGGCGAATCATGTCCGTCAAGGATCACTGATTCGATTTCAGCGGTGGACTCGGCATCCCAATAGTTGCCCCGCATGTCGATTTCATCAGACGTGACATTGGCAAACAGAATGGCGTCTTTCTTATAGTGCAAGAAATTATTCCCATTCATCCTCGACTTATCCGATGGGTAGCTCACAATCCGTTTCTTAGCCTCACTAATGGTATTGCCCGTGAAGACAGCAGATCCGGCAGATTGCAGGTTGGTCAGCAGCAACTCATTGTCAAAGAAAGTGTTATGCTCAAAAACGAGATGGCACACCCGCATCATTCTGACGGCTTCGTCATTACTCCAAAACACATTGTTACGGACGACAAGTGTATCCATAGCAGCTTTGATGCCGTAAGACGAATAACCAGAGCCGCCTTCAGGTAGGTCGGATGAAATCAAGTTGTTTTCGATGTAATTCGTGGCTTCCTTGTCGGAGATTCCGCCCACGGTCTCGAAACTGATGGCAGTGGCAGCGCCTTGAAAACAGTTGTCGGAAATATGATTGCGGTTGCATTTGAAGCCATATCCCACATTGGAAAGTTCAATATTGATTTGACCCTGGTCGAAAATGTTGTGCGAAAAGACATTGTCCTCACTATCGTTAGCGCGGGCTTTCAGCTCGATACCCGACACACATTGGTAGAACAAACAACTGTCGACCAAAAAGTTGCTGCAATCGATGAGTTCGATGCCTTTGCCCGCATAATAGTTGCTGAACGTGCAATGCTTGACAACCACATGGCTACTGGTGGAGGCATTCATGGCCGTCAGGGCACCCACCACGCTGACGTAGGAAAGCCTCAACGAATCCGTTTCATCGACATTCTTCAATTGCACGCCAGCCCAGTCATGAGAGAACTCGTAACAAAGCAAATAAATCGAGTCGTTGCGCTGTCCGTCAAGCAAAAGCCTTCCGCCATCCACACGCAGATATGCTGACTGTCCGAAATACATCTTGGTACCTGCCGCAAGACGTAAGTCACCACCTTCGACGACAGTCAGCGACTCACTCACCAGATACACCGAGTCGGCACCCAGTCGGGGCAAGTTCAATACGGTGTCGATCTCACCGTTGAGGGGAACGTAATGCTGCGCTTCCACCAACAAGCCTTGAGTCATGAGCCACAAGACCAAAAGATTCCGTATGAACTTGATTGGTTTCATAGTTTAGAAATAATAAGTCAAACCGAGGCGGAAATCCATCATCCTCAGCTTCATATTGAATGGAAAATCAGCACGATAGAGCGAGCCGCCAGTTACACGATATGACATCTCGGGAACGAGTTCGATACGATTGGCCACTTTGAAGGCTGCTCCAATCCCACCAAAGAAGGAGAAACGAATCGGATTCACCTGCTCCTTGGCAATCGGCGCATGGTAAGGCGATTCAGTAGCGTTAAGCGAACCCGCATAATTGACCAAGAAATCAGCCGATACTCCAGCCTTGAAGAAGCCCCTGAAATGCTCCAATTTGACAAAATCGAAGGTGGCAAAAAGTCCAACACTCAGGTAATCAAGCTGATTGATATCACGATAGGCGTAATTCGTGGTGGTCAACGGAACGTATGTGGAATCCAACAAGTAGTGATAGGTCGTGTCGGTTTCGTGTACCACGTAATAGGTATCCAAGGTATCGTTTACATAGTAGTCGCCAAAGAAATCTGTTTTCTCCAGCAGGAAACGGTAGCGCACCGAGCGATAGGACAAATTCATGCCCACACTGAGGCGATTTTGTTTATAGCCCCCATCCAATCCTACACAATAGCTTGGAATCGGAACCACATCCATCATGCCGTTTTCGATTTCGGGAAAAGCGTTCTCATACTTGAAATTCGTTGGGCTTGCAGTCATTGACGCACCAATGAACCAGCCATTATCTTTGAACTTCGGCCAAGGAATCGTCAACCCTTCATGCACGACAGTTCTGACCGTGTCGTGCAACACTTTTAGTTTCTCGACAGTATCATGACGCATCACAGTACGAATAACCTGAACCGTGTCAATAATACGAATTACCTCGCTCGACTTGTCGACGATAGTATCCGTTTTGGGTTTGACCACTTCCACGACAGGCTCAGCGGGAGGAGTGACCGTAGCATCAAGCTCATTTACAAGCAGTTGATTCTTTCGGATAACATATTGTTTTCCAACCTTCTTGAAGCCATAGCCCGTGCCTTTCAGCAAATCGGTCAACACCTCTTCGACAGATTTGTAAGAGCAGGAATAACTTTCTATACGGATTTTGCTCATCTCCGCCTTGCTGAAAGCTACATTCAGCTCGTACTCTGCAAAGAGTTTTTCCAAGGCTTTATCCAAGGAGCACGACTCTACCGAAAACGAAATCAGCGGGTTGAACGACTGGGATTTGGCACTTTTTGGAAATGCAACAGCGAAAAGAAACAAGAGCAAAAGGGGCAAGAAGAGCGCAACAGGCTTCCTATTATATTGTGTATCAGCAGCTATATTCAGTAAAGAAGATCTCATCTCCGAAACAATTCTAAATTGGCCGCTAAGATACGACAAAAAAATGAGAAGACTCTCATTTAGGCAAAAAAATGACTTTCAGGAATGGAAAACCGCTTAACGGATCAAATAGACTTGGTCGGCTTTGGTCACCGTAACCTCTGAAACAATCGCGATGGTTTCGAGCACTTCGTCGATGGATTCCTCATCGGAGAAGCGGGCGGTGAGCTTCTTGGAGGCGCAGGCCTCATCAAGCTCAATCTCAACCTTGTAGAGGTACTCCAAGGCCACCACAATCTTGGAAAGCGACTCGTTGTCGAACACGAGCACATGGTTAATGGCCAGTTCTTCTTCCTTCACCTCAGGATAGCTCATGGTCTTCAATTCGCATTCGGATGTATTCCATACGCCGCGCTCTCCAGGAGCGACTTCAATCTGCGACATCTCACGTCCTTTTACATCGAAGGCGGTCATTCTTACCTTGCCCGTATAGAGGTCAACGAAATAGCGTTCTGCGTTCTTGTCAGCATTGAGAAGGAAGGTAGTACCAAGCACTTCCACGTCCATGTTGTTGCAATGGATGACGAAAGGCTTGTTCTCGTCCTTGGTGACATCGAAATAGGCGACGCCTTCAAAGTCGACGGTACGGTTGGATTTGTTGAACCGCTTCGGATAGGTAAGCGAGCCTTCACTATCGAAGGTGATGGAAGTGCCATCAGGCAGGTTGTAGGACGATTCCTCTGCCCCATTGTAGGCAAGAGTGACGGAGGAATCAAACGGTTTTACCACAAGGAAGCCTAAGAACAACGCAACGACAACCGCGGCAGCAATGCCCGAAACATATTTGTAGTTTCTGCGGAGCCACGGCATCTGGACGACCTTGGTTTCGGTTTCCTCAATGGCGTCAATCTTGGCATTGACAACATCAAGAGCAGCTTCCACATCGGCCTCATCAAGCTTGGGCATGGCGAAGTCGGTGAGGTTCCAAACCTCGTGCTGTTCCTTCATCGACTTGAAATAAAGACGATTCTCTTCCGATTCGGCCACCCACAAAAGTAGCTCATGGGCTTCCTCAGCCGAGCATTGCCCGTCCAAGTAGCTCATAATCAAAGCTTCATATTTGTCGTTTACCGAATACATTTCAATCGTGATTATTTCGTCAATTCACTTAATAGACTAACAACTTTGGTTTTACCCTTAGTCAAAAAACAGAAAATTTTGAAAATTTTTCGCGGCACTTCGACTGGCTCAGTGACCGCTGCCAATCAAAGATAATCTTTCAGTCCTTCCCTCAATTGTTTGATGGCGGCACTCATGTGGGCTTCGACCGTTTTTTGCGACAGTCCCATTTTTTCGGCAATTTCAGCATACTTCAGCCCGTCGTAACGGCTGGCTAAGAATACCTCACGTCGCTTTTCGGGCATGGTGGCCAACACCTTGCGGTATGATGACTCCAAGTTATTGGATTGCAACGCTTCGGAGGGGTCGTTGGCATCAGATTCGTCGGTGAAGAAACGTTCGTTGGTCTCAGCATGGGCGCGCTCCTTATTAATATAGGTAATGGCGGCGTTGCGTACCGAGCGCAGCATATAGGACTCAAACGAATCGGGGACCACCAGTTTTTCACGATTTGTCCACAATTTCACGAACAAATCCTGCACGATTTCTGCGGATTGATCGGCATCGGCCACAAAACGAACACAAAATCGCACCAAAGGCGAATAGTAGCGACGGAAGAGGCCGTTGAACGACTCCTTGTCGCCCGCCTTCATCTTTCCGACCAAAACCTTGAGTTCGCTTTCGTTCATTATTAATTAATGTGGTATTAATGCCAAGGGCAAAAACAGCCGCAAAAGTACACAATTTTACAAAACAACCATCGGTTGAAGCGAAAGAGAAGCGTTTTTGGCGAAGAAAAGGAGTGTTTATAACAATAACAACACAGTGTTTTGAAGCGAATTTAGGACGATAATGGCTGTGTTTGGAGAATTAATACAATTTTATATTTCGCTATATTTCAATATTTTACAACATAAAATCAGACTTTTTCAAGAAAATTAATGAGAAAAAGCAAAAGAAAATCTTGACCGATTGAAAAAATGTGTATTTTTGCAGTCCGAAAAAATAGAGAGTCAGTATCTAATTTAAAGATATCGAGAAATGTACGCAATAGTAGAAATCGCAGGACAACAGTTCAAAGTTGAGAAGGGTCAGCAAATCTTCGTCAACAGACTGCATGAAGAAGAAGGAAGCAAGGTTTCTTTCGACAGAGTATTATTAATTGGAAACGACGGTTCGACGAAAGTAGGAGCCCCGACGGTAGCCGGCGCCAATGTCGAAGCCACGGTGTTGGAACACCTCAAAGGCAACAAGATTATCGTTTTCAAGAAGAAGAGAAGAAAAGGATATCAGACTTCTAACGGTCACCGTCAGTATCTGAGCAAGATCCAGATTGAAAGCATCACTGAGTAAAAACCCGAAAAAACTAAAGAGATATGGCACACAAAAAAGGTGTTGGTAGTTCCGAGAACGGTCGTGAGTCCGCTAGTAAGCGACTCGGAGTGAAACTTTTCGGTGGACAGGCTGCCATTGCTGGCAACATCATCGTTCGTCAGCGCGGCACGAAGCACTATCCTGGCAAGAACGTCGGCATGGGCAAGGATCACACGCTGTATGCATTGTGTGATGGCATTGTCGAATTCCAGAAGAAGAAGGAAGGCAAATCTTTCGTCTCCATTCTCCCTGTCGAAGGACAAGTCACTGAATAATCGTATTCATAGCATACCGTTTTATCCCGATTATCTTTGCGATAGTCGGGATTTTTTATGCCACTTTGCGCCAAAATGCGTATCTTTGCCGTCGTAACAAGACTTGAAAAATGAATTTCAGAACCATTATAGCCAAGGTGATTCTCGTCACCGCGATAGCCCTTGCAGCCTGCCAGTCGGCACCCAAGACCAACCTTGAACGTGTCGACGCCCTTAAGAAACAGGTGAAGACAAACGTTCAAACACTAGAAACACTTGAGACCAAAGACCTTGTGCATCTCCAAAAGGATTTCATGGTCTGTGACTCGATACTGCAATTCATGCCTTCCGAGAAAGTCGACGAGACCTTCCAACAGCTCCTTTTGGTGGATGCCTACATCAAACAGTTCAAAGAGACCTGCCCTGTAATGCGGGCCGACATGGACTCCACGCTGATCCAACTCGACAACCTCAAGTCGGATATCGAGACCCATTATCTCAGCGACTCTTTAGCCACTGTCTATCTCGACATGGAGACACAACACGTCACCCTGCTCAACAACCAAGTCGAATACTTTAAAGACCGTCTCGGCAGTTGTAATAAAACCATGAAAGACTTCAAGAAAAAGAAGTGATTTCAATCCATGCGACAACATTGGTTCCTCATATTCCTTCTCTCGTTTGCATTCATCCTTCAAGTGAACGCACAGATCTCTACACCACCAAAAGGAAAAAAGGTCGACGCGCAACAGAAGGATCAGAACCAAATCGACGACCAGCTGGCAGGTCAGTTTTTCCGTGAACATGAATACGAAAAAGCACGAGACCTCTATGCGAACCTATACAAGAAAAACGGCCAAATCTATCATTTCCAACAGTATACAGAATGCCTCATCCAACTGAAAGACTTCGACCAAGCGGAAAAGGAACTCAAGGCTTTCTCAAAGAAAAACCCAAGCCATTCCAAAAGCATCGCCGACCTTGTGTACGTCTACACCCTTCAAGGACGAAACGACAAGGCTGAGAAGCGTTTGAATGAGGCTTTGAAAGAACTTCCAGCCAACACTTCCGCCATCAGGGGGCTCAGCAATGCCTTCCAAGCGAGAGGCCTCTACAGCATGGCCGCCACCATTCTGGACAAAGGCAACAAGCTACTTAATGGCGAAGAGAACTTCTACTTGGATTTGGCTTATCTTAACCAGTCGATGGTCAACTATCAGGAGGCTTTCCGCTACTATTTCCTTGAGTTGGAAACCCATCCAGGACAATACAACAACATCCGAAACCGCTTGCAGACACTTTTATTCTACGACGTGAACAACAGCATCGCTGATGAGTTGCGCATTGCCCTCTTGCAGCAGACCCAAGCAAAACCCGACAACCTTGAATTCGCCCAACTCCTGGTATGGTTTGCCCTCCAGCAAGAAGACTACGACATTGCCCTCGCCCAAAGCCAAAGCATTGACCGACGTACCCACGACCAAGACGCACAAATCAATAACCTGGCAGGCATCTGTCTGAACAACAAGCAATTTGATGTTGCCCGTGAGGGCTATTCCTATATCGTGAATAAAGGAAAAAGCGGTCCATACTACGGTCAAGCGCTCACAGGGATGATCAAGACCGACTATCAGAAGCTGAAATCCGCTAACAGCCAAGACACGAAAGCCTTCGAAAAGCTCACCAAACGCATAGATGAAGCATATAACGACATCAATTCCAACGACTTGACCAAACTGACCTTGATTCAGGCCGACATCTTGTCCTATCAGCTTGATCAATCAGCCGAGGCTGTTGCCTTGCTCACGAGAACCATAGAAACCGTCGGTGGCAAACAAGACAAAGGTGAGCTGAAACTGAAGCTGGCTGACATCTATCTACACGAAGATGAAGTCTGGGAAGCTACCCTACTCTACAGTCAAGTCGACAAAAGCCTGAAAGAAGAGCCCCTGGGACACGAAGCCCGTTTCAAGAACGCACAACTCCGTTATTTCATCGGCGAATACGAGTGGGCTGAGAGCCAGCTAAAGGTGCTGAAAGCCGCCACTTCGAAACTCATCGCCAACGATGCCATGACGCTCTCATTAGTCATCAAGGACAACCTTGAAGTGGATACTACAGGCGTGGAACTCAATCGCTTGGCACGCGCTGACTATAGGATTTATCAACAGCGAGAAGACGAGGCTATCGTGCTGCTTGATGACATCATCGCCACAGGTAACGAAATCAGCAAACCCCATGCGTTGTTCCGCAAAGGCGAGATTACAGAGAAACGACAAGAATATGAGGCTGCAGAGCAACTGTTTTTGCAGATTGTGGAGCAATACCCCGACAGCTATATGGCTGACGCCGCCTTGATGCATGCCGCGTTGATAGAGCAAAACGAATTGAAGGTCAAGGAATTGGCCAAACAGCATTACGAGAAACTGATTGACGAATACCCGACGAGTATTTATACTGCACAAGCGAAGAAGAATTACCGTAAGTTGTAGTTTAGAGTTGAGTGTTTAGAGTTTAGAGTTATGAGTAGCCCTGAAAGGGCGAATTAGTTCAGCCCGATGTGCAAGTCGGGAAAATTGGCGGATGCCAAAAAATCGAATTATGCAAGAAGTAAAACCCAAAAAGAGTTTAGGCCAGCATTTCCTGACCGACCAGAATATTGCCCAACGCATCGTGGAGCAATTGTCGCCCGATGTGGAGAGCGTTATTGAGGTGGGTGCCGGCACGGGCGTTTTGACCCAATATTTGGTGCAAAACATCCTCGACAAGTTCC
>JAEEGI010018330.1_pt1 | contig 14240 bp, 11 predicted proteins | sample 8958751 | NCBI WGS metagenome assembly JAEEGI01 (sample SAMN16246545, study PRJNA631951) | gut metagenome | biome: gut microbiome; feature: rumen; material: KS-attached | host: Bos | place: Iran: Karaj | collected 2018-10
ATTAGCATGGAGGAGTCCCCCGACTGTTGCGGCAACGGGCTCCTGAAGGAATATGGTGCGCTTGTGCGGAATCCGGAACAGGTGTCCCACAACGACTGTGGTGTAAGCGAATAGGAGCAATGGCCGTCAAAGGATTCTGTCACAGTGTAAAGGCTTTGCGCCGGCAGCCGGAACCCGCCAAAAAACAGGCAGAGCCCCATCACCAGAATGGTAAAAACGCTTTTCTCCGACTTGTACCGCATTGCCTTCCGTACATTTGAAAAATCAAACTGCAAATTTCCATAAAAATCCAATGCGATTTTTACACAGGTGAAAAAAATTTCGCCCCACCCACTTTTCTTTGGAAAACCTGTCCAGCGTAACTTTGGGTGGGAATGTCATTCAGCAGTTCGTAGGTAGAAGAAATTGAAATCCGGAAAATATCAGAGAAACGGGGTGAAATAAACTGGCAGACAGGTGGTCATGCCATCTGTACGGTAATCTTTGGTATAAAGCAGGATACGCTCGCCCACACATGAAGGGAACTTCTCACAGAAGACATCCAAAGAGCGGTGGGTCCGGTAACCTGATGATTTCACTTCGATTGGCACAATTTTGTTACCACGTGAAAGCAGAAAATCCACCTCATAGTTTTTATTCCCGTTGCCTGTCGGAAAGGTATAGTAATACAGCTTGTTGCCTGCTGCACGTAGCATTTGTGCCACCAGATTTTCATACACATATCCCATATTCGCCGCCAATTTGTCACCCAGAAGTTTCTGATATATGATGTTATCGGTATAAGTTTTGTTCCAGAAGGCCTGTGTCACAAAAAGTCCGGTATCAGCCATAAACATCTTGTATCGCCGGAAATCTTTGAACATCCCCATCCCAACTCCCGGATCATTGACATGATATGCCATGGTCACCACATGACTCTCCTCCATTTCAGCGATGGTCTCCGCCATCCGGTCGGATGTCTGTCCGTCAAGAACACCTCCTATCTGGAAGCGGTTGGCGTTACTGTTCAATTGGCTGGGGATTGCGGCAAATATCTTTGCGGCATTCCCGGAACTGTCAATATGTGCAAAGTCATTTGCATAAAGTTCAAGAATTTCCCTCTTGACTTCATCCACCTTGCTCAAATCATTATACTTGAGATAGGCATCAACCGCTTGTGGCATACCGCCAACCAGCATATACAGCCTGAGATCCCGCATCCACCTGCGGTGCACAGCGTCCCCCATCGCCCGTTTCATCCCAAACACCTGACGGAGCTGGTCCGGCGTAACCTCGTTGCCAGTGGCCCAATAGAACTCTTCCAGATCCATGGGTAGCAGTTCAACACCATGTTCCTCGCTGGGAATCAATATATCCTTGACATTTTTCCGGATTGACACCAGCGATCCGGTCTCTATATAGTCATAACGTCCGTCTTTCACCAGATGCTTGATGGCCTGACGGGCTCGTGGCAGGAACTGAACTTCATCAAAAACAATGACCGACTCCCTCTCCACAAGCGAAACATTGAAAATATTCTGTAACGACAGGAAAAAGAAATCCAAATCCATCATGTCGTCAAACAACGCGTTCACCCGCTTGGAGGATTTTGAAAAATCAATAATGATATAGGACTTGTATTCCCGGCGTGCGAAGTCCTCCACCAAGGTGGATTTGCCGACACGACGGGCCCCCTTGATCAGAAGGGCACATGACCCTTTCCGCTCGTTCTTCCAGCGAAGCATTGTGTCATAGAGTTTTCGTCTAAAAATCATAATGTATTTACATTTTGGTTTTGAAATGCAAAAGTACTAAAAAATCAAAAATCCACAATTTTTTTTTGTGAAAATTGTCGATAATCCACAAATTTTTTTCCGGCAAATTGTCGATAATCCACAAATCTTGCCATTTTTCCTTCACACAAAAAATCGGAAAAAAATCAATCCCGAACCGCCGGCCATATCGGGATTTTGCGGATATTTGCATTTTAAAAAACAGTAAGATGGATTTGACCTTCCTGGGCACCGGAACTTCACAAGGCGTACCTATAATCGCCTGTCACTGCGATGTGTGCAAATCAGCAGACCCGCACGACAAACGGTTGCGGAGTTCCATGCTGGTGGAATATGCGGGCAAGCGGCTTGTCATCGACACCGGCCCCGATTTCAGGCAGCAGATGCTCCGTGAAAGGATAGAACATCTGGATTTTGTCCTGCTCACCCATGAGCATGTGGACCATACCGCCGGCATGGACGACATTCGCTCCTTCAACTTCGCCCAGCATAAGGATATGGACATTTATGCCAATTCTCAGACATGCAGGGCGGTGACCAACACGTTCGCCTACGCCTTCACCCCGCACAAATATCCGGGGGTGCCGCAGTTCAGGCTCCACCCGATTGGAGATGCGCCATTCCATGTCCAGGGAATCAAAATCATACCTGTACATGTCCTGCATCTGAAGATGCCTGTTCTGGGATACCGCATCAGCGACATGGCATACATCACCGACGCCAGCTTCATCGCCGAAAAGGAGCTGGAAAAGCTGCACGGGCTCAAGGTGCTGGTGCTGGATGTGCTGCGTAAGGAGAAGCACTACTCCCACTTCTGTCTGGAGGAGGGTCTGGCGCTGGTGGAGCGGCTGCGTCCGGAGCAGGCCTTTTTCACCCACATCGGCCACGGCATGGGACGCTATGCAGAGGTGGAGCCGACACTGCCCCCTAACGTGCATCTTGCCTACGACGGGCTGAAAATCCATATTGACGACATCTGAAAATCAACCATAAAGCCTAACTTTATGAAAAACATCTTTTTATCTTTTGCAATTCTGCTTATGGGATGCTGGGCGACAACCTCCGCACAGCAGTATTCCTCCTACGTGAACACAATGATCGGCACCAACGGCATGGGACACACCTTTCCGGGCGCATGCTACCCTTACGGCGCCATCCAGCTGAGCCCCGACACGGACACCATCCCCCACAACATTGCGGGCGTGTACCAGCCGAGGGCGTATGAATACTGCACCGGCTACCAGTACCGCGACAAGAGCATCGTCGGGTTCAGCCACACCCATTTCAGCGGAACCGGCCATTCCGACCTCGGCGATTTCCTGGTGATGCCCTTCACCGGAGAGGTGAAACTAAACCCCGGTACAGCGGACAACCCTGACGGCGGCTACCGTCAGCAGTTCCGCCACGAAACGGAGGTGAGCCGTCCGGGCTACTATGCCGTCACACTGGATGACGACAATATACGCTGTGAGCTGACCGCATCGCCGCACGTGGGGGCGCACCGGTACATTTTCCCGAAGGGGGCGGCACAGAAAATCATACTGGACCTGAACCACGCCATCTACAATTACGACGGCAAGGTGCTTTGGGCGCAATGCGACGTGCTGGAAAACGGACGTCTGCTGCAGGGCTACCGCATCACCAGCGGCTGGAGCCGCACAAACTACACCTATTTCGCCATCCGATTCAGCAAACCGATAGCCCATTACGGCTGCCGCGATTTCGGCCGCACCGACTACAAGGGCTTCTGGAAACGATTTGACCTCACCCGCGATTTTCCTGAAATGGGAGGCCGCAAGATGGTAACCTGGTTTGAATTCGCACCCGACAATGACGACACTCTCGAAGTCTATTTGGGCATTTCCGCCACAAGCATGGCAGGGGCGCTGAAGAACCTTGAGACGGAGACCGCCCCGTACCGGACGGCAGGAAAGAACCTCTACCCGCACCGCCTTTTCGACGCGCTGCAGAAGCAGGCGGAATCGGCATGGGAGAAGCGGCTCTCCATCGCCGAGGCCAATGGCGGTAACGATGCCAAGGCCATGTTCTACACCTCGCTTTACCATGTGATGATAAACCCCTCGCTCTATCAGGATGTGGACGGGAAATACCGCGGCATCGACCATGAGATCCACCAGGCGGAGAGCTTCACCAACTACACCGTCTTTTCGGTATGGGACACCTACCGCGCCCTGCACCCGCTGCTGACCCTGCTGGACCCGGATCTTGCCACCGACATCGTAAAATCATTCCTGGCCCACTACAGCCAGAGCCCGCACGGCATGCTGCCCGTCTGGAGCCATAACGGCAACGAGAACTGGTGCATGATTGGTTACCATGGGGTCTCCGTGGTGGCCGACGCGCTGGAGAAAGGTCTGCTGAAGGGCAGGGAGGCACAGGCGGTCGAGGCGATGCTCTCCTCCTCCAACGTGGCATATTACGATTTCACCGACATTTACAAGAAAATCGGATACGTCCCTGTGGACAAAAGCGCCAACGGCGTATCCGTCACTCTGGAAAACGCCTACGAGGACTGGACGGTCTTCAACACCCTTTTCCATAACGGAAGGAAGACGGAGGCGAGCCTTTACCGGCAGCGTGCGCTGAACTACCGCAACGTGTTCGACCCGCGCATCGGGTTCGCCCGCGCCCGCTACAGCGACGGCAGCTGGAAGGAGCCGTACAGCCTGCTCTCCACCTACGGGGAGGGCTTCATCGAGGGCAACGGATGGAACTATTCCTTTTATGTGCCGCATGATGTTTCCGGCCTGATCCGGCAGATGGGCGGAGACGCCGCATTTGTCGCCAAACTTGACACACTCTTCACCATGCACATCCCGGACGCCTTTTTCGCCCAGACGGAGGATGTCACACGCGAAGGGATGCTTGGCGGATACGTGCAGGGGAACGAGCCGAGCCACCACATCCCCTACCTCTACATGTGGACATCGCAGCCATGGAAAACCCAGTATTGGGTGCGCGAAATCATGAACAAAATGTACCGAAACCACATGGACGGCCTCTGCGGCAATGACGACTGCGGACAGATGTCGGCGTGGTACATCTTCAGTGCAATGGGCTTTTACCCGGTATGCCCGGGCAGCGGGCAATATGTGATCGGCGCGCCGTACATGCCCTACCTTAAACTGCATCTTGGGAACGGCAGTGTCTTGGAAATCAAGGCACCGAAAGTGAGCGACAAGAACCGCTACATCCAGTCCGTCACATGGAACGGGGCCGCGTGGGACAAGGCCTACCTGACCCACCGGCAGCTCTCCGGCGGCGGAGTGCTTGAATTTGTCATGGGTCCGAAACCCAACACAAAGCTGTTCCGCAACAAGGCCGACAAACCATATTCCCTGACCGAATAATCCAACATGGTTATGGGGAAACGGCTGTTAGTACTTATATTGGCAATATGTCCCCTGCTGGCGACGGCGCAGTCGCACAGCTGGGACGGACGCAATATTCCCTCAAGGGGAAAATTCCGGATATTGAACATCTTCATAAACATCATCTATGATGTGAATCCCGAAAAGGATCCGTGCCGAAATGAAGAGGTGATACGCTGGCCGGAGGCGACAAAAGAGGGGGTGAACAATTCGGCTGTACCTAATTATCTGCTACAGTTCATGGACACATCGTATATACCCGGAAAAAACAAGGGTGTCATTACCAGGCTCTATGGGGAATCATCCTTCGACCTGCTGCAGCTGACAGCCGACTATATGGTCATTAACCTGAAGGAAAGCCGCATTTTAGATGAGGCTGAGAGCTTTACCTACAACCTTATTGCCGAAATAGCCATCGACTATGTCAACGCGACCGGAGGCTTCCGGACAGTTTACCGGCACAACAACCCCAAAGAATACATCTGGGACAACTCAAAACGGTTCGGATACACACAGGTGCTGTTCCGCAACATCACAGCCGCATACGGCGGCATCAACGGAGGGAGCGGATTCAGCGGCAAGAACCTCTGGACAGGAAAACTTAAGACCAAATACGGTGAATATGATGTGAGTTACAACGGCACCATGCAGTGCGTGGGCGCAGGCGATTTCTTCTCCAACCCGAGCAGCATCATCAAGCACGAACTGTCGCATTCGCTGTTCGGCGGCAACAGTTTCCATGCCTCCGGAGGAAACCATAGGGGCTCCTCCGAACTGATGCCGTTCCTGTCCGTACAGAAAGGCTACGGCCTGATGGGGGCGTCGGAATCGGGGTTAGTCAGCTGCAACGGTTACGAACGGTGGAGGATGCACTGGAAACATCCGGATGCGCCGGACTACATCTGCGCACGCAACGCGGACAACAGCGGGTTCCTGCGTTCCGACATCTCAAAGGAGGATGGTGCGCAAACCTTCCTGCTGCGCGATTTTGTCACCTATGGCGATGCGGTCCGCATCCGGCTGCCCTACAAAGGGAACGACAAGGCATCCAACCAGTACATCTGGCTGGAGAACCATCAGGTGGGATACAACGGAAAACTGGACTACCTGCAATATTCCAACATTTATGACTGCCGTCCCAAAGGCACAGCCGGCATTTACGCCTATTACCAGGTGGGTCGCGATGTGCTGGAAGGCAGGGAACAGGATGTTTGGAACCCTGATGAAAGGGACAATCTGAGAATCATTTCCGCCGAGGGCTACTACAATTTTAATCTGCGCTTCACACCTGACACCGTATACAGGATCAACTGCGTGAACTATAGTAACCATAACTATGTGATGGTACGTAAGGCGGCAAACCCCTTCAACGGATACAGTGACCAGGAGAACATGTTTTTCCCGGAGGAGGGAGACAACCGGCTGGGAAAATCCAGCGAACTCTCCATGTGGCGGAAAGTGGTGAACGGAAGGGCCGACGACGCCCTGCCATCACTCGGCGACAATCTGGACGCCTTCAGCAAACACACAAAAATCAGCATGGCCACAAACCCAAGCACCTGCAACACAAGAACCTATTACAATTCCATGACCGCATGGGGCAGCGACTATAGTGAGAATCCGCGCAACCTCCGCACAACCTTCCTGAGCGGACTGAGCATAGAGATGATTCCGCAGAAGGACAGGAACATCCTGGTACGCATCCGATGGGACGATTACGACATTACGGACGACGCCAACTGGACCGGCAACATCGCACTGAAGGAAAAGGCATTCCTGCAACCCCGCCGCCACCTGCTGCTGACACAGAACCTTACACCCGAACAGCCTTATCGTGACAGTGTCACCGGCCTGTTTGCCCGGCCCACCCTGCTGACCTGCGAGGCAGGCTCCGAATTTGTGCTGCAAAGCCATTCCACCATGGAGCTGGAGAAGGGAAGCCGCGTGCTGCTGAAATCAGGAAGCCGCTTTGAGATTGCGGAGAAGGCCTTATTGAAGATAGGCAAGGACTGCGTTTTCGAAGTGGAACCCGGCGCACAACTTATTGTGCACCAGAACGGGAAAATCAAAAACATCTCCAACGGGAAACTGCTGCTGCACAAAGGGGTGAAGATCCTCAAATAGCGTAAGGCTGCCGCCTCTGTACTGCGTGCGTTGACGGAAGAACTGAAGGGAATTGCAACTGTCGCAAATTTTGCGACAGTTCAACAAGAAGGAAGTCGTATGGTCACACGTGACACAGAATATTACAATCTTGATGTTATTCTTTCTGTAGGTTATAGGGTTAAATCGCAACGCGGCATTCTGTTCCGCCAGTGGACTAATCGGGTGCTGAAAGATTGGCATCGAACCTCGGGAAGAAATGGTTCGCTTTCAACAGGATGGAGATGACGGCGGAGGAGCTGGTAGGAAATGTCTCATCATAAATCAGACAAAGGTTACCACATCCGTCCCATATTTTTTTTAAGAATCTGTTCCGCGTATTGGGAAAAGTGGTACTTTTGCAAAATTTAACACATAACCCTATCATGAATCATTGGATGACAAAATATACGGTTATTATTGAAAAAAATCCGGTCACTGGCTGCTACGTGGGCCAGTGCAAAAAAATTCCGGAAGCGTTCAGCCAAGGCAGAACCGTGGAGGAACTCATGGCAAATATGAAGGAGGCGGTGAGCCTCGCCATTGAGTGCCGCGAGGAGGATTTGTCTTCGGAATAAATTATACATCAAGGTGATTTTCATCCTCTTCCCAATGTGCAACATTATTTTCAATATACCATGCAATGCGGTTCATTTCTGCCGTATTGCGTATTATTCAATCATAATAACGTGTTTGCCATGCAAATGGAATATTGTTTTTACGGGCAAAAACCGTGGTGGCTATTTTAATTCCACGCACAACGGACGCCAAATTTTTTGATTGTGGCGAAAAACGATTCCTAATCTTGTCACCATTGCACATTGTTGTTGTTGTTGTAGAGACGCAATGCATTGCGTCTCTACATTGAAATACAGCATTATAATCTAACGCATTGTATTCGTTGACATTAATAACAACAATCATATGAACATGATTCGGCATGATGACAAATGATGGTATTTCAACATTCATATCGGAACGCATCTGCGGTGTTATGACAATTTGTTCCGCCAAATATATTCCCAACTCCGACAACCGCATTTCACCACATTCAATTTCACCAAAATAATTTTGGCGATACTGTGTGCAGACGGTAACAAAAAAACCACCACCTTCGTAACTGTGCCATTCGGCACGTGATGATGGTATACGGTATTTGTTTTGAAACCTATTTTCAGACATGTGTTTTCATTTTTATCATTTTATTAACGAATACATTTCCGTTATATTGTCTCAAATATAAAAAATCATGTTCCAACCTTCACAAGATGAACAAACCTTATATCAAAGCATTACTTCTTTGAGGTCACAATTTGTGACCTCAAGCTGATTATCAGGTTCTTTCTGTTCCGCTAACAGGCCAATCGGGTGCTGAAAGATTAGCATTGAACCTCTGAAAAAAATGGTTCGCTTTCAACAGGATGGAGATGACGGCGGAGGAGCTGGTAGGAAATATCAAGTAACAGAGGTTGTTACCCCTGTCACCCCGCACTGTGGGTGGGAATGTCATTTTGCAATTTGGAGGTAGAAGGAATTGAACACCTTAACTTTCCCCTGTTGTCTGTTTTTTGTATTGGGAAAATGCTTACATTTGCAAAAATCTTACAGTAAACATTTAATATAACAGTTAATGATATGGATTATCAATATTTTAAAGGTGTATTTACTGCCTTTTTAGGGACAGATTTTATGAACGAGCCTATCGCCGAATGGCAAATAGATTTGATAAAAGAGAGTCTTTCCCAGTTTTGTGAGGCGAAAATAGACCATACATGTCTCTCGTATCAAGATAAGGAGGAAGAGAAGCGAAAAATGACGCAGGACTTGGATATGTTTATACAAGGGGTGAAAGATGGACTGAAAACAAAGAGGATGTTAATATAGGATAGGATATGGGATATTGTATATTAAACCGTGTCTAACTGCATAAAAACATAACGACACAGTTTGGATTGTAATTCACACGATCTTAATCAACCCTATAAATTATCGATTTTAGCAACATGCCATCTGTCCGTTTTCTTCCCTCTTAGATATTTGTCATACACATAACGCATTTGATGCTCCGAATCCGGGAACATCGTGGCCATATTAATTCCAAGATTATCTAATCTATTTATAATTAATTCTTTGTATTCTGCTGGTATAACACATATTTCTTTTAATAAACGATCAAATGATTTAGCCGTTTTTTTAAAATGAAAATTCATTAGTATTTTTAAATAAGTATCAGCATCTTGTTTTACATCATTAAAATATGTTTTTTTATTATAAATACTTGGCTGTGCAAATGGACTAAAAAGGAATGCTCCTTGTTGTGCCCTAAGTCTCTCGTTTAAAATTGGGGGTTTAATTAAAAATGGCTCTGGTAAATTGTTTTTCAAATGCTTATATGCCGATATCCTATCTTCTCTCGTATTTTTAATATGCAAAACTAAATCCAATTCAAATAATGAAAAATCAGACATTATATGTTTTTCTGATAACTCTGCAAACATACGTACTGTTTCAAATTCATTGGAATCTGCGTAATTTAATTTCTTCTCACATAAAATTCTACCATCATTTTCAGACGTTTTATAATCTGCACACGCAAAATAAAGAGCCACCAAAGGGTTTTCAGTCACATCCAACAATCTTGTAGGTAATCCATAGTGCTGCATTTTAACCATCTTATCCAAGGCATCCTTGCAATCATTGAAAATAGAGGGGAACATTCTCTCTGCTTCTTGATATAACAAGGATTCCTCATCAATGTTTTTAAATTTGCTTTCTATACTACCTTTCTTAGCTTCAATATCATCGCGGAACAAAGAAGCATATATGGATTTATTATAACATGTCTCACCACGATACAAAACCGGCGTTTTATATTTCTCCTTACCAATCTCACCCTCTATTTTTTCAGTCAACGACAAGTATTGGCTTACAGACGTGATTAACTCTGGCTTCATAACCTTGATTCATAATTATTTAACGTCTTGCAAGAAAAAGCCTACATATTACCTTATTACAACCACCTTTTGTGCTCGTTTATTCCCAACTTGAACAAAGTATATTCCAGAAGATTGTATTTCAAATATATAGGTATCATCGGGCGATTCGACACTACTCAAACAACGACCCACACAGTCGAAAAGTCTGATACGTTGATTGACAGTGTTGCTTACAACAATACGGTTATCTTCTGCGTGTATTATGCAACGGTTAGACTTTTCAACATCAGAAATGCCTTGAATCACCTCAAAATGAGCATAAATTGTTGTATCTCCAGTCAGCACAAGATAACGTGGGTTGTCCGTATTGCCATCACTCCAATGGTCAAAATGGAATCCATTGTAGGCATTGGCCTGAAAATAAGCTTGCATATTCTCACATGTGGGTTGGGTCATAACCTGTACACTACCCTTTGATGGATCAGCACTGGATACATTAAAGGTATAGAGCATTTTAGATTGGAAGTTTGTAAACCTATTCCATCCATAGGCATACTGATATTTATTCAAAGTGTTGCAGGGAATGGTAATAGGTGTATTTACAGGAACTCCATCAAAAGCATCAACATTTTGCACATATGGGGCTTCTTCAGAATTACAAGTAATGGATGTCACTCTTTCCATTTCCTTAAACGCAGCAGATCCGATATATTTCAAACCGCTTCCGAAAGAAAGGTTTGAAACGTTCGAGCATTTGCTGAAAGCACCTGAATAAATGCTGTCCACATTATCTCCCAAAACAATGCTGGTCAAATAGGCACATCCTTCAAACGCATTATTTCCAATTACATGTGGATTAATACGCAGTTCACCACGAAATGCACATTTTTTAAATGTTTTTGCCTCAATTCTATTAATTAAATTGATGTTTCCAACGCTATCAAGACTGAAACAATCTTCAAAAGCACTATTTCCAATGAAAGTGACAGAATTTGGAATAATAATTTTTGTAAGTCCTGTTTCGCTGAAAGCATAACCGCCGATGCTAGTCACCGAGTTGGGAATGGTTACCGATGTCAAACCAGTGCAGCCATAAAAGGCTCCATCGCCGATAGTGGTCACCGAGTTGGGAATAGCTATGTTTGTTATTTTGGTAAGACCATAGCATATATATTGAGGAATAATTTTGATATTATTCCCAAATTTAATATTAGTCAAGTTAGTGCAGTCCATAAAAGCAAGTGCATATATACAACTATCAGCATTGAAGTTTACCGATGTCAGACCGGTGCAGCCATAAAATGCATGGTCGATATCGGTCACCGAGTTGGGGATAGTTACCGATGTCAAACCAGTGCAACCTGAGAAGGCATTATTGCCGATAGTGGTCACAGAGTTGGGGATAGTTATGTTTGTTATTTTGGTAAGACCATAGCATATATATCGAGGAATAATTTTGATATTATTCCCAAATTTAAAATTAGTCAAATTAGTGCAGTCCATAAAAGCATATCTATATACGCCATAACCTGCAGATATACAACTATCAGCATTGAAGTTTACTGATGTCAGGCCAGTACAGTATTGGAAGGCATAATCGCCTATTTCGGTAACACCACTTCCAATGGTTACCGATGTCAGACCAGTGCAGTATTGGAAAGCACCATAGTCGATAGTGGTCACAGAGTTGGGTATGGTTACCGATGTCAAACCAGTGCAGCCTGAGAATGCACAATAGCCGATAGTGGTCACAGAGTTGGGTATGGTTACCGATGTCAGACCGGAGCAATAAAATGCTCTATCACCGATGAAGGTCACCGAGTTGGGAATGGTTACCAATGTCAGACCAGTGCAGCCTGAGAATGCACAATAGCCGATAGTGGTCACCGAGTTGGGGATAGTGACAGAGGTCAGACCAGTGCAGTTTAAAAAGGTGCAGGTGCCGATGGTAGTCACCGAGTTGGAGATAGTTACCGATGTCAGACCGGTGCAGCCATAAAAGGCTCCATCGCCGATAGTGGTCACCGAGTTGGGGATAGTTATGTTTGTTATTTGGGTAAGACCATAGCATATATATTTAGGAATTATTTTAATATTCCCAAAATTAAAATTAATCAAGTTAGTGTCGTTTTCAAAAGCACTTTTAAAATTTCCATAACTTGTGTATATACAACTATCAGCATTGAAGTATACCGATGTTAGACTATCGCAGTCTGAGAAGGCTCCATCACCGATGGAGGTCACCGAGTTTGGAATAGTTACCGATGTCAGACCGGGACACCAAAAAAAGGCTTCTGCGTTTATTGCTTTGACAGTATAGTTTTGTCCGCCATAAGTAACTAAATTAGGGATAATCAAATTACCTGAAGGTCTAGTAACGCCTGCCCAGCCATGTACTCCATAACCATATATGTATGGAGCTACAACGCTCACAGATTTTCCACCCTCCAAAATATCATAGTATAATGTCTGTCCACTGGGAGCAATGGCACTGAAATCATACGCCATGGTGGTGTTTGTTGCCAAAACAGCAACCGCAAAAAGTAAGAAGAAAACCCTTTTCATGTTTAAAATATATTTTATAACTATAATTTTCAACCTATTAAATATTTTCTTAAACAATGTGAAATCCGTTAAATAAACTTCAAACATACAAAACACAAAAGTACTTTTTCCAACACAATTCTACATAAATCACATTGGCCAGTTTCGCCACTTATCGTGGCCAATCCTGCCACTATTCCACCAATGCGGAGAGGTCGTGCATGAAGTCATGGCCGAGTATCCTGGAAATCCGTATCAGCATCGCGACATCCCAATTCGGTTTTTTTAGCAGCTTATATATGTTGCTCTTGTCACAGGGGAGTTGGTGGGCGAGCCACTCCACCTTGCGCCCCTGCCGCTCCAGCTCCGCAGCCACCATCTTCCCGATGTCCAATCCTTGTATCTGCTCCTTTTCCGACATAAAAAATCCGTGAACTTCTGTTTGGACTGAGGTTCTGGACGACCTTAACACCTAAACAAGAAAGCCCACGGAAATCCGTGAGCGTTTCTCCTTCCTTGTAGGTGTTATGAAATTGTCCAGATTTCAGTCCATCAAGAAAAGCGAAAACGCTTTTTTGCTAATATGTCAAATTATCTGTTTGTTATGTTCTATATGTTTTGGTATTAAATTGGTTAATTGTTACTTATTTATCAATATCTTTATTTGTGCAACAAATGCTTTGGCCTGTTGCATCAAATTATTCGTATCCTGCTGATTGCATATTACAAAATCATCATAATCACCTGTCTGCCGTTTCTCAAAAAGAACAGACAACACCTTGCCTGTTTCGTATGGCACCAATCCTTTGGAGACAAAATGTAATGCAAACATCGTTTTGACTCCCGCATGGGTATTCGCTTGTATTCCGTGTTTCAAAAGAAGGGCTGTTGTCACATAAAAACATGCATAATATAATCTGTTTACAGCACCGTGATAAAGCCCCTCATTGTACATCAATTCGGCTTCCTGCATGGTTTCGTCTGCACGACTCTGACGATAGGCTATCAAAGCCTCTTTGCTCGCATTATCCCATTGCTGTGTCATATAGCAATCCCTTCCCTCATTACATTTGAATAAAATGGTGTGACATACGGACGGTTTTTCCAAAGCTTCTTCAAATAAATTTTGGGGCTGATGCTGACACCCGTCTGTCCTTCAAGTAAAAACAACAAACCGCAAACCTCCGATTCCCTGTCCAAGGACATTTTGTCCCCGGATAACAGAACAAGCAGGTCAATGTCGCTGTCAGGTCGAGCATCGCCGCGTGCCTCGCTGCCGAACAAGATGATTTCCGCATCCGGCTCAATGGAGCGTATGACCTCTCCCGCTTTTTTTACAATTTCCTTGCGATTCATTTATATGTTTTGGTTTTAAGTTGGTTAAAAATCCATTGAAAATAACGTAACCCTTCATACATTATTGCGCGTTCTGACACTAAAAAAGGATGACAGAT
>JAEEGI010018331.1_pt1 | contig 14238 bp, 10 predicted proteins | sample 8958751 | NCBI WGS metagenome assembly JAEEGI01 (sample SAMN16246545, study PRJNA631951) | gut metagenome | biome: gut microbiome; feature: rumen; material: KS-attached | host: Bos | place: Iran: Karaj | collected 2018-10
GGAACAAGATCAAGCAATACGAGAAGAAAACGCAGGAGCTGGTGAAGGCCGACAACGAACTCTCTGAACAAATCTCCTCCTTGCTCATTCGCCTTAACCAAGAGATCCTCGACTCCACCATCAAGGAAATCGAAAAAAGCGAGGAAATCATCCAAGAAAACACTCGTTACTCCATCCTCATCGGTGCCGTCACGCTTGGACTTATCATTATATTCATCATACTGATAATCAGTGATGTAAACAAAGGTTATCGTGCCCGTCGCGCCGCCGAAGAAGCCAAACGGAAGACTGAGGAAATCATGGAAAGCCGCCACAAGCTGCTGCTCTCCGTCACCCACGACATCAAGACACCGCTGAGTTCCATCATGGGCAACGTGGAACTCATGGACAAGTCGAAGAACGAGAAAGAATTCAGCTCCATACAGCAATCCGCCGACCACATCCTCAACCTGCTGACCAACCTCTTGGAGTTCTCGAGCCTCGAACAAGGCAAGCTGAAAGTCAGCAACGAAGCCTTCAACCTGCGCCAACTCTGCGACGAGACCGCCGAGATGTTTGAGCCCATTGCCCGCCACAAGAACCTGCAGTTTATCTACGAGCCTTCCATCGAAGAGTACTGCACCATCCTTTCCGACCGACTGAAAATCAAACAGATACTTAGTAACCTGATTTCCAATGGCGTCAAATACACCTTGGAAGGCAGCGTCACCTTCAAGGCACGCATGGGGCGCAACCTGATCGTTTTCGACATCACCGACACTGGGGTAGGCATTCCGCCTGACAAGTTGGAAGAAGTTTTCAAGCCCTTCGTACGTATCGAAACCTACAACCAGTTCGCCGAAGGTAGCGGCTATGGCATGTCGGTGGTCAAAGGTCTTGTCGACCTCCTCGGAGGCCAGATCCAAATCGAGTCGGAAGTCGACAAAGGCTCGCATTTCGAGGTTAGGATTCCAGTAGGCGTCGTGGAGTCGTCGCCCGAAGCCAAAGAAGAGCTTGTGGACAACAAAAAGAGCCTGAACATCCTGATTATTGACGACGACAACACCCTTCTTTCCGTCATCGACACCATGTTGCACCGCCTCGGGCACCAAGCCATCCCCTGCAGGTCGAAAAGCGACGTCGAGGGTGCCGTAGCGCAGATTGCCGATTACGACTACATCCTCACCGACCGTGAGATGGGTGCCCTCACTGGCAACGACATCCTCCACATCTTCAAGGAGGCTGACGCCAACAAGCCTGTCATCCTGATGACCGGTCGCATCGAATACACCAACGAGAAAGCCAAAAAAGAAGGCTTTGACGGGTTCCTCCAAAAACCGTTCAACCTGAAACAGTTGGAGAGCCTCTTCGGTAGCGTCGCCACAAGCGAGAACGAAGAAGACACCGCCTTCCCCGATTTCCCGGCCTTCAGCGAAATGATGGGCAACGACAAGGAAGCCATGACCGACATCTTGACCGTCTTTGTGCAGTCAACGGCCAACGATCTGGTTTCGATGAACACTTTGATTGAGCAGTCAGATTTCGTGGAGATGCAAGCGCTTTGCCACAAGATGCTGCCCATGTTCATCCAGCTGGAGCGCGACACCACCTTCTTAGCCAGAATGAACGCCATGCGTGGCAAGGACGAGACAGAAGAAGACTATCCCAACTGGAAAGAAGACGCCACCCAATTCATGGCCCAAACCGACGAATTGATGGATTTGTTGGCGGAGAAGTATGGGATTGGGTGAGGCTGAAAGGATGCAATCACCTCCATCGTTGAGGAAGATAGCTTGAAGGCCGAGGATTTCCTGCAAATCAATCCGGTGGAAATGTTGTAGTTTTTTAGGGATTGTAGTATGGAGTTGGCCAAATGGAGGGTCATTCCAGAAGCCACTTCCATGCTGGAATTACTTCAATGAATTGGAAGTCTTTACTTGAAAGATTTGTATTTTGTTTAGTGTCATTAAACAAATTTCATTATTTTTGTTTATTACATCTAAACAAATTGTTTTTTATGGGGAAATTGATGTCAGCTGTCGCCCCATTTCTAAATAATAGATGAAAAGTGCTGAAAGGCTGGACAAGTTCCAAGAAAAGTTTCATCTCGATGTAATCTTCGTCGTTGGCGACGGTAGCCTGAAGACTGAAGATTTCCTGAAAGTCGCCCTGAAAAGTATGCCTGCGGCGTTTAAGTTTTCCCTTTTACCTCTTGCAGTTTGAAAAAAATGTGTAATTTTCCCCATGAAGTAAAACTACTCAATCTGTTGAGTAAAATTACTCAATCTATTGAGTAAAAAGATATAATATGTTTCAAAGGTCTGAATATCAAATAATAAAAAAAGAATTGAAGAACCGAGAAAGTTCATTCAGGTGGTTATGGGGCCGCGTCAGGTAGGTAAATCCACAGTGGTGAGGCAGGTTTTGGCCGATATTTCACAACCTTATTCCATGTTTACGGCCGATGCAGTACCAGCAGGCAATCTGTTTTGGATCAGTGAGTGTTGGGAAACGGCGCGGCGAAAGATGAAGACGGAAGGTGCCGAGGAATACATACTTGTTATCGACGAGGTGCAGAAGATTGATTCGTGGAGCGAAGCCGTTAAGAAAGAATGGGATGCCGACACCTTCAACGATGTGAACATCAAGGTGGTGTTGCTTGGCTCATCTCGGGTGATGCTCGACTATGGATTGGCCGACAGCCTGATGGGGCGTTTTGAGCGCATCGTGATGCCGCATTGGTCGTATCCCGAGATGCGTGAGGCTTTTGGTTTTAGTTTGGAGCAGTACATATATTTCGGTGCCTATCCAGGTGCTGCACCTTTGATTGATGACGAGAACCGATGGTTAGAATACATCACGGGCTCCATCATTGAGGCCACCATCAACAAAGACATCTTGCAGGGAGTGAAAGTGATGAAACCAGCCTTGCTTCGGCAGGCTTTTGAATTGGCTTCGGCCTATTCGGGCATGGAATTGTCGTTGACAAAGATGATGGGGCAGTTGCAAGACGCAGGAAATGTGACCACCTTGGCTGTTTATCTCGAACTGTTGGGCGAGGCGGGCTTGGTGCGCACCTTGGGCAAGTATTCCGCCGATGTTGCGAGGAAGCGAAACAGTGTGCCGAAGTATCAGGTTTTCAACAATGCGTTGAAGAACATCTATTGTGGGAAGCGTTTTGGTGAGGCGATTGCTGATTCGCGTCTGTGGGGAAGGCTGTTCGAGTCGGCCATCGGTGCCTATATTATTAATGGCGCCACTGCAGGACGATACAAAACCTACTATTGGCGCGACAAGGCAGGCCGTGAGGTGGATTATGTATTGGAGAAAAACGGGCAACTTCTTGCCATTGAGGTGAAAAGCAATACCGACGACAGCAATTCGGGTTTGGGCGAGTTCCGCAAACAGTTCAAGAGCGTGAAAGCTCTTGTTGTCGGCGAAGGAGGCCTCAAAGCAGAAGATTTCCTGCAAATCAATCCGTTGGAGTTGTTGTAAGTTTCCACTCCACCGCCGTCCGCATGGCCAGCATGATGGCCTCGCCTACCAAAGCAAAATCAGTTATTATGATTTCTATTCAACAATCGGAAAAATGTTCGTATTTTTGACACCTTAATCATATTATCCTATGTTAGAACTCACTATTGCCAAATCATTGAATAAAGCCTATCGGCAGATTCCTGTTGACCGCACAGTTTTCGATACATTCAAAAAACAGCTAAATATCCTTTATGAGCAGATTTCGACCATCAACACCGAAGAAAAACTCAAAGGTGACCTTATGGATTTCCTAAAGTTGTCGTTTTATGGGCAAGACTTCAAAGTTTCACCCAACGGAGATATCGACTGCGCAATCCATTTGGGCAATAGTATCGACAATCCTGTGGGCGTTATCTTCGAGGTGAAGAAGCCTACCAACGTATCAGAGATGATTACAAGGGAAGACCTTAATCGGAAAGCCTTACAAGAGTTGCTTCTATATTACCTTCGAGAGCGGCACACGAAGAAAAATTTCCAACTCAAACAACTTGTGGTCACCAACGTCTACGAGTTTTTCGTTTTCGATGCTCAGGAGTTTGAACGTTTGTTCTACTCCAACAAAAAACTCATCAAACGTTTTGAGGAATTCAATGCAGGAGAACTAACATCCGAGAAGACAAACTTTTTCTACAAAGAAATTGCAGCTGACTTTATTGCTCAGGTGGTTGACCAACTGACCTTCACATGGTTTGACATCCGAAAATATAAAGTTCACCTTGAATCTGGCAACGACAAACGCCTCATCGAGTTGTTTAAATTCTTCAGCCCAGAGCATCTTCTTAAGAAACGCTTCCAAAGCGACAGCAACTCGCTCAACACCAAGTTCTATAGTGAGCTATTGTACATCATTGGACTCGAAGAGGTTGAGGAGAAGGACAGCCACAAACGCATCATCACCCGTCGCAACAAGAGCGAACGTCACCAAGCATCCATCCTCGAAAACGCAATCAATATTTTGGATAGCGAAGATTGCTTGGATGATGTTAAAAATCGTTTTTCCTACGGAGGAAACCGCGAGGAGCAACTTTTCAATGTGGCCCTTGCTCTGACCATAAATTGGATCAACCGGGTTTTGTTCCTGAAATTACTGGAAGCACAACTTGTCAAATATCATAAAGGTGATGGTACGTATGCATTTATGAAACCTTCCGTCATTCCAGATTATGACGAATTGAACAAACTGTTTTTCCAGGTTCTTGCCAAACGTGTTTCCGACAGGTCCGATTCAATCAATGAAAAGTATAGAAAGGTGCCATATCTTAACAGTTCATTGTTTGAGGTGAGCCAATTGGAACGTCAAACCATAAAGATTAGTGGGTTGGACAACAGCGAGCTTCCTCTTTTTGCCGGCACAATTCTCAAAGATGGCTCAAAGCCCCGCTACAAGCAGCTCCCAACGCTCCGTTATTTGCTCGAATTCCTTGACGCATACGACTTCGCAAGCGAAGGTTCTGAAGAAGTTCAAGAGCAGGCAAAGACCCTTATCAATGCTTCTGTCCTCGGTTTGATTTTCGAAAAAATCAATGGTCACAAAGACGGTTCCGTATTCACTCCTGGAGCCGTTACCATGTATATGAGCCGCGAAGCTATCCAACAGACAGTAGTTCGACGTTTCAATGAAGAAATGGACTGGTCTTGCAAGGACTATGACACCCTCAAAAACAAGGACATAGATGACCTTGCACGTGCCAATGCCATTGTTGATTCCATGCATATTTGCGACCCTGCCGTTGGCTCTGGCCACTTCCTCGTTTCCGTCCTTAACGAAATCATCCGTACCAAATACGACCTAGGAATATTGGTTGACAGCACTGGCAAACGAATCAAGAAACAAGAATACAGCATCGACATCGAGAACGACGAACTCCTTGTTTCCGACGAGGACGGCAATCCTTTTTCCTATATTCCAGGCAATCCTGAAAGTCAGCGCATACAGGAAACCCTTTTCAACGAAAAACGCAAAATCATCGAAAACTGTCTATTCGGTGTAGACTTGAATCCCAATGCGGTAAACATTTGCCGTCTTCGACTTTGGATTGAGTTGCTGAAAAATGCCTATTACACAAAGGAAAGCAGTTTCAACGAGTTGGAAACACTTCCTAACATCGACATCAATATTAAAGTGGGCAATTCATTGTTGCACCGCTTCGATTTAACTCAGGACATCTCTGGAATACTTCGCAAAAACGGTATTTCTATAAGCGATTATTGTCAAGCGGTCAACAAATATAAGAATGCGCACAGCAAGGATGAGAAGAAAACCCTTGTGGATTATTTACAGCAGATTAAAGGGAACCTTCGCACTCAAATTGGGCAGAATGATCCAAAACTGAAGGACAAGCAAAAACTAGAGAGTGAATTAAACGATTTGTTAGCGCCACAACTCTTTGAGATTAGCAAGAAGGAACAGGCGGCACGCGACAAAAAAGCGAAAGACTTGCAGAACAAGATCGCCAAGCTTCAAAAAGAGATCGATGAGATTCATGACAATAAGGTTTTTGTGGATGCTTTCGAGTGGCGAATTGAATTCCCGGAAGTGCTTGATGAAAACGGCAAGTTTATCGGCTTTGACTGCATCATTGGCAATCCGCCGTATATCCAACTTCAGAAAATGGGTGCCGATGCCGATGCGCTCCAAAAAATGAATTACCAGACCTACGAGCGCACTGGCGATATTTACTGCCTGTTTTATGAAATGGGTATGGCATTGCTGAAACCAGGGGCGTTGTTATCTTTCATTACGTCAAATGGATGGATGAAATCGGCTTATGGTGAGTCCTTACGAACCCTACTATCTGAGAAATACCAACCATGGCTTTTGGTTGACTTTGCTGGTTTCAAAGTATTTGACACCGCAACTGTAGATGTCAATATCTTGTCCGTAATCAATACCAATACTAAAAACAAAGCAAAAGCCTGCTCAATAAAAAGAAACGAATTTGAAGTCAACAAATTGAGCAATTATATAACGACACATACCCAATACTGTAGTTTCAGGAAAGATGCATGGTCTATATTGAGCGAGATAGAATTAAGCATTAAAGAAAAAGTTGAATCAATAGGAAAACCTATAAAAGAATGGAATGTAAATATATATCGCGGAGTATTAACAGGCTATAACGACGCCTTCATTATCAACTCAGAAAAAAGAGATGAAATCCTTGAAAAATGCGTCAATGATGAGGAACGTGAAAGAACGGCTGCAATCATTCGACCGATTCTTCGCGGCAGGGATGTAGCACGGTATAGGTATAATTGGGCTGATTTGTGGCTAATTAATACACATAACGGTATAAAAGGCAAATTGGAACGCATTCATATAGAAGACTACCCAGCCATAAAGCAACATCTTGATTGTTATTGGGATAAAGTTATGCCGAGAGCCGATCAAGGAGACACACCATACAATTTGAGGAATTGCGCTTATCTGGACGATTTGAATAAGACAAAAATAGTGTGGATAGAATTGTCTGATGAATCAAAATTCGCAATTTGCGATGATTACATTCCTCTTAATACGGTATTCTTTTTGACAGGTCAACATTTGTCTCATATTTTAGGACTTTTGAACTCGAAACTTATTCATTGGTATTTCAAGAATTGTATTGGCACTTCATCAGGAGTAGGAACCAACCGCTGGTTAAAATATACCGTGGAGTTATTGCCCTTGCTTTCTTATGATTTAAGCATTGAAACTATGGTGAACACTCGACTCGCATCAAATACAAATTGCGAATCATTAGAGCTTCAAATAGACAAGGTCATATGCGCAAAATATGGATTAACAGACGATGAAACGGAATTTATCCTCGGAAATTTGTAATGAGAAATTCTTTTTCTTCATCGGTTAATCCATACAAACTGAATATAATATTATCAACTTCTTCATCAATTATAGCATCAGGATTGGATAATGCTTTATCAATTATTGTTTTAAAGGTTTCGTTTAATTCTGAAGTTATTAATGGTATTTTTATAGGTTCAACAGCTTGAACACTGATTAATAGGTCTCCTGTACCTGTCCTTGGAGCCCCATTCAATAAATAATGGCCCATTGAAGAATTAAGGAAGCAACAAATGTAAGCTATTTCCTCTCCTACGGCAAAGCATGTACTATCTAAACCATACAATCCTTCCTCATCATACGAAAAACGAAGAATAGATCCAACTCGTTTCCAAATGATTTTTGGCTTTAGAAAATCGTCCCAATATCTAATACTATCTTGTGTTTCGAACCATTTATTGTTCGTTTTTTTTCTGGCTTTAACTTTTTCTCCGTCAATATAATACTCCTTTCCAGTTTGTTCTAACCGCTCAATGCCAAAACTGAGAAGATATTTTTTAAGAGCTTGATAATCATCTATGTTATAATGTCTTGAAGGGAATGTCGCGATGATATATTGGTCGGCGAAGTCATAACCATACCGTTTGATGTCGCGGCCCCTTAATATCGGTCGAATGATTGCCTCAGTCCGTATTCTCTCTTCCTCTGTTCGGCAATTGAATAGTATTTGTTCCCTTTTAGTTGAATCAATTATAAATGCATCATTGAATCCTGTCTTGATTCCATAGTTGATGGAAATATCCCATTCCTTCAACGGTGTACCAACTGCTTCTATTTTGGCTTTGATAGATCGCTCTATGTCGGTCAAAATAGACCAAGATTCGGAGGAATTGAACTCCGAAATGACAGTGTGTGTCACTATGTAATTGCTCCTATTCCTTCATAAAGGTATTCACGAACCTGCATAATGTATTTCGATCGACTTTGCAGATAACAGCTATCTTGCGCCTTGAAACACCTGCCTTTAGCAACTCCGATATTAAAGTTTTCTTTGAGTAGAGTTTATACTTTTTTTCATCCGTCTTTTTGCCAACAGGTCGTCCCAAAACTACTCCCTCAGCCTTCTTTCTCGCTAATGCCTCTTTCGTTCGTTGGCTAATTAGGTTGCGCTCAATCTCTGCCGACAACCCGAATGCAAAAGCCAGCACCTTGCTCTGAATGTCGTCACCAAGCCGATAGTTATCCTTGATGGTCCATACCCGACATTCCTTTTTCATACACAAACTTAAGATTTCCATAATCATAAACAGATTACGCCCCAAACGCGATAGTTCGGCGCAAATGATGAGGTCGTCTTTTTGGACTCGGTTAAGCAATTTGCCCAGTTGTCGTTTGTTGTAGTTCTTTGTTCCGCTGATGGTTTCCTCAATCCAACCATCAATGTGAAGGGCTTCCCTTTGACAGAAATTATTGATTTCAAACCTTTGATTCTCAACAGTCTGTTTGTCGCTGCTAACTCTGATGTAACCGTAAATCATAAATAAACTATTTAAATGCATAATAAATTAATCAACAAAGACAATTCCTTTGTAGACAATTATTATATGCAGCGACTTATGGATTTGTTGTCAAATCAAATCCTTCAAGAAAGAAAACACTATGTATTTAAGATCAAAGCTCTATCCCGTAAAGATGCATCTTATTATACAAGGTCTTGCGGTCGATTTGCAGCAGTTTGGCAGCCACGGTCTTGTTGCCCCTCGCCTTCTGCAAGGCGGCTTCGATCTGCTCCTTCTCGTGCTCGGGACGCAAGGCCCAGTCGTCCTCGTCCGAGGCGATGACGGTCTTTTTGTTGGGCGCACTGAACACCGGCAGGTCGTCCATCTCGATGTTCTCACCTTCGGCAAACAACACGCAACGGCGCAACACATTGCGCAACTCGCGCAGGTTGCCGTTCCAACGCTGTTCCTTCATCCGCTGCAAAGCGTCGTCGGAGATGCCCTTCACGTTCTTGCCCAGCTCTTCGTTGGCCTGACGGATGAAAAAGGCCGTCAGCTCGTCGAAATCCTCCAAGCGGTCGCGCAACGGCGGCACCTCGATGGCAAATTCGTTGATACGGTGGAACAAATCCTGACGGAAACGGCCCTCTTCGATGGCCTGTTCCAGGTTCTCGTTGGTGGCTGCGATGATGCGCACGTCCACATGGATGTCGGTAGCCGAACCCACGGGCCTCACCTTCTGTTCCTGCAAGGCGCGCAACAGCTGCATCTGCACCTCGTAGGGCAGGTTGCCTACCTCGTCGAGAAACACCGTGCCGCCCTTGGCTTGCTCGAAGACGCCTTTCTTGTCGGCGATGGCCGAAGTGAACGAGCCTTTCAGGTGTCCAAACAGCTCGCTGGGTGCCAACTCTTTGGACAGGCTTCCACAGTCCACAGGGATGAAGGGGCCATCCTTGAACTGGCTCTTTTCGTGAATCATGCGGGCGATGTATTCCTTGCCTGTGCCGCTTTCACCGAGGATCAGCACGGAGAACTTGGTGGGAGCCACCAATTCCACATGTTTGTAGAGTCGCACCATGGCGGGGCTATTGCCCTTCACCCATTGCTTGTTGCCCGGGACAAAGGTATCCTCCACCTCCTCGTCAGTGGACGCCAACGCGGCGGCGATCTTTTCTTCAAGCACACTGGGGTTGATGGGTTTCTTGAGGTAGTCGAAGGCGCCAAGCTTCATGGCCGACACCGCAGTCTGCACCTCGGCATAGCCCGTCATCACGATGATGGGCACCTTGCTCTTCAGCTTCTCACGCACCCATGTCATCAGGATGATGCCGTCGCCGTCGGGAAGACGCAAATCGGTAAGTATCAAGCCGAAATTACCATTGGTAATCTCTATCTTGGCCTGTTCGTACCGCGAGGCGAGCACCGCCTCATAGCCGTTCTTCTTCAGCCAGGTCTGGATCATCATGCCGAAGGAGGCATCGTCTTCTACAACAAGAATTCTACATTTCATGGTGCAAAAATAGCATTTTTTCGACAATTCCACAAAATTACACACAAAAAAAGCCTCACATTGGGGAAATGTGAGGCGATTTTAAAAAAATTGAAAACGAGCAGTTCCGTTATAAACGGATTTTATTTGATGGATACTACCAAATAATTCGACATACTCCAGAAGGCGTCCTTGTCGAGGATTTGCAGGGTCAGAGAGCCACCATCGACTTCATTGATCTGATAGCTTCCTTCCGGATGGTTGGTCATGATTTTGGCCTTTTTGGTATTCAGCGGGATGATCTCCAAATCACGCTTGTTGCCTTGCAAGAACTGGCTCTTGTCGAAGCCTTGTTTCGAGATCTCGCTGGATTGGAACAAACCGCCCTTGCTGACGATGCCCTTCTCGACCAAGGCCTGCTGCGTGGCGATGCAAACCCACACCGTGTTCAGCATGACGTCTTGGCTCTCGATGGTAGCCTGCTGAGCTGCATTCTGCACTGCCATCACATCCAAGTTGGAGTTCAACTCGTTGATGTTCTCGCTCAAATCAGAAACTTGTTCGTTCAAGGTGGCAATCTGCTTGCGGCTTTGTTGCAGTTCGTCCTTCAGGTTGGTGATATAAGTGTCTTTTTCTTCCAGTTGCTTCTTCAAGCGACTCACGGTTTGATTCAAAGCCTTCGAGTTGGCACCTTGTTCAGCCAGTTGCTTCTCCAGCTTCTCAATCTTTTGGCGGTTTTCCTGCAAGGTCTGCTGAATGGCGTTGATTTCGTTTACAGCCTTGTTGGTATTGCCTTCCTGGTTCTCCATCAAAATGATGTTCTCTTGGGCACGCACCGATTCGAGAGCGGCCTCAATCTCATTAATGGTGTTCAACGCATTGTCGAAACCACCTTTGGCAGCCACGGCCTCAGTATACAAGGAGTCGCGTTCCGCCACTAGAGCTTGGTACTTTTCAGAACGTTCCACATCGCAAGAAGTGGCCAACAAAGCCACGAAAAGCAGTGAAACCAATGTCATTTTGTGATGCATGATAGATTTTTGTTTTTGAATCACCTTATTATAGCACAATGCGTGCCACAATAACGGCTTCCATCAAACGCAAAGGTTATCAACACTTTATGTTGATTTCCACACCTCTCACAAGTTGTGGAAAAATGTGGAAAACCACAACAACCCTCGACTATCGTGGAAAAGTGGGGAATCTACAGATATACAAAGCCCGTGCTTTTGTGGCGCGGCAACGGGAAGATGGAGGTGTTCACGTCGGGGTGCACATGCTTCTTCCTGAACTGGTGATAAAGGCATTGCATGGCACGCTCCGGGGTGTTGTTGTTTTCGCTGAGGTGGCACAACATGATGTTTTTCATGCCCGAGTGATAGGCATCGGCAACAAAACGCGCCGACTCCTCATTGCTCAGATGGCCGAAGGGGCCGGCAATGCGTTGCTTCAAAATATAAGGATACGACCCTTTCTCCAACATTTCCACATCATAGTTGGCCTCTATGACGAGGTTGTCGGCCCTGCGGATTTGTTCCTTCACCACTTTGTCGAGCATCCCGATGTCAGTGGCGATAGTCAAGGTATGTCCTTCATAATTAAAGTGATAACCCACAGATCCTCTTCCATCGTGCATCACGGGGAAGGCTTCCACAGTGATGCCACAAATCTCAAAAGGCTGCAAGGGCTCTATTTCGTGAAACAACTGAGGATCCACGTTTTTCGTCGCCTTACCTTCAACGAGACCTTGAAGACAATCGGAATGGGCGTAGATGGGAATGGGTGTGTTTTTTGTAAGCACTTCCAAGCCTTTCACGTGGTCGATATGGTCGTGAGTGACGAGAATGGCCTTGATGTCGCCAATGCGCAAGTCGTTCTTTTTCAATCCCAAAACCACTTGTTGTGCAGCGATGCCGACATCGACGATGACGCCTTCGTCCTGCTTGCCCACATAGTAGCAATTGCCGCTACTGCCAGAGGCAAAGCTGCAAAAGACAAAGGGCGAAAGGCAGGAGAAAAGATCCATTTCAAATCATTTTGGCCGCAAAAGTAGAAATTAAATTGGTTTTTTCCTTATTTTTGACCCCAAATTTATCAACAATGGAAAACAACTTTGACCCCAATGCTGCAGCCGTAGCCGATTCCGGCATCTACGGTCTGCCCTGCACCGCCGAAGAGGCACAGATCATCATCATACCCGTCGAATGGGAACTCACCACGAGCTACAACCGCGGCACCGTCGACGGACCTGCCACCATCATGGAAGCATCACTGCAAGTCGACCTTTGTCATCACGACTACCCCGACCTGTGGCAGAAAGGCATTTGGATGGACGAATTCCCTAAAGAACTGCGTGAACTGCACGACGAGATGGCGCCCTTAAGCGAAGACATCATCAACGCGCTGTATGAAGGCACCATCGACGACGAACCCGAGAAATATGCCGAGCTTTACGCCCGCATCGAAGCCGCCACCGAAAAGAAAAACGCCTGGCTGCGCGAACGCATCGCCTATTGGAAACAGCAGGGAAAGGTTGTAGGCCTCTTAGGTGGCGACCACAGCTGTCCCCTCGCCTATCACCAATACCTCAACCAACTCGGTGTGGAATACGGCATCCTTCATGCCGACGCCCACTGCGACCTGCGCGAGGCCTTCGAGGGCTTCAAGTATTCGCACGCTTCCATTTTCTTCAACACCTTGAAATTCGACAATGTGAAAAAGCTCGTCCAAGTCGGCATTCGCGACTATTGCCATCAGGAGAAAGCCTTGGCCGAGAGCCAACCCAATAGAATAAGGGTGTTCTTCGACCGCGACTGCCGCCGCCGGATGTATGAAGGCGCCAAATGGAAAGACATCGTGGATGAGATGATCGCCGCCTTGCCCGAGAAGGTCTACCTCTCTATCGATATCGATGCGTTGGATCCTAAGCTCTGTCCCAACACGGGAACGCCCGTTCCCGGCGGTTTGGAATACGAAGAGCTGATGTACCTGCTCAACCGCATCCGCGAGGCCGGCAAGGACATCATCGGCTTCGACCTCTGCGAGGTCTCCCCTGCCCCCGACGGCGGCGACTGGGACGGCAATGTTGGCGCACGAGTTTTATTCCATTTATGTGGTGTAGCATCGAAATAAACCGTATATTTGCCCCAAAATTAACAACGTTGTAACGATTTCAAACCCATCTAACCAATGGCACTGAACAACCTTTTCACCCGAGGAAGCAGCCGCGAGAAGCACTTCTTCCCCACCTACAGCAAACAGGCTGAGACGGCCCAGATAGCCGCCAAATACCTCAAGGAGTTGGTCAAAAGCGACGACCCCGAAGAGCGTAAGCTGCTCACCCGCATGATCAAGAAACAAGAAACCACCGGCGACGAGCTGCTGCGCGATTTCTATATTGAGCTCAACGAGGCCTTCGTCACGCCCTTCGACCGCGAGGACATGAACGCACTGGCCATGGACTTGGACAAGTTCCTTGACTTCATCAACCACTCGGCCAAGACCATCCTCATGTACAACCCCAAGAAGATCGACAAGCAGATCAAGGAAATCGTGGACAACATCCATGAAGACGCCACCACCATCATGCAAGTATTCGACCTGCTCGAAGACCTCGGCAAGAACCATCAACAGATCAGTGACTTGTGCCAAAAAGTCACCCTCATCGAGCATGCCGTCGACGACATCTATGGCGACTACATCTCCTACCTCTTCGAGAACGAGAAGGACGAGATCGAATTGCTGAAATACAAGGAAATAGCACAAGTGGTGGAAGATACCACCGACCGCGCCAAGGAGGTCACCAGCACCGTTAAAAGTCTCCTAATAAAAGAATCGTAATGAACCTCCTGACCATAGCCATCATCTTGTCCATCGTCCTTGCCTTCGTCTTCACCTTCTTGAACGGCATGAACGACGCGGCCAACTCCATCTCGACCATCATCGCCACC